>Ga0335394_10001720_pt1 | contig 24642 bp, 19 predicted proteins | sample MAT03_FD_205741 | JGI IMG/M metagenome (GOLD analysis project Ga0335394, IMG submission 205741) | Freshwater microbial communities from Lake Fryxell liftoff mats and glacier meltwater in Antarctica - MAT-03 (spades assembly) (version 2) ...
CCCAAAAAGATACTTTCAACTTATTTACAATTGGAAAACGACTATTTAACTATCTCAATAAGAATGGATTAGCTATTCCAGATATTTTTAAATCATTAGTTACTTAAAAAGTGTACGTCTAAAAATCAAATCTATTGAAAAAAGGATATTTCAAAACATTTTCTTCTGTCCAAATAAGTTACTACAGCATATCCACAATCATGCACAAAATAAAAACTTCTTTTGCGGTGGCCCTTTTGAGTTGTTTACAGCTTATGGCACAAGAAGCAAAAAAAGACACCTCATACTGGAAAAATGCCTCCCAATTTGCGTTTAATTTTAACCAAGGAGCTTTTAGTAGCAACTGGGTTGGCGGTGGAGTAAACGCCGTTGCACTGGGCATTATCTTGAACAAGAAAGCCGAGTACAAAAAAGCGAAAGACACCTGGACCAACGATTTTCAGTTTCAATTTGGCACGCTGTGGAACAAAGTGCAAGACGACTGGCGCAAAAATGCTGACCGCTTGTTTTTTGACAGCAAATATGCCCGCGCACTTGCCCCAAAATGGAATTTATACGCCAACCTAAACTTACTTTCACAGGTGGCAGTGGGGTATCAATTTGACAAAACCCCCGACGGAATAGAACGCGCCACCAAAATCACTAATTTGTTTGCACCCGCTTTTTTGACCCAAGCCGTTGGTATTGAATACAAACCCGCGTCTTATTTTAGCCTGCAAGTGTCGCCGCTTTCAATGCGCCAAATCATCGTGGCTGATAAAACACTGCGAAACAGTAAGATATTTCCCCAAAACAGCGCGTTCAACAACGAATTTGGGTTGTTGCAGTTGGTAGCCGACTACAACAAAGACGTAGCCAAAGACGTAAACTTAAAGTGGCGCTACCAAGCCTTTATGCCTTATGGACAAGGCAGCGGAGCCGTAGATAACAGAGTTGATGCTCAACTTACGGCTAAGTTTGCCAAATATTTCAATTTCAATCTTGGCTTTGTAGGCATGTATTTTCAAAGTCAATCTACGCAAATACAAATAGCCCAAACCATGGGCGTTGGGTTTTTGTATGCTTGGTAAATTAGGCTAATTCTTATGCGCTGTCTTTTTTTAACCCTTAAACCCTATTTAAATGCTCAAAGAATTCAAAACGTTTATTTCGCACGGTAATGTCCTTGATTTGGCGGTCGGTGTGTTGGTTGGTGCTGCTTTTGGTAAAGTAGTAACGGCTTTTATAGACGATATCATTAATCCTATTCTGGGCCTCGCCATTGGTGGGGTAGATTTCAGTGACTTAAAAATTGTCTTGAAAGCAGCCGACTCCTTTGCCGGAACTGCCGAAGTAGCTGTCAAGTACGGTAATTTCGCAAATGTAGTCATTCAGTTTTTGGTTACGATGTGGGGAATTTTCTTAATTGTGAAAACTGCCAACAAAGTCAAACTGTCGAGCTCATTGCAGAAAAAAGATTAAATTAGATTGTGAGTTAATTTTTTTCTCGACAACTTTACCGTTCGATACATTAAACCTTGTAGAAGTTACGGGGTCTAATGCACCAAATGGCTTTTTATTGCTTTTATCCAACCTGCTAAAATGAAAAAAATATTTTTTGTGGTTCTACTGATTACTGGTGCGTCAATGCTCCACGCCCAAACCGACAAGCGAGCGAACACCATTCTTGATGCCATGAGCAACAAGTACAAATCTATGACCTCGTTTAGGGTCAATTTCACGTATGTAAACGAAGGCACAGCTGGCAACGATACTTACAAAGGAGAGGCATTGGTAAAAGGGAATAAATTTCGATTGAAAATGGCGGGTCAAGAGATTTTCAATGATGGTAAAACGATGACCACTTACATAAAGGAGTCAAACGAGGCTACCATCACCAACTACGACCCCAAAGAAACAGGCGACGTTGATCCAACCAAAATTTACACCATTTATAAAAAAGGCTATAAATACATTTTCATTGAAGAAACCACCGAGAGCGGCAGGGCTTATGAAGTAGTGGAGCTGTCGCCAGACAAAAAAGAAAGTAAGATTTCAAAAGTACAAATCAAAGTAGATAAAAAAGACAAATCGGTGAAGAGCTGGAAGATAACCCAAAAAAATGGGCAACGCGTAGTATTTAAAGTAGATAAATTTGTCCCCAACGCCGCCGCCGACGATAAGCTCTTTGCTTTTGATCAAAAGCAATACAAAGGCTTGGAAATCATAGACTTACGGTAGATTTTTGGCATTAATTCATTAAAAAAAGTCTTCCTGCGCAGGAAGACTTTTTTTAGTATAAAATTTGTCAATGGCCTCCTCCGCCAATTTGTACATTTTCGTTGTCATCGAATGAGGTATTCTCTGACACATTAAAGCACGCTGCCGCCGCTGCGACCATACAAAAGCCAGCCAAAATTAAGGCATTGCGCGGGTCGTCACCTAAAATTGTTTTATAGAAAAGCGGCACCGTAAGCATGCCGATAAACTGCGGAACGCAGATAAAGCCGTTGAAAATGCCCATATAAACCCCCATTTTGTCTCCTTTTACGGCATTTGCCAACATTAAGTAAGGCATGGACATAATCGAACCCCAAGCCAAACCAATCAAAGACATGCCTATTAAATAAATCATTTTATCGTTTGATAGAAACGTACTAAAAAAGCCCATTGAACCAATAATCAAAAACAGGGCGTGGGTTTTGCGACGGCTGCCAATTTTAACAGAAATGTAAGGCATAAAAATCGAAACTATAAAGCACGTAATACTAAACATAGCAAAGCACAAGCCCCCCCATTTGCTGCCCTCTTCAAAACCAACGCGGTTGGCTTCGGGACTGGGCGCATTGAAAGCGTACTTGGCAACAGCGAGCGACAGGTATTGCCACATCAAGGGCAATCCGTACCAAGTGAAGAATTTGACCCACCACAATTGCCGCATCACCGTTGGCATTTCTGACAGAGAAGCCAAAATTTCTTTGAAAACCGGCACCATCAATACCAAATACATGACTATGCCTACACCGGCGGTCCATATCAAACCTGCCATTGCGCCACCAGTACGCGCCGCAAACAAGCCGCCCATGACGGCAGCACCGATGCTCAGGGCCATTTGCCAAAAGTTAATATTTTTAGTTTGTTCGGTCGTAAAAACGTGTTTTTTCTTGTAGTCGTCGTTTACAGGCGGGTACTCTTTGGTGGTGTACATGGTCCAAAATACAGTAAGCAAGATGGCGGCTGCACCAATGTAGAATGGGTGTCGAACGGCGTTTGGAATGCCATTAGAAAGGGTTTGGGCTTCGGCTGAGATGGCCAACGATATGCCTACCAAAGGCAGAATGTACGGCATAAGATTTGCCAAAGTTTGCCCAAAGCCTACCATAAAAGATTGTACTGAAAAACCGATGGGGCGTTGTTTATTGTTGAGCATATCGCCCACAAAAGCGCGAAATGGCTCCATTGATGAGTTTAAGCCAGCGTCTAGCAACCACATCAAACTGGCCGCCATGACCACAGACGTAGAATTGGGCATTAAAATCATGGCAATACTGCCTACTATGGCACCAATAAAAACGTATGGTTTGCGGCGGCCCCAACGCGGTGACCAACTTTTGTCGGAGAGTGCGCCAATGATGGGTTGCAAAAGAAGGCCTGTAAGCGGGCCAGCGAGCCAAAGCCCAGGAATAGATGCTTCGTCGGCACCAAGATAACGATAAATGGGGCTCATGTTGGCTTGTTGCAAGCCAAAGCCGTACTGAATGCCCAGGAATCCGAAACTCATGTTCCAAATTTGCCCAAAAGACAGCTTAGGTTTGTTTTCTTTCATTACAAGAAGGCTAAGTATTTTGTAGTTTTGCAATGATAATGATTTGCGCACGAAAATCCATTCTTAAACAGCATAAACGTATAAAAAAGTAAACAGAAATTGCTCAAAAAATGCAATTTCTGTTTAATCAAACTAAAATTATGATGAATCTAAAGATTTATCGTTACTAAAAAGTCAATTTTAAGGCAAGAGAATCTAATTTCTGTGTTTTTTGAACAGGTTAAGTGCTTAAACCAAAGATGTTATTTTTAATATTGCACTTTTTAGAGATTTAAAAATGCAATAAACCTATTTTTAAACGTTAAATTTTAACCAAAAAAACTTAGATTTAGGCGATAAGAAAGCAACAATTGACAGTATAAACCAAAAAGCAAAGCTCTGATGAAATTCTCTTTATTGGTATTTTTCTGGGTTACTTCTCTCTTAGTAACATTCACTGATAGCACCCTAACGGTGGAAATCACCAACATTAAGTCGGCAAAAGGGACAATCAAAATTGGAATTTTTAAAAAAGGCACAAAGCTCACCAGTAAGCCCGACTATCCTTATGTTTTGGCCTTGAATGGCCAAGGCACTGAGCACGTGGTGTTTCGTTTGCCTTCAGGCCGCTATGCTTGTGCGGCTTATCACGATGTCAATAACAACGATGAGTTAGACAAAAATCTTTTTGGATACCCGAAAGAAGCCTTTGGATTTAGCAATGATTTTCGCCCAGTGTTGTCGGCTCCCAATTTTGAAGATTGTGCCTTTGAAGTAAAACAAGGCGGCACCACAATCAAAGTAAAGCTGAAATGAAATTGCTACCTTTGTGGCCATGAAAATCTATTGGCGTATTCTCTCCTATGCTCGTCCGTTTAGGCAATTTGTCGGGCCTTATTTTTTTACATCGCTTTTAGCAAGTCTATTTGGGTTGTTGAATCTCTCGCTCATTCAACCGCTACTCAACGTACTTTTTGACGAAAAATCGCAGGCAATAATTACTGAGCCGCCCGTGCCGCGCTTTGAAGGGGTCTATCTTACTGATTTGTTCCACTATTATTTTTCCCAGGCCGCGCTCAATTACGGCAAGTTTGGCGCGTTGCAATTTGTTTGCTGTACAATCATTGTGTCGGTATTGTTGGCCAACATTTTTCGGTATTTTTCGGTTAGAATCATCGAAACATTCAAAGCCCATACCGTGGCCAAGTTGCGGCAGGCGGTTTTTGACAATGCCGTGGGCTTGAGTCTTTCGTTTTTTTCAAATGAACGCAAAGGCGACCTCATCTCGCGCATCACTACCGACGTGCAAGAGGTAGAAAGCTCGGTTGGCCGTGGATTTAGCGCGTTGTTCAAAGAGTTGTTTTTGCTCATCTTTATGTTCATCACGCTGTTTCTGTTTTCGGTCAAACTTACCCTTTTTACGCTTATTATTATTCCACTTTCGGGGGTTTTGATTGGCAGTTTGGCCAAAAAACTCAAGGAGTCGGCCTCGGAAGTACAGCAGCGATTGAGCAACATTATCAGCTTATTAGACGAAACCTTCGGGGGCATTAGGGTTGTGAAGGGTTTTAATGCCGAGCATTTTATCACAAAACGCTTCATTGCCGAAAACCAAGGCTACCGTCGTTCGGTGTTGAGCATGGTGTATCGGCAAGAGATGGCCCCGCCGCTGTCCGAATTTATGGGTATTAGCGTGGTAGCTGGTATTTTGCTTTATGGTGGCTCGATGGTTCTTTCGGAGCAATCAGAACTGTCGGCAGCAGATTTTGTAACTTATATTGTTATTTTTTCGCAGGTGTTGCGCCCCGCCAAAGAGATTTCTAATGCCGTGGGGGGTATCCAGCGCGGAATTGCCTCTGGCGAGCGTATATTGCAACTCATTGACGCGCCCATTGCCGTAACTGACGGCCCCAATGCGCAAACTTTAACAACCTTCAGCCACGAGATAGCAATCAAAAATGTATGGTTTGAGTACGAAGCTGGTACGCCCGTTTTACAAGATATTTCTTTCAAAATTCCAAAAGGCCAAACGGTGGCCTTGGTTGGCTCATCGGGCGGCGGCAAGTCCACCATTGCCGATTTGATTCCGCGCTTTTATGATCCTACTCAGGGGCAAATTTTGATAGACAACACCGACCTGCGTGCCCTTACCACGGCTTCGTTGCGGGGCTTGATGGGCATCGTAACGCAAGAGTCTATTTTGTTTAACGACAGTATTTTTAACAATATTTCGTTTGGCTCAAACGCCACCGAAGCCCAGGTAATGGCGGCGGCCAAAATAGCCAACGCCCACGACTTTATTGAAGAGCAGCCCGAGGGCTATCATACCGTTATCGGCGACCGTGGCACCAAACTATCGGGCGGGCAACGGCAGCGGTTGAGCATTGCGCGGGCTATTTTGAGAAACCCACCCATTTTGATTTTGGACGAAGCTACCTCGGCCCTTGACACGGAGTCGGAGAAATTGGTGCAGGAAGCCCTTACCAATCTAATGAAAAACCGTACCACGCTCGTCATTGCCCACCGACTTAGCACCATTCAGCACGCCGACCAGATTTTGGTAATAAACAACGGACAAATTGTGGAGCGTGGCACCCACGCCGAACTATTGGAGCTCAATGAGGGTTTTTATCGGAAATTGAGCCTGCTCCAAACGTGATACAACCCACTTCTTTGGCCGAAACCATTTGCTGCATGAACCAGTGGGGCCGCGCCCGCGTGCCGTTTTTGTTTGTAATTGATTTTTTGGCCAATCAACCTTTTGCCTTGCCTTTAAACGAGGTTTCGCCTGATGAATTGCAGTATAATTTTAACGGACAAACCAATTTTGAGCCAACTCCAAACAGCGCAAAACCTTGCTTGGTATTCCAAAAAAAACCAGTTTCATTTGCCGACTACCAACCGCGCTTCGAACAGGTGGTAGGGCACATTCGGCGGGGCGACTCTTTTTTGGTGAACCTCTCTACCCCAACGCCCGTTGAAATAAACTTAGACCTAAAAACTATTTTTGAGCAAAGTCAGGCGCGGTATCGATTGTGGTGGAAAAACCACTTTACTTGTTTTTCTCCCGAAATTTTTGTGCAGATACGCGGCAATCGCATCGCATCTTTTCCCATGAAAGGTACAATTGATGCCAGCCTGCTACAAGCCGCCGAGCGCATTTTGGCCGACCCCAAGGAAACCGCCGAACACGCCACAATCGTGGATTTGATTAGAAACGATTTAAGTATGGTAGCCCACAAAGTTTGGGTGGAGCGTTATCGTTATTTGGATAAAATCGAAACCAACCAAAAGACGCTGCTACAAGTAAGTTCGGAAGTGGCGGGTATTATGCCGACTGATTGGCGCGAGAGCTTGGGCGACTGGCTTTTTAAGTTACTGCCTGCGGGCTCTATTTGTGGGGCGCCCAAGCCACGAACGCTCGACATCATTGCTGCCACCGAAGGCTACCAGCGGGGCTACTATACGGGCATAGCGGGCATTTTTGATGGCCAAAACTTAGACAGTGGCGTGCTGATTCGATTTTTGGAACAGCAACCCGACGGCGCACTGGTTTTTAAAAGTGGCGGAGGTATTACGGCTCGCAGCAATGCGTATTCTGAATATAACGAAATGATTGACAAGGTTTATCTTCCTATTGACTATGACGCAGCCACCGCTTTGTATTGAAACCATTCGATTTGACAATGGTCAATTTTGGAATATCGAATACCACAACGACCGCCTTAATAGCACGCGTCAAGCCTTGTATCAAAGCCACCAGAAATGGGACTTAGCCAAGTTGATTGTACCGCCAGCACACACCAAATCGGGGGTCTTTAAGTGTCGCGTAACCTACGGGGAAGTCCTCGAAAAAATTGAATTTGAGCATTACCAACCACGACACATTGCCCGTCTTAAACTAATTGAAGCCAACGATTTGGCGTATTCGTTTAAGTACCAAAACCGCCAAATATTAAACGAGCTATTTGCTCAGCGTGGCAAGGCCGATGACATATTGATTATTAAAAATGGCTTCATCACAGACACCTCCTATGCCAATGTAGCTTTCTTGGATAGCGGCAAGTGGCTCACGCCCGCAATGCCTTTGCTGGCGGGTACGCGCCGCGCCCAATTGCTGAAAGAAGGCCTGATTTTGGAAAAACAAATACGGGTGCAGGAGTTGTCTAACTTCTCGCGCACCCGTATTTTTAACGCAATGATTGATTTTGAAACCGCTACCTCACTTATCGAATAGGTTGGTGTTTAGACTTGGTTTTCTTGATTACAAACGGCACGCAAATGTCTGGTGGACATGGGCAGTCTTCGGTTACAATGGCAGGGCAGCAGTTTTGGCTGGGGCAGCCGTTTAGTTCTACTTCTACGCGATACTCGCCCGCTGCGGCTACTTCAAGCGTTTCTTTGGTGGCACCTTCTATTTTGACATTGCCCTTAAACCACTGATATTTGGCGTAGCCCGGAGGGGCTGAGATAATCAAAGTATCGCCGCGCTGGGGACAAATTTTCATGGGTACGCTGGCCAATGCCAAACCAAAGTCGTCTTCGGTGCGTATGCCATTACCTGGTTCAGAGTCAATGTCCGTTCCTTTGTAAGATTTTACCTCGGCAATGTTCATAATGGCACCACCTTCAAAACCGTTATTGGCGTTGATTTTGGCCTTGATGGTGAGCGTATCGCTTTCGCCGCCCTTCAAATACAGTGGCCCCCAAAGGTGCGTGGTGTTGTTGAAAGTGCTACTAGTGGCCAATGCTGAGATAAACGTCAGGTTGTTGGACAATGTGTCGGCCACAAAAACGCTATCGGCCATTGAGAGTTCATTGCCTACGTTGCTCAACACAATTTGGAACGTTACAGTGTCGCCAATCTGCTTTTTGCAATCGCCAACCAATATTTTTTTCAAATCTAAGTCAAAATTGGGTACTTCGATTCTTTTCTCCATCAAGCCAATGTCTTGCGTAAAGTCGTTTGCGCCAAAATTTTTGGTTTGTAGTGCTATCACCAATCTATTCTTACTGTTGGCATAGGTAGCGTCTGAATCGCGGATTTGGGGGTCGTCGAAAGTATTGACATTTGCGGGCGAAAGGTCGTACTGTGTTGAAAGAGAGTCGTCTGGTGCTGCCGTGCGCAAACCCAAGCTGCTGCTATTTGGGTAAGGGTTGGTCAAGCCAGGCTGGGTCATGTCTATTCTAACCTCATAATTGTGAAGTCGCTTTAGGCCGCCAGATACATTACTACTTCCAAAATAAAACTGGCCAGCGTTTTTTGTTACATCTGTGGCCACCGTTATATTAGATTGGGCATCAAAGAGTTCTATTGTGATGCTATCTAAGCCAGTTTCGTTTCCGTCTTGAAGGCCGTTGCGATTTTGGTCAAACCAAATGCGGTTCCCGATTTGAATATTGGGAACGTCGCAGAGCGACATTACGTCGCCAATACCTCCCGATTTGCCGAGGCTGCCAGGTTTGGCAGAATACAACGATATGGCCCGCTTAGATTTTCCCGTTTTATTGCTAAAAACCTTATAACCCGACGAAGAATACAACGTATCGATAGGGTCCATAGAAGTCGAAAATGCCTCGCCTGTGCCAGGCACCAGTGTTAAGCCTCCGTTGGAAGTTTCGGCGTGGGCGACTTTCCCCAAGGCAATCCATTGATCGTCGCAATAAAACTCGCCGCCGCCAGGCCCCGCTCCTTTGTTAGGGCCACAGCCAGTTACTGAGCCAGCGTTTGCGTTTTGTTCGAGCTTGTAGGTGCCGTTGTCTAAGTAAGCCCGTAGTATATCGCCGCTCATGAAGCCGTTGTACTCGCTTGAATCGGCAGAGGAAGGGCTAAAATTGCTTTGCCCTGCTTGCAACCCGAAGCGATCCATAAAGCCCAATATCATCGAGCCGTCCACGTCAAATTCAATGTCTGACAGAATAGGCTGTGGATACATCACAAAATTGGTATTAGACTTAGGACTCTCCGTTACGCGGTTGCAGGTCTTTGGCCACTGGGCAGTCCAAGGCAACCAACGGTCGTAGGTAAAACAAAAAGGGCCAGTAGCGTCTAATGGGTCGCGCTTGTAAGTAAGCGGTTGGGTAATTAAGTTGGTAAATGTACCAGTATTAGGTGCATAGCGATATATGGTAAACTTCAAGTCGTCCTTGTCTTGCGATGTTTCGCCCGAGCATACCACGCCCACGTAATAGTAGCCACGGTAGTATTTGAGTGCCCAGGGGCGGTAGTCGCCATTTGAACAGCCTGGGTCGGGGATATTTACTGCGTTTACTTTACTTTTGTCACTGGGGAAACTACCATCAGGGTTTAGCGGAATGATGTAGAGTTTTTTGTCAAACAAGTTGATAAACAACAGAGAGTCTTGATAGTGCGAAAATTGAAGCCCGCCAAACGCCATTTTGCCTGCGTGATGCATGGTGGCAGAGTCGTGATTGGATATGAGCATATCGGCATTTAAGCCCACGTGCGGGTCGTCGCCAAAATCAATACCGTAGCGTTTTTTGAAGTCTATTAGCGTATCTACCGAACCATTTTTAAGTACACGATACAAGCCAGAGGTTTTGAGCGGGCCAAGCCCCGAGTGCCGCCGCACAATGGGAGCCACAATAATTTCCTTGCGTATTCTTTGGTATATAGAAGGCCATACGGAGCCTACCTCATTCATATTAGCCAATTTAGTTAAAGGAAAGTCTATTCCGGCTTGTCCTTTAGCGTTATAATCAAACATAACGACTGCTGGCTCCAACCCTGCACTTCCTCCGCCGAGCGCGTCGCCATTAGAAAAACACGAAGTGACCATTACGGCATTGTCGCTGCCGTAGCAGAAATCTTCGTCGTTAGAGATACCAAAGTCAAGCTTAGTTTGGGGAGCTTTGCCAAACGAAACAGAGGTGTGGCTATCGTCACCAACGGGGCTGTCGGTCCAGAAAGCGATAATATTGATAAATTCAAGCAGAAAACTACTGTCGGCAGGCACATCAAGTGCCGAAAAAGCATAGTATCCGTTTTTATCGGTCAGCTTCTCAATGGGTGTGGCGGCATTGCCCACAAACAGCCGTGCTTTGATGTTTGGCACGCCTATTTCGAGCGTATCGGTGCCAGGTGTTCGCTTGCCGTCGGCGTTGAAGTCCTTAAAAACTGTGCCGCTTACTTGCGCTTGTGCGAGTCTCGCCAAGAGCATTGCTGCAATAAAGAGCAGCAACTTGCTGCGCTTTACTCCCAAACGAGGGTAGTAGTAGGTAAAAATTTTCATGATTAAGTGTTGAGTTGTTTACAATAAAAAAAATCAGCGTACTGCCACTGCTTGTTTGATGCGTTCTAATTTTGGTTTGGGTAATATTTTCTGATTTTCTTCCATGGTTTGCACCAGAAGATTGCGTATCAAAAACAAGTATCTGCTGGCTTTGGGTTGATCTATTCCAAATTGACTGGCCAGTTCTTCTTGAAGTACGTTGCCTTTGAAATAAACCAATGCAAAAAATAGTGCTTCTTTTGTGTCAGGAAAAACACTATTTTTACGTACCGAAGTTTTTCTGTGGCGTACTTTGCCTTCCAAAGTAAAGTTTGTAAAATAATTATCCCAAGATTTTCTAAATGGGTCATGAAATGCCTCAAAATCAGGTGGCCGTAAACCCGTAAAGCGACGAAAGACGGCTTCATCGGACTGCAAGGCGCGATAACAAATGGTAGATGAACGCATTATAAAAATTTTAAAAAGGGTAAAGATTTACTTGACATCAATCTCTAAGTCAAATATCTTGCCACCTTCAAAATTTGAATCGAAAAGGTTTAACTTGCACCACAAACGAAAGATAAAAAGCCTTGCTACTGACTGAAAACGAAGATTTTGGAATTGAAGAAGTTACGCTATTCGCAGACTTGATATTGCCTGTACCCGTTGCTCAACTATTTACCTATCGGGTGCCAAGGGTGCTAAGTTCGCTCCTCAAAAATGGTGCCAGGGTTGTTGTTCCGTTCGGAAAAAATCGCGTAGTAACTGGGGTAGTGGCGCGTATTCACCAAACTCCCCCCAGCCGCTACCAAGCCAAGTATATTGCCGAACTCCTCGACGAAGACCCCCTCATTACGGCCTATCAGTTGGATTTGTTCCAATGGATGGCCGACTATTACTTGTGCAGCATCGGCGAGGTACTCAATATTGCCCTGCCAGCAGGCTTAAAAATTACGAGTCAATCCAAAATACAATACAATCCTGACTTTGACCACCCCGACTTGCTGACCGAGCCAGAAGCAGCACTTTTAGCAGAAATCAAGCAGTATCAATCGCTCACGTACGAAGAAGTGGGTAAGCGGGTGGGCGACCAAAACATAAACGCTACCATTAAATCTTTGATTGGCAAACGCGCCATTTTACTCTTTGAAGAAGTACGGGAAAAGTACAAACCAAAGATTGTTAAAAAACTAAAACTGAAATCAATCTACGAAATTCGCGAAGAGCTTTTCGCGCTCATTGGCTCGCTGGACAAGCTGCCCAAACAGCAAGAAATCGTGCTGCGGTATGTGAGTCAAGTGCCCATTCAAAACGACCCCTACGCCAATCGAGCAGGTTTAGATAAAAGCGTGCTATCGCAAGCCGACGACCTGTCTGGCTCGTCGCTTAGTACGTTGCTAAAAAAAGGAATTTTTGAAGCATTTGAAGTAACAGTGGCGCGGTTTGCGGAGGTATCTCCCGATTTTTCGGCAGGCATTGGTATTCAACTTACCGAATCGCAACAAATAGCTGCCGACGACATCATTGGGCAGTTTCAACAAAAAGATACGGTGTTGCTGCACGGCATTACGGGCAGTGGCAAAACCGAAGTGTATATTCATTTGGCCCAACAGGTACTCGAAAACGCCTCGCAGGTGCTGTTTTTATTGCCCGAAATTGCCCTAACTACCCAAATGGTGGTGCGCCTAAAAAAAGTTTTTGGCGATAAACTTGGCATTTATCATTCCAAATTTTCCGACAATGAGCGCGTGGAAGTCTGGAAAGGCGTGGTATCGGGGCAGTATCAGCTGGTGGTGGGCGTACGGTCGGCTATATTTTTGCCTTTCGACAACCTGGGGCTGATTATCGTGGACGAAGAACACGAAAGCTCCTACAAACAATACGACCCTGCTCCGCGCTATCATGCCCGCGATGTAGCCATGGTGATAGCCCAAAAACAACACGCCAAGGTACTGCTCGGCTCGGCCACGCCCGCCCTCGAATCCTATTATCAGGCACTGCACGGGCGCTATGGTTTGGTAAAACTCACCCAACGATACGCCAACGCCACCTTGCCCAACTTTGTGCTGATAGATACCAAGCTCGAAAAAAGGCAACGCAAGATGAAAAGCGAATTTTCGTCGGTATTGCTCGAAGAACTCAAAGAAAATTTAGACAACCACCAGCAAAGCATTATTTTTCAGAACAGGCGCGGCTACTCGCCCTACTTGCAGTGCGAAGAATGTGCTTATATAGTTGAGTGTCAAAATTGTGCCGTGAGCCTAACGTATCACCAGCGCGATGCCGAACTACGCTGCCACTACTGCGGCCATAAAGAGCAAGTGCCCAAAATATGTCCCTCTTGTGGCTCTGTAAAGGTAAGAACGGTGGGCTATGGCACCGAAAAGCTCGAAGACCAACTCAAAGTGTTTTTTCCAGCAGCTCGCGTAGCGCGCATGGACTTAGACACCACCCGCGCCAAAAACGCCTACCAGCAAATGATTGAAGACGTTGAAAAAGGCAACGTAGATATGCTTGTAGGTACCCAAATGATAAGTAAAGGGCTTGATTTTGAAAAGGTTAGTTTGGTGGGTATTTTCGATGCCGACCGCATGATACATTTTCCCGATTTTCGCGCTTCCGAACGCGCCTTCCAGCTTATTACGCAGGTAAGTGGCCGTGCTGGTCGCCGCCAGCAACAAGGCCGCGTGTTGATTCAAACCAGCAACCCCAGTCAGCCGATTTTGCAGAAAATTATCAGAAACGATTATGAGGCAATGTACCAAGAAGAAATAAAAGAAAGAGAAGCGTTTTATTATCCACCCTTCACGCGACTTATCAAACTCATTACAAAACACCCCGAACAAGAAACAGCTCTCAAAGCTGCTAAATTACTTGCCGGTGCTTTGACCGAAAAAATGGGCGATAGCCGCGTACTTGGCCCCGAACCCCCTCTGGTAGAGCGGGTTCGAAACCAGTATTTGTTTGAAATTTTGATTAAATTGGAACGCGAAAAGGTGAATTTTAAGGCCGCCAAGCAGTTTATACTTGATAAAGTAACCGACATTCTAACCGACAAAACCCTCAAAGGAGCCAACGTAGTGATTGACGTAGATTGCAACTAAGCAGCCAAGATTTGCTTTCTTGGCGACAATTTTACCTTGGGAGGTAGCATGTACAACTCGTCGCGGCGGCGGCTGTAAAAAGGCAACGCTGCCCACAACAAACTGAGTTCTGGGGCATTGGGGTTATTATTAACCGTTGAAACCTGCTTGTCCGATTTTGTTTGCGCCAAATTGCCCACTTGCTCACTTTTTACGCCAAAAGCGTTTCTTTTGTAAGGAAGCGGCAGCAATTGATCAAAACCAGAGGCCATTGATTGGCATATTGACAACAAAAATGAGGTGGTTTTTAGGGCCAATTGCGGCTTATCGGGGTCGGCATTAATGGTTGGCCAAAGCGTCAGCCCCAACAGCGTACCTTGATTTTTTAAGAAGGAATATAAACTTTGTTTTTCGTTCAATACCGACCGGTAAACCCCAGACCGATTGAGCATTTCTTTGACGGCCACTATTCTGTAAATATACCGATGGGTTTCGGGGTTTATTTTCCAATGGTAATAATTCCTCTGGCGGTTTTGTTGAATATATTCCTGCATTTTGGTGGGGCCAACGTTGTAGGCCGCCGCTACGAGTGTCCAGGAACCCAACCGACTGTACAAGTACCTAAAATACCGACAAGCAGCCACCGTAGATTGCATCAAATTCTGTCTTTCATCTACTTTTTCGTTGATAGTAAGTCCCATAGCACGAGCAGTTTCGGGCATAAATTGCCAAAAACCAAAAGCACCTTTGGCAGACAATGCCGTGGGACTGAGCGCGCTTTCTACAATGCACAGGTATTTAAAATCGGTGGGTATTTGGTAAGATGCCAAAATAGGCTCGATGGTACGAAAAAACTTGGGGGCGTTGTAGCGAATGGCAGCCAAGGGCAAGTGAGAAGTATGTAATAGTGCCTCTTCAAATCGAGCGGCTACTTTCCATTGGTGCAACGGCAATGTTTCTTGGCAAAAACTAATTTCGGCATTTTCAGCCAATTTTTGGGCGTTTGACAGTGAGCTCGTCAATAACGCAACGATGGTCAATAAATTAAAATATTTTTTCAAAACAAGGTACGTTTGGTTGAACATTGGCAGCAGCACGGCAAGTGCTTTGCTACCTTAAGTACGATTACGATATTGAATACAGTAACCCTCACCTTAACGTACATGCGCAGCGGAATAGTTCAACAATGGCAAAAAATATTGTTCACAGTGTCAAATGAATACAGAAAACTTTGCTACGATTAGTGATAAGAAACAAATATTTATTCGACATAAATAACGATGCCCGTATTGTCCCAGTGAAATATCCAAAATTTTCGATAAATTGTGCGTGATGGTTGCCTTTAAATCAATTGGCCAAAAGATTGCCTTAAATAATTTTATACATTTGCAATACTTACACTAATGCCACGTGTTTTTTTATGAATCAAACTACCCCAAAGCAGTCGCTTCCCGAAGTCCATTCGTCCATCAATGTACCCGAAGTCGGCAATTTTTGGCGTAGCATGCGGGCTTACATTGGGCCAGGACTGCTCGTGTCGGTAGGGTACATGGATCCAGGCAATTGGGCCACCGACATTGCAGGCGGGGCGCGTTTTGGCTATACGCTGCTGTCGGTTATCTTAATTTCCAATCTCTTTGCAATGCTTTTGCAGCACCTTGCCCTCAAACTGGGTATTGCTACTGGCATGGATTTGGCGCAGGCCTGTCGGGCGTATTTCTCTAAGCCTGTGGCCTTTGTGCTGTGGCTGCTGGCCGAGGTAGCCATTGCTGCCTGCGACTTGGCCGAGGTCATTGGGTCGGCTATTGCACTCAATCTACTGTTTCATATTCCGCTGGCGGTGGGCGTAGTCATTACTACCGCCGACGTGCTGTTGATTTTGTATTTTCAGAGCAAAGGTTTTCGTATCATTGAGCTCATCGTTGGTAGTATGGTTGGTATTATTTTGTTTTGTTTTTTGTACGAAATCATCGTGTCGCGCCCTGATTGGTTTGGCGTGTTGGGGGGCCTAGTTCCCCGACCCGAAATCGTTACCAATCCGTCTATGCTTTATGTGGGTATTGGCATATTGGGAGCTACCGTAATGCCACATAATTTGTATTTACATTCGAGCATTGTTCAAACCCGCAACTACCCACGCGACCAAGCGGGCAAAAAATCAGCAATTCGGTTTGCCACCATAGATTCTACAGTCTCGCTTGGATTGGCTTTTTTTATCAATGCGGCCATTTTGATTTTATCGGCTACGGCCTTTCATTTTAGTGGCAACCGTCAAGTAGCTGATATCACAGACGCGCACCGTCTTTTAGACTCGCTTTTGGGTGCCGACTTTGCCAGCATCTTTTTTGCTGTTGCGCTGTTGGCAGCAGGTCAAAGTGCCACCATAACGGGCACATTGGCGGGGCAAATTGTGATGGAAGGGTTTTTAGATTTGAAAATCAGGCCTTGGATGCGCCAACTCATCACGCGGCTAATTGCCATTGTGCCAGCCCTTTTTGTGGCCATTCAGTATGGCGAACACGGCAGCGGGGAGTTGTTGGTACTGAGCCAAGTGGTGTTGTCGGTACAATTGAGCTTTGCGGTGTTTCCCTTAATTTGGTTCACGTCCCAAAAAAATTGGATGGGAGCCTTTGTCAATTCAAAACTACTTTCGGGCGTGGGGTGGGGGGTAGGTATATTGATTGCTTTTTTAAACATCTACTTGTTGGTGCAATTGTTTTGATGGTAGTTCGTACCATCTCGGCGTTGTTTCATTAGAAATATCCGTCAGTTCATCACTTTTTTTGGTACTTGTGCAACCTTCTTACTTACATTTGCATCATCTATAAAAAAGCAGTTTGGTTGAACAACAAATGAACCGAACAAGCCAACTGCCGATTGTCCTTGAATTTTGCCGTTTAACATTTTTTAACGAAAAACAAGGTACTTTGTATTGCAAGATACCAAGCCAAATTCATACCTTTGAATCATCAAATCGTAAACCGTACTATAAATTACGAAAACACGTACTGCCATGAAACGAATTACCCTTATTGCCGCCCTGTGTTTTTTGAGCTATGAAGGAATGAGCATTGGCCGTCCGCACAATGTATTTGCAACGCACAAAGCCATAACTGAGCGTTCTACCTTGAAACAGCCCAAAAAAAACCAACCCAAATCAATAGTACAAGTTATAGACAACGCCAAGGTTAGTGTGGCCAAAACAAAACGTGTCGCATCGGCGGTGTGGTTGTTAGCACATTTTTTTGAAAAAAATTGATAAATTTAGTTTTTAGGGTTTAGTCAAAAACAGAAACGCTGCTTATTTAGGTGGCGTTTCTGTTTTTTTTAGCCAACTACTCATTCATATACTTTTTGGCCCTTTTGTAGCCAAATGCCCCACGCGGGCGAATAAGCGTGGACGCGCACGGTTGGTCTTTCGGTACTGTCCATCTTATTGACCTTCGCTGAAGAGGACGGCAAAATGAATCTTGCTTTAAAAGCATTGAAGGGCAACATTCTGTTAATCAGTCAATTTTCCCTTTATGCCAGTACCAAGAAAGGCTCTTACGGAAGCTGTTGTGTCTTTTTATGAAAAAATAATCCAAAAATTGACCTTCGAATTGGGACTCCCCAATCGAAACGGGCAATTTCGGAGCTTAATATGAAAGTAACCCTCACCAGCGACGCCGCCGTAACAATTGTGATTGATTCCAAAAATCGAATTTGAAATGAAATTATGAGGAGGTTTCTTTAAAATCAAACAGTTCTTTCGGCGGCACTTCAAGTGCTTGGGCAATTTCATAGATAGTACTTAACCCTGCGTTGATTTCACCTCTTTCTATCCTTCCAACTTGATTGGTACTGATATTTGTACTGAATGAAATATCGTCCTGCGACAACCCCTTAGCCAAACGAATTTGCTTGAGATGTTGTCCAAACTCCTTTAAATATATGTCATGTCGGATATAAGCCACATGCAATGTTGCAGCTTACTTAAAAAAAATATTAACACAAATTTGTGTTTTTTTAAATTATTCGCGTTTCTTTGAGCCCATTAGGGCTTTTTCTGATGTAGAAAATCAAATTATTGATGGGGGCAATAAAAATTAACGTAAAAATACCCTTGATCCTACTATTGAAAAGGCGAAAAACACGCCATAACTTTGGGGAATTATTTACCCCCGCCCCCTTTAACCGACCACGCAACGCAATGAGGCAAGTTTCTATATTTCTGACCGCGCTGGTGGCCGCCACCTTTTCCTACGGCCAAGACAAGCCCAACCCCCAATTAGAAGTCCACTTACAAACCGTCGGTGAGGTAACCTTTCAGGGAAATGGGAGGCAGGACGAAGCGGGAATCACCGCTGAAGACCAACAGAAGACCAAAGAAAGCCTCACCCAGTGGAAAGGCCCCACTGGCATCAAAATCATGACCAACCCCAAATCCAACGGCCAAGAATTGACTCCTTTGATTTTTTATGTACCAAATACCTACGACCTTGCCTTTGAGGTAGTGGCGGGCAATATAACCCTCAAAAACCTCGCCCGCAACATTGCAGGGACGCTTCAGCGGGGCAACCTCCAAATCAGCGGCCTTGGCACAACCCAAACCACGGCAAGCTCAGTGCGCCTGCGTACCCAAGCTGGAAACATCAACATCGAAAAAAGCCAAATAAACGGCAGCATCATCACCCAAGCAGGCGACATCAACCTAACCGATGTACAAGGTCAATTCAGCCTACTAACAGCCAAAGGGCGCATCGCGGCAGCGTTTACCAGCGGCTTTTTTGAAGGCCAAAAAGAACCTTTTTCGTTTGGGCTACCCGCAGGCGACATCAAAGCCACAGGCGCGAGAGCAGGGCTGCAATTGGAGGTAAGTAGGGGCAACATCCTGATTCAAAAATCCCTTCAACTCATTATGGCCACCGCAAGCCAGCAGGGCGACATTCGACTGGAAGGAGTGGCGGGGCAAATCCGCGCCCTAACGGCCAAAGGCTCGGTATGGGCAGAACTCTTGCCCGAGGTAGCCAAACAAAACCAACCGATTTGGTTGGAAGTCAATGAAGGTGATTTGACAGTAGCATTGCCCAAAGAGTGGGCGGGGGTGCTGGTGATTGATGCCAGCCAAACCCGCGATTTTGAAAAACCTTTTGTGATTGAAAGCACCTTAAAAACCGATCTACTGGTTTATGAAGACCAAAAAGCCCCAAAAGGCGAACGAGTAGCCCGCACTTTACGCAGCAGGCAAGTATTGGGCGAAAGTAAAAGTAGTATCGTTCTGAAAGTACGCAACGGAAATCTAAGCATCAAGACCTACTAAAAGCCATGAAACGATTGTTGACTATCTTTTTAATTTTATTTCCCCTTTGTGGGTTTTCGCAGACCATTACCCACACTTGGAAGACCACGGCGGTAAACAGCAATTGGAACAATACCGCCAACTGGCAAGAGGGCAGTGTACCGAGCGGCAGTAGTAACGTGCAGATTATGGGGTCCAATTTTCAACCAGTGCTTTCTAACAGCCTAACCATCAATTACCTGTTATTGGACGGGGGAGGTTTGAACATCGGCAGCTACACGCTCACGGTCAGCAACTCAATCAAAGCCTATTCGGCTCAACTCAGCAGCAATGGGGGCAAAATAGTGAGTCCGTTGGTCAATGTTTGGGTAGGAACTACCACCACTGGAAACTTAACGATGGAATTGGATGCGGGTATCATGCAAGGAAATAACACCTTTCAAAACAACTTTGCTTTACGCATCAATTCGCCTGCGGGTAGTTCGTTTTTGTTGGCTGCTTACAATCCCGACACTTACAAAGGTACTGTTAGCATTGTCAATGAAGGGCAGGGCGGCTTACTACTGTCAGCTTATGCCGATGCAGGGGCTACGCCGACTACTTTTGAGCAATCTTTTAGTTATACCAACAACGCCAACAGTCCCAACTATTTGGCCGAAAACACCTATTCAGGTAGCCGCCTACTTTTCAAAGGCCCCGCCAGTTTTACCGACAATAGCTTAGACCCCAACGCCTTCATGCGCATTTGGAAGTCTGAGTTTGAGCAGTCGGTTTCTGTTTACAGCAAAGCCAGTATCATTATATTCAGCGGCGACATATTGCTCAAAAATCAGCTTAATTTAAGTGCCGACGGGGGCTTCATTGGTTTTGGGGTAAGTAATGTAGTGATAACCAGCACGGGCAACATTCAGGTAGGCAGTGGTGGCTTTGGCAGTGGCAGTATTTTGTTTGGCGGCTTGCAGTGCCAAAGCAACGGCACAATTAACCTGCTATTGGGCGATGCCAATACCCACAGTAGCGTATTGACCTCCATACAAACTACTTCCCAAACGAATTTTGTGGGGGCGGTCAATTTCAGGGCCGATTACATTGAGCTAAACGGCAGTACTTTCAACGGCAATGCGAGCTTTGAGCGCACGGGGCCCAATCGGGCCATGTCCATGATTTGGAACGGCAACGGCAACAACCGAGGCGGCAATGTTTTTAATGGCAGTGTAACGGTGCTCAACAACAGCGGCACGAATTGGAATTGGGCGACGCTAATCCCCGATGTTTTCAACGGCAATGCTACTTTCAAACATGGGCGCGGGGCGAGCAGCCAATTAAATATAGCCCAGTCGGGGGCGCATATTTTTCAGGAGAATGTAGTGTTGCAATCTACTTCCGATGCCCTTGCTACGGGTGGCGTACAAATTGGCAATGCCAGCGACACAACCAAACTCGCTGTCGGCAAGCTCATCGGTACGGCAGGATTTTTGGGGGGCAGGCTTCAACTCAAACGCTTTTTGCAGATGGGTTCATCTACCCCTCAGTTTATTGCCATGCCGCCAGCCGCCAGTTTGCAATTCGATCAAGTTGTATTCAATGGTACGCTCACGGCCACGGCAGGCCACCTAACCATTGCCAACTCGAAGTTTTTGCGTACCAGCCAGTTTACAAAAACCGCCACAGGCACCGACATCAGCAACGGCAGTAACTTTTTTTACCGCTACACCAGCTTTACCAACAACGCCCCCGCAGGCAACTACATTCAATTCATTGCCCCCAACGACGTGCTCCGATGAAAACATTATTCTTGATTTCGCTGTTGGTCTGCACCCAAATAGCTGCCCACGCAGCAGGTTTTTGGGCGCCCATCGATACCGCCTCGGTGCAGTGCAGTAACGATGTCATCAATCGCCGCGACACCATTTACAGTGGCTTGCAAGCCTTGGATGTGGCTTGTTTGCAAGTAACTACCGAAGCTGGCTTTACTATTGACGGCGAGGCGGTTTATATTGCACAAGTAACCAATGGGGTTGCCAATGGACGCATCGGCGTAGGCGATGCAACCACTGGCTTGTCGGTCGCTTCGCCCAATGCGGCCGCCCTGGGAAAATTCTCCGATATCCCCATTAACTACAACAACGGCTTACCCCAAATCAATCTGCCCATCGTTACCGTAAAAGAAGGCGAATTGCAACTACCTATTGCGTTGCAATACCACCCCGCCGGTGTAAAGGTAGAAGAAGTGGCCAGTTGGGTAGGTTTGGGCTGGAGTTTGAGCGCAGGCGGCGTTATTAACCGTCAAGTAATAGGTGGGCCCGATGAAAGCTACGCGGGCAATGGCGGCCAAAAAGGCCAAATTCCTACTACCGCGTATTTCAATACCCGAACGGGCTACTATGCCGACAAGGGCTTTCGGGCGTTTTTGCCCCTCTTGGTTTGTTCACCACCCAGTTTGGTTACCAATATCAATCAAGGCACCCGTTTAGGCAATGAATTTTTGGCTGCTGCTTTGGGCATCAAGGACACCGAACCCGACTTGTTTACCTTCAATGTGGCGGGTTATACAGGAAAGTTTTATTTTGATACCCTCCAACGGGTACATTTGATTCCGCAGCAAGATGTGCAAATTGAGGTAGATTTTAACAACAACAGCCGCCAGTTTACGACTTGGCGGCTCATTACGCCCGATGGCATACGCTACCATTTTGGCGAGAACAACACTTACGAAACTTCCCGCACGGGTGCTGGCTCACAGGCCTACCCGCTCTCAGTGGCTGAGCTACGCTCGAGCTGGCTCTTGACACGCGTAGAAAGTGCCGATCGGCAGCGGAATATTTATTTGAGCTACCTCCCCGAAGAAACGGCGGTTCGCAACGTGGCTCCCGAAAAGTTTTTATTTGATGTTGTACCCTATCAGGGGCGTGCCACGGCCGACCAACGCATCAACACTACCCGCAGTTTTGGCCATCGGCTCAGCAAAGTGAGCAGCTCGAGCGTAGAATACCCTGCGAGAAGACGTAGATGCCAGCAGCACAGCCAAGCGATTGGACGAAATTAAGGTCAAATCCCGCAGCAATTCAGCCGCTTGCCTGCGCTTCAAGCTCAATTACGACTACCTCACCAGCAGCCTGCCGACGGTGGGGCAGGGTGATGCCGCTATCAGCACCGACGGTCAGAACGACGATTTGAAGCGCTTGCGCTTGCTATCGGTGCAAGAATGGAGCTGCGATGAAAGCCAAAGCAAGCCGCCTTATCGTTTTGCCTACGCCGCTGGGGCTTTGCCACGACGGCTGTCGTACCAGCGCGACCATTGGGGCTACTTCAATGGCCGATTCAATAACAATAGTCTGATTCCCAGTACGATTGCCAACAGTTCGTTCACAAGCTCCAACCGCGATGCCGACATAGATTTGATGAAGCGTGGGCACCTCACCCAAATCACTTACCCCACGGGCGGCTTTATTCGTTTTACCATGGAAGCCCACCAAGCGGGCAGTATCATCAAAGGCGGCTTACGGGTCAAGCAACTGGCCGAGTATTTTTCGGCTACAGATAGTGTGGTACGAAGCTTCAACTATGGCATACCCCTCGAAGCTTTTCAGCGACTTTACACCCAGCAAATACCCATGGCGGCCTTAGAGCGATGGAGAACTTACATAGATACTAGCTGCAACCTTGTTGGTTCGGCAACAGTGAAGGGTACTAATTTGGACTGTTTGGTCAACAGATCCTTGATTGGCTCGCATTTATTTAGCGAATTGGCGGCTTTGGGCGGGGCCATCAGTTACCAACAAGTACGGGTCAATTATCTCAACAGCGGCTACAGCCTCTACAAATACAACACTGCGCAATTCACCAACCAATATGCCCAAGTAAATTCTTTTCCTGTATTGGCCGACAACGCGCTCTACTACGTGGCTAACGGCACACTGGCCGCCGAAGAACACTACAACCAAGCGGGGCAAATCCAGCAAAAGACGGTCTATGACTACAACAACTTATACCCCGTGGCCATTACGACAGCCCCAGCCATCAAGTTTGTAGTCGAGAATTGTCCAGCATGCATACCTTTACCAATCTACGGTTGCCCCCACGAGCCTATTTCTGTATTTTTTGACACCTACAACCGCCAAAGTGTGCGGCAATTGCTGTTGAAGAAAACCGAATATCGCTACAATTTGGACGGTACGGGCGAGTGGATCAACGCCACGCTTTACAGCTACGGCAACCAGCACCAGCAGCCCATCCGCACCGTCAGCCAAAACAGTCGGGGCGATAGTTTGATTCAAGAATCACGTTTTGTGCGCGATTTGATTACCAGCTCCACGGGTAGCTACACCGCCGATGCCGCCGTGCTGCAGCTCATGCGCCAGCGCAACCTAAACGCGCCCGTGGAACAACTGAGCTTTATCAAAAAAGCAGGCCAAAGCGAAGCCCAGAAAAAAGCCATTGCGGGCAGCTACACCCAATTTGGCCGCTTGAATGGCAACGACAATATGCTCAAGCCCACTGCCCAATACAGCCTGAAAGTAGCCGATGCGGTGAGCGTTGTGCTCGTGGGTGTGAGCGGCGGCGCACTCAGCTACGCCAGTAACCAATACGAACCCCGCACCCGTTTTGGCTACGTGGCCACGGGCCCCCACACGGGACTACTCCAAAGCGAAAATGCTGAAAAAGGGGCTCGTATCCAGTACAGCTACAACACCTATTTGCTCTTGGCGAGTCGCATCGATGCGGTGGCAACGCCCCAGGCCCAAACCACCACCTACGTCCACGACGCGCTCTTTGGCCCGACCCAAATTGAAAACCCACGTGGATTGAAGAGCTATTTTATCTACGACGGCTTGGGGAGATTGAGCCAAGTGCGCGACCACCAATATCAGGTGGTCAAAGCCTACGACTACCAGTATTACAGCAGCCCCAACGAATTGACCAACGCCGTGAACCAATACACGCCACGCGTGGGGGCAACCAGCGTTCCGACGACCTATACGCAAGTCCAAACCACGCGGGGCTGGGTGGACGGTTTGGGGCGGGGCTTGCAAAGTGTGGCCTTACAAGCCTCGCCCGATGGCACCGCCGACATTATAGCCAATGCCCAAACCTACGATGCCACGGGGCGACCGCGCCTGAGCTACGTAGCTTTTGCGGGCAGCAGCGATTGTTATGGTTTTTCCAAACAATATTTAAACTATTTTTTAAAGGTTTTTATGCGGCATTTTTTAGGCTTTCATTAGTTTTTGCAAAGTTATCCACAAAAGGGGTTTGGCTTTT
>Ga0335394_10001721_pt1 | contig 24639 bp, 12 predicted proteins | sample MAT03_FD_205741 | JGI IMG/M metagenome (GOLD analysis project Ga0335394, IMG submission 205741) | Freshwater microbial communities from Lake Fryxell liftoff mats and glacier meltwater in Antarctica - MAT-03 (spades assembly) (version 2) ...
CTCCTCAGCTATGCTCAAAACCGCAATCGGCTCCATCGTTCTAGTGCTGTGCGTACTGGGATCACTCTTGGCGATACGGTACGCCAAAATAGAAATGATGGCTGCCGCGGCGCTGCCTCCTCCCGAAGAATTTCCCGAAATCGTAGAATTTGCGAGACCAAGGCCGGTCATCCTGCGGCAGAGCACGACGACTGTTGGAACCATCTTGGCACCTCGCTCGCTGCAGCTTAAGACCGAGGTGGTTGGCACCGTCTCTGAATTAGGATTCGAACCTGGTCAAACCGTTGCCAAGGGTCAGTTGCTGCTGAAGCTGGATACGAGCGTCGAAGAAGCGCAGTTGGCCAGCGCAACAGCTGTCGAACAGATCGCCCAGTCGACGCTGGAACGCACCCGTCGAGCGTCCAAGGTCCAAGCCATTAGTGAACTGGAACTCGAACAGGCTTCAGCCATCATGTCCCAAGCCAAAGCCGACGTCCTACGGTTAAAAGCAGTAATTCGCAAGAAGACCCTTCGAGCTCCTTTTGACGCCCAAGCTGGATTGTTCGATATCCAAGTCGGTCAGTACTTGTCTGAGGGTACTCAGATTACGATGCTGCAAGGGTTCGACCGGATCGAACCGTATATCCATATCGACTTCATGATGCCACAGCAAGCTGCTGACGACCTACATGTCGGCGACGAAATCCGCTTGGCCGTAGACCAGCAACGCATTCCTGCCAAGATCATCGCGGTCGACTCACAAGCCGATCGTATCACTCGCAATGTGATGGCCCGCGCTCGACTGGACCATCCACCATCGACGATGCAACCCAACGACTCGGTTCGAATTGAACTGGATTACGGTTCGTCCACCTCTGCTGTTTCCATTCCAGCAACGGGGCTTCGAAGATCCCCCACGGGCGCGTTCGTGTACGTAGTGGAACCTGGGGCCGAAAATCCTGAGCAAATGCGAGTCAGGGTCCAAAACGTCGTTCCAGGCAGAATCATCGGTCAACAAGTCGCGATTGTGAGCGGACTCACGACCGAACAAACCATCGTGTCGGATGGTTCCTTTAAGCTGCGACCGGGGCTCCTGGTTGCCAAGGCTGCTTCGCCTATAGCTCCGAAATCCGAAGCGACAACGCAGTCGGACGCTGTGGCGCCATGAGTTTGATCTCAGAGAAATCCTCCCCGGAAAAACCGGGGGGCTCAAATTCGTTGACGGACATCTTTATCCAGCATCCGGTTTTGGCCATCGTGGTCAATTTGATGTTGCTGCTGGTTGGGATTCGAGCCGCACAGCTACTGCCGATCCAGCAGTTCCCAAAACTGGAAAGCACGTCGATAGGTATCACTACGGTTTACATCGGAGCGAGCGCCGAAACGACACGCGGCTTCCTGACGACACCGATTGAAAAAGCAGTTTCATCCATCGCGGGAATCGATTTTCTGGAATCATCGAGCGTCGCAGGCATAAGTACCATTACGATCCATTTGAAGCTGAACTACAGCGCGACAGCGGCTTTGGCCGAAATCAACACGCGTCTTCAACAAGTTCGTCGCGAGTTGCCCTCGGAGTCAGAACCGTCGGTGGTCTCCATCCGGCGAGCCGATCGTCCGTACGCTTCGTTCTATTTGAGTTTCACCTCGGATGAGTTTGATATCGCTGGCCTAACCGACTACTTGAATCGCGAAGTACAACCGCAGCTCACGACCATCGACGGGGTACAGCGGGTCGGTGTCGAAGGTGGCCGGACACCGGCCATGCGAGTGTGGATCTCACCAGAACGTCTTTCGGAACTGAATCTGACCCCGGGTGACGTCACCGCTGCTCTTCGTCGCAACAACTATTTGGCTGCTATCGGACGGGTGAAGAACGACACTGTTCAAGTCGACCTTTTGACCGACACGGACTTAAAGACAGTCGACGAGTTCAAGGAGTTGATCGTATGGCAGCAAGCCGGAGCGGTGATTCGACTGGGAGATGTGGCTAAGGTGGAAATGGGTTCGGAAGAGTCGCAGATGGTTGCGATGTATCGAGGACGTGAGGCGGTGTACGTTTCGGTTTGGCCATTGCCAGGCACCAATGAAATCGCAGTTGCTGACCGGCTTCAGGAGGCCATGAAAAAACTGCGACCGGGGTTGCCAGCGCATATCGATATGCAGTTGGCTTACGATGCGACCAAATTCATGCGAGACGCGTTGCAGGAGATTTCGAAGACGCTGGTCGAGACCATTGCGATCGTTGGTATCGTGGTCTTTGTATTCATGGGTTCGTTGAGAACAGCTATTGTTCCGTTGGTCGCGATGCCCGTCTCGCTCGTCGGTGCCACCATCGTTATGTACTTGATGGGTTTTTCTCTGAATCTTTTGACGCTGCTAGCCATTGTGCTTTCGGTTGGGTTAGTGGTCGACGATGCGATTGTAGTGGTTGAGAATGTGCAGCGGCACATTCGCGAAGGTCACTCGAAGATCGATTCTGCATTGATCGGTGCACGTGAGTTGTTCGGGCCGATTGTCGCCATGACGATCACGTTGGCGGTGGTCTACGCACCGATCGGCTTTCAAGGTGGTTTGACCGGAATGTTGTTTCGGGAGTTCGCATTTACCTTGGCAGCGGCGGTCGTCCTGTCGGGGATTGTGGCGGTAACTTTGTCGCCGATCATGAGTGCCCGCATGCTGAGTGTCTCGGGCAAAGAGGGGCTGCTAACTCGTGGGGTCAATGCCCTGTTCGACCGTATTCAGCGGTTTTATGGGCTTGTTTTAGAAAGCGCTTTGCATTTGCGATGGGCCATCGCGCTCTCGACGGCTCTCGTAGGTCTCGCCGCATTGCCGTTCTACCAGCAATCGAGCAAGGAACTAGCACCTGTCGAGGACCAAGGTGCGATCGCCGTTATCCTGCAGGCTTCTCCGGATGCGACTTTGAAAAGTACACAAGCCTGGGCGACCCAATTGGGAGAACAGTTCAATGCGATGCCAGAAACCGACTACATGTGGGCCTTGGTCGGTTCGAACAGCGGCTTTGGTGGGGTGATTACCAAAGACTGGCACGATCGACAAAAGAACGGTCAACGCAGCACGGCTGGCATGATCGGAGAGACCTTTGGGCTGGCTTCGGTCGTACCTGGCCTCAAGCCACTGCCGATCTTGATTCCGCCGTTGCCAGTTGCGTCGAATTTCGATGTCGAGCTGGTTCTCAAGAGCGACCAATCGGTCGAGAGATTGTCCGAAATAGGAGACGAGATTAGCCGCAAAGCCATGGAACTAAGGAAGTTCATGTTCATCGATATCGATCTCAAGCTGGATTTGCCACAGGCCCAAGTGATCATCGACCGCGAGCGGGTGGCTGACTTAAAACTAGACTTGGCTGGAATCGCTCAGGAGCTTGGTGTGCTACTGGGTGGTGGCTACGTCAATCGCTTTAACTACTTCAACCGATCGTATCAAGTGATCCCCCAGTTGTCGGAAACGGATCGTCAATCGACCAGTTCCTTGATGGACTTGAAGATTCGGACACCGAACGGACAATTGATTCCTGTTTCGACGTTTGCCACTATAAAATCTTTGACAGCGCCACGGGTCTTGAACCGCTTCCAACAGCAGGGCGCGATTCGCATTAATGCGGCGATGCTTCCTGGTCAGACAAAAGAGGATGGACTCAACGCGATGGAGCAGGTTGTTCGCAGCGTAGCCGGGGATACAGCTTTGATCGACTATGCGGGCGAATCTCGCCAGATTCGAAAAGAAGGTTCCAGCCTGACCGTCACGCTCGGCATTGCGATTGTTTTGATCTACTTGGTCTTAGCGGCGCAGTTCAAATCATTCCGCGATCCGCTCATCGTGTTGTTGGGCTCGGTCCCGTTGGCCATTTCCGGTGCGTTGGCATTGACCTATTTGGGCCTGACCACGATCAACATCTACTCACAAGTCGGATTGATCACATTGGTCGGGTTGGTTGCCAAAAATGGAATACTGATCGTCGAGTTCGCAAACCATTTGCAGGAGCAGGGACGAACCAAATGGCGAGCGGCTATCGAAGCTTCGCAGACACGCCTTCGTCCCGTATTGATGACTTCCGTGGCCACGATTCTGGGTCACATGCCGCTGGTATTTGTAACCGGCCCTGGAGCTCAAGCCAGAAATAGCATCGGTATCGTGTTGGTTGCAGGTATGGGGATCGGAACCTTGTTTACGCTTTTTGTGGTACCTTCCCTTTACGTAATCATCGCGGCCAAGCACGAGCGAGAGCCTTCGACATTGTGAGCGATAATTAAGACACTTCACGGAGGGCGAGATTTGCAGCGTAGAACTTCTTTGGATCACGTCGTCCTCCCCTCCCCAGCGTGACTATCGCCCGCGGACCCTACCAAAACTACGTTTTAGGAGGGTTACGCCTCACGTGGTTTGCCCATCAGCCAATTCCCAATATCATCCAAATAGGTATAGAGGACTGGTACTGCCAGCAACGTCAGCAGCAACGACAGAGTCTGGCCACCTGAGGCGAGCACGGCGATCGAACGACGCTCCTCCGAACCGGGGCCGTTGGCAATTAATAGCGGCAACAAACCTGCGACGAACGAAATCGTCGTCATCAATATCGGTCGCAATCGATCTCGGTTGGCTTGCAGGATCGCTTCGGCTCTCGGCACCCCCTTGCGTCGCAATGCGTTCATGCAGTCGACTTGCAAAATCGCAGCCTTCTTCACCACCCCGAACAACACCAGCACCCCGAGCGCGGAATAGACGTTTAGCGTTTCATTTCCCAAATACAAACTGATGAGACCGAACGGAACGGAAAGTGGCAACGTGAACAAGATCGTGAACGGGTGAGCCAAATGCTCAAACTGCGCTGCCAGCACGAGGTACATAAAGATAAAACTCAACATAAAAGTCCAACGAAACTCGCTGAGCGTTTTCTCGAGTTCCTTGCCACGACCTAAAATGCGTGTTTCGAAGCCAACTGGCACTCCAATCTCTGCGGCCAAGTCGCGAAGCGCTTGAACGCGATCTGCCAATGCAAATCCGGTCGAGATATTGGCGCGGATCGAGACCATCCTCTGTCGATCCAATCGATCGATGCGAGCTGGCGCCTCTCCGAAATCAAACCTCACCAGATTGTCGATCCGTGTTAACCTGGAGGCATTGTTTTTGGTTGCAGACTCCGAATCGACCAGCGACACCGGCTTTCCGACCGCTGGATTGGCTCGCACGTAGAGCTGTGAAATCGATTCGACGTCCCGTCGATCGATACCGACCAACCGCAGCTCGACGTCATACGCGTCGTCGATGGTGGCATCTCGGTAGCGAGAGACTCGGTCGTCACCTCCGACCGCAATTCGCAACGTGTCGGCTATTTCTTGAACCGAGACGCCCATGGCGGCTGCCCGTTCACGATCGATCGAGACCAAAAGCTCCGGTTTGTCGAGTCGCAAGGTGGTATCTACGTCGACGACCCCGGGTAGTTGGATGGCTCGCTTTCTAATCTCTTCGCTGAACTCTGCTAATTTCTTTACATCCGGTCCGGTGATGGAAAAATCGATATCTACGTTAGGCCCTTGTCGCAGAGAGGTCAGGTTGCGAATCGAGACTCGAACATCGGGGATCGACTTCAGAGCGGTTCGTACCTCGGCCATCTTGGCCTGTTGGCTGAAATTGCCATCGAAAGCATCGGAAGGTCTACCCTGGATCAAAGCGAAAAAGAACCTCTCCAGGGAAAAAGTACGCTCCGCTGCGTCCTGCAATCGAACAAAGATACTGCCGCTGTTCACCCCGCCGAAACCTCGCGATCCGACGGTCGATAAGGTCAGCTCGACTCCCTCGATAGCGCGAACTCGGTCTTCGACCAAAGCAACCGCTTCGTTCATGCCGTAGATGTTGGTCCCTTCCTTGGCATTGATACTGACCTCGAACTCCGATTCGTCGACGTTGGTTGGGATGTAGTCTTGGCGAACCAAGCCGTAGAGTGGGATGTTGGCGGCGACGGTCCCGATGCACAGCAAAAGAGTCAGGAAACGAAAGCGAAGCGACAGCCGCAACGAGGCCATATAGGCAACTTCAATCCAGTGGTAGAAGCCCCGTTGGCGTGTCGACAGGTGCGATTTGCCTTCCGCTCCCTGAACTCTCGGTTTGAGCAAAATGCTGCACATCATCGGAGTGAGTGTAAAGCTGATCACCATGGAAACCAAGATAGCAACGGTCGCCGTTACCCCGAACTCAAACAGCATTCGCCCCGTAACACTGGATAGGAAAGACACTGGCAGGAACACGATGACCAAGGACACGGTCGTCGCGAGAACTGCTAAGCCGATCTCCTTGGTACCGTCGATCGACGCTTGCACAGGATCCATCCCTAATTCTTCAATGCATCGAAATATATTCTCCAACACGACGATAGCGTCGTCGATGACGACCCCCACCATCAAGACCAACGCCAACATGGTGACGTTGTTCAGGGTAAAGCCGAAGGCCTTCATGAATGCGAACGTGGCTACAATCGATGCAGGAATGGCAACGGATGCAATCAACGTCGAGCGCCACGAACGCATGAAGAGCAAGACCGTCAAGCAAGCCAAGATCGAACCGGACACGAGATGGTTTTCGATTTCGTGCAAGGCCGAGAGGATGTACCGGGACTGGTCTTGGATGACCGCGACACGAATATCGCTAGGGAGCATTAGCATGCTGCGTTTGAGTCGTTCCTTAACTCCTGCGATGACGTTGACGGTGTTTTCTCCGGATTGGCGCTGCACGCTCAGCGTGACGGTAGGTTGTCCGTCGAGCCTCGCCATCGTACGGACTTCTTTGGTTGCATCCAGCACTTCCCCTAGATCGCCCAGCCGGATCGAGGAACCTCCGACGGTATCGATCACCAGGTCATTGAAGTCTTTTGATTCTTTAACCCGCCCCAGCGTTCGCATGGCACGCTCTTTGAGCCCTTCGTCGACTCGCCCCCCCGGGACTTCCGCGTTCTGACGGACGAGTGCATCGCGAACTTGTACGATCGAAAGTTGGTAGGCCGCAAGCCGTTTAGCATCAATATTGACCTTGATCGCTCGTTCGGCCGCGCCCGATATGGAAACTTGACCAACCCCAGGACTTGATTCGATCACGCTCTTTACGTAGCGATCCGCCAGCAAATAGAGTTCGCTCGGAGTCCGTTCTCCCGAAACAGCGATCGACATCACCGGCGAGGAATCGAGGTCCGATTTCTGAACGACTGGCGGGTCGACAGTCCTCGGCAGCCGATTGGTAACCGACGAAACTACGTCTCGAACATCCTGAACGGCCGCGTCGATATCCCGAGCCAGCGAAAAGGTAATCAGAACGATCGAGCTGCCATCCGACGAAATGCTCCGCAGCTCTTCGATGCCCGCCACGGTAGAAACAGCTTCCTCAATAATCTGAGACACTTCCGATTCCACCTCTTGCGAAGCGGCGCCGGGATACCCAGTCCGAATGTAAATCGTTGGAAGATCGGTCTTGGGAAATCGGTCGATTCCTAACGACGGAAAGGCAACGACACCGGCAACCACCATGGCTAGCACCAACATGAGGGCAAAAACCGGTCGCTTAACACAGATTTCGGCTAGCCAATACAAAGTGCAACCTGACGTGGGGAGGGGTTGGACAATCGATTCGATTGCCCACTGAGGGTGAGACAAATTGGAGGGATGTCGTATTGTAGTTGAACAAAAACGGTAGCAGAAACGCAAATCTGGTCGTCTGCGTACGAAATCAGGCTAAAGCCGCCTAAATCAGGGTGCATTCGGAATCGAGAGTCCCTACAATGAATGCGAGTTCTACGTCCCATTAACTAGCCCGCCCTGTTGGAAATTCCACCCGAAGGAATCTCGCAAATGGACCTGATCAACCGCCAAATCGCACGAGCACGTCGGCTCCTTTGGACCCAAACCATCCTGAATATTCTGGCTTGGTGCGTGATTATTGCCTTCTCCGTCGGCTTCGTGGGATTGCTCGTACCGAAGATCTGGTACGTGAACTTTACCTTCGAGACTTGGAGCCGCGCTTGGTTGCTCGGATGCGGTCTCGGAGCGTTGCTGGTTACCGGTGCCATTTCCGTGTTCTACCGCCCGACTTCGATGTTTTCAGCGATCGAGATCGATCGTCGTTTTGGTTTGCGGGAACGCATCAGCAGCGCCATACAGCTGGACGTTAACGAAAAGGAGTCGCCGGTCGGCGAAGCATTGCTTCAAGATGCCGCGACAAAGGCCGAGCGGATCGAAGTCCGCGATCAATTCCCTATTCGCAGCGCGCCGCAAATGCCTTGGGTCGCTTTGCCGCTGTTGGCTTGCGTTTCTCTATTTTGGGTTCCTGATGCAGAGTTACCGGCCATCGCCAAACTACCTGGCGACGCATCGGAGCGATTGACCAACATTAAGAATCAGGTCAAGCCGTTGCTAGCGATGATCAAGAAGCAACGCGAAGCCGCTGAAGAAAAAGATCTACAGGACGCGGCGGAAGAATTCAAGCGAATCGAGAAGAAGCTAGAGGACTTCCAAAAGGCCAATACCGTCGATTCTAAAAAGATCCTTTCCGATTTCAATGAGATCAAGAAAGAGCTCGAACGTCGCAAGGAGAGCTTGGGTGGGGCCGACACTCTCAAAAAGGCCATGGACTCCCTCAAGAGCATTGACAAAGGGCCAGCTGAAAAAATCGCGGACGCCATGAAAGATGGCGATTTCGATAAGGCTGGCAATGAGCTCGATAAGATGCTCGAGCAAATGAAATCTGGCAAAATGACCGACGAACAAAAGAAACAGCTAACCAAGCAACTTGACCAGATGCAAAAGGCGATGGAGAAAGCCAAAGAAAAAGAACAACAAGCCATCGAAGACGCCAAGAAGGAACTCGCCAAAGCCCAAAATGCTGGCGATGTCGAAAAGGCAGCTAAGATTCAAAAGAAACTTGAACAAATGGAGGCCAGCGCAAAAAAGGCAAAAAGCCTAGACGCAGTCAAAGCCAACCTTCAAAAAGCCCAACAGTCGATGGAGAAAGGGGATGAGCAAGGAGCCAAGGAAGCGCTCGAAGCACTCAAGGAAGAGCTCGGTGAACTGGCTGGAGATCAAGAGTCCTTGGAAGAAATGGAAGAGATGATGGAGGACTTGCAAAACGCCAAAAAAGCCTCGAGCTGCACTGAATGCACTGGAGATGGGTGTGGCAAATGCAAATCGGACAAAGAAGGAAAACCCACCAAGAACGCTAAAGGCGAAGGTAAAGGAGCGGGAGAACGCGAAGAAGCTGAGGATAATGTCAAAAATTTCGACTCCCAGGTGCGGGATGAAATGCGAAAGGGAGAAACCACTTTCGGTGGCAAAGTGGGCGGACGTAATCGCAAAGGGATTACCAAAGAAGAAGCTCGCGACGCCGTGTTGAGCGCTACCCCCGACGATCCCGACGCGATCGAAAACATGACCCTTCCGAAAGCCCAACGCGATCAACAACGAGATTATTTTAACTCGATTCGCGATCGGTAAAATGATTAACACGGGCTCGGTGCGACGGTAAATCTTGCCTAAGCCGAACCAGCCGCACCCTCCACTGAAGAGAAAGTGGAATTCGGAGGCTTCCCGCATCCATCTCGAGGGCCGAAATGGCCGAAGATGACTCTTTGGGAGGGAACGCGCATGTGCGTCCCCTCAAGGTACGAAACTTTTCGAGGTCTCTTCTCGCGCTGGTCGCGTTTAGAAAAGGTGCTAGGGATGGCAAACGAGTCCGTGCGTGGCTTTCGTGGATGGATCTATGCAATCTTCGTCGCCATTTGCCTGTTGTTGCTCTTTTTCGCAAGCGAAACCCTTTCGCGAGTGAAACAGCCGGGTTTCGATCACGCTCCTCGAACGACGACTTTGAGGGTTTCTACCAAGCCGAAAACCTTTCCTCGAATAGCTACCGAGGCATTACCTCTCGAAATCGAAGCTCTCAGCGCTCCGCTCGAATCTGCGGATTGGGTTGGCTATCGCAGCCTCGCCACCCATTCGTTAGCGATGCTGGAACCCCCGGCAGGCGCACGTTTGTCGGCTCCAATTGCGAGCGATACTCTCTCGGACCCATTCTTGGATACGATGCTGCAGCGAAGCCCATCGGTTTTGGCCGCGAATGCCGCCAGCGCGGCTCAAACTCCTGCGACCAACGTCTCCTCGACGAGGCCGATCGACTCTGAAGTCACAGAGGAAGTCACAGAGGAAGTCACAGCGGAAGTCACAGCGGAACTCGCCTCGAACGTTCCCGTTCACGCGTCCAGCGCCAAGAACGCTTGGCCAGTGTCCGCGAGTTTCCAAAGGGAATTAGCCCGGGCAAATGAGGCCGCACTCACCAGGAGCCATACTGAAATGCTAGCCTGGATCGAACGCATCTCGACGGTTTACACACGGCTGACCGAAACAGCGCTGTCCGACGAAAAGTCATACGAGTTGCTCGAAGCGATGCATACTTTGTCGTCCGAAGGAGTCTCGCTGGCAGAGAAGATCACCTCGGCCGATGCTAACTTGGCTCGAGATATCGGGCGTTTGTCCTACTGCATGGAGCGACGCTACGCAGTTTGGATGGCGGTGAGCAAATGCGTCGGCAAAGGGAAGCAGCACTTTGTCTCCATGAGAAACCATGAGGTCGACGCCGCGAAGCTGAGCGAGTGCCTCGCAAACGTTCGAGCCCTCATACAGCGGACAGGGGACGCTCCCAGCTGGGAACGGTACCTCATGATCCCCTCCCTACAAAAACTTACCAACGGCGGGATCACCGGCCGCCAAGATCAAGTCGACTTGGTGCGAGAATTTTTGAGTCGGGTTACCGATTCACGAGTCAGCGAGCCTCAACGCTCCTTGTTGACATCTACTGAAGTACACAGACTGGCTGATCAAGTGCACCCGCTCTCGATCGGGCCTGTCGATTACCAAAAAGTGATCGAAGACATCGAGACGTTGGAGTCTGACCCCGTGCATCGTTGCAGCACAACTCTAGCGGATGCAATGCAGTCGCTGCGGTTCTCTGAGTATCCGGAGCAAGCGGCTGTGGCTCAAGCCATAGGAATACATTATCGCAACGCGAACCTGCGTATCGCGGTATCCGAAGAGTTTATCAATCGCATGATGCCCGGCCAGACCGTGATGGAAAAGCCCGTACGCCAAACCATCATGGGTGCCGATACCCGCGGCGCCAGCCAGATCGCCACCAAGCTTAAGGTCGACTTCCAGCCTGACCCCAACGCTTGGAAAATCGCACTCAATTTGGACGGCGACATCAGTAGCAAAACCAAATCAAGCAGAAATGGAGCGACGTTCTACAACTCCTCGATCGCCAACGTCAATGCCGTCAGGGATATCGCGATCTCCACCAAGAGTATCGAGATCAACGGTCGGCCTGCATCCGTCGAATCGACCGAATCGCTGCGCAACTTCTCGACCGACTGGGACGCTCTGCCTGTGCTGGGCGATATGATTCGTAAGTTCGCGCACCAGGAGTTTTTACAAGCCCGGCCCATTGCGAAGCGCATTATGCAAAAAACTATTGCAACGCAAACCGATGCCGAATTTGACAAACACTTGCAGGAGCGAATGCAGTCGGCCCAAGGACAGTTTAAGACGAGATTGTTAGGCCCTCTTCAATCGCTCGATCTCAATCCGATGGTGGTGGACATGCAGTCAACGGATACCCGATTGATCGTACGGTATCGATTGGCCGGTTCGGATCAACTCTCGGCGTACACCGCCAGACCGATCGCCCCGAGCGACAGCCAACTGTCGATGCAGGTGCATCAGTCCGCCTTCAACAACATGGTCGGTCAGGTCATTGATGGAAATCGCAACTGGACCATGCAAGAGCTATCGGACAAAATCTCCGACTTGCTGCAACAACCTCGCCGCGTCCTGGCAGAGGATGCACCTACGGATGTTACAGCTCGCTTTGCTGACGCTCGTCCTATCACTGTCGAGTTTGAGGATGGGCGCATGTGGTTGACTCTTCGGGTCGCCTCGCTCGAGCAACCGGGCCGTCTCCTGCTGAAGAATTTTATCATCCGCACATCGTACTTCCCGACCGTCGATGGATTGCAGGCGGATCTGACGCGCGAAGGGGTGATCAGTGTCGATGGCCATAAGCTGGGAATGCGAGACCGAGTGCCATTGCGAGCGATATTCTCCCGCGTATTTTCGAACCGTTCCTCTCTCCCCATGGTTTCGGACGAGTTGATCAAAGACCCACGAGCCTCCGGATTGGCAGTCTCCCAATTGGATCTCAGAGACGGATGGCTAGCAGTGGCCATCAGCAATACAAAATCGCCACACGTCGCCCTCGTCAAGAACCGACAAGAGTCGGCGCGCAGATAGGTGACACCAGCTCGTTGGCGATAATCGCATTTTGGGATGCGCTACGGGATGTGCCTGGCGCTTCGCAAGTGCTCCAGCATCTCGCGAGGAAAGGCCTGCACTGCCTGATTGGAAAAAATGGTTCCGTGGTCACCAGGAATCATTTTGACATAACCGCGGTCGTTGAGCCCGCGACCCAGTTCCTTCAACTCCGCATCCAATAGTGCCACCGCTTCATTGAGATAGAAGCTATCTTCCGTACCGACCACCAAGCGGATGCGGTTCCGAAAAATAGGGAGAAGCAACTTTGGGTTGCTCCGCAGCAGTTCACCGATATCGTACTGCTTGTAGTGCTCTGCGATCTTGGAATCGATCTGGCCTGTGACGGGATCGAAGAGAGCGGCGGGATTGCCGCTCGCGTTCTTGGGACCGAAAGCTGCAAACCAAGAGTCCCACTGCTGGGCCGACGTGTTATCCGGTCCCAAAATGTCTTCCCCGCGTGACTCCTGCCGAATGGTCATCTCGACCACATCCCCCTTGTGCAAACTGGGGACTTCGGCTCCCGAGCCATCGACATAAAAGTTGGGTTGGCTATAGATGTTCACTTTTTGGAAACGACGAAAATCGACGGGATCCGGTGCGCTTGACCAAGCTGCACCAAACACTTCGGGATAGCGAGTTGCCAGCCAAAGCGTGGACCACCCACCGGACGAATGCCCCCGAAGAATTCGAGCTGTTGGGATAGCTAAAAGAGGGTACTTGGCTTCCAGGGCAGGGATCAGCTCCTGAGTTAACGCTTGCCCACATGGACCGTTATTGGCTGAGTCGGCGAAAAGTGAATGCCCATTGGGTCCTTCCGGGTCCAGCACGATCCGGAACGTGGACTTTGCGAGCGTTGCGGCATCGCCCGTCTCGTTGGGTCGACGTCGACTGCCAGTCGCTCCGGTGTGGTCTCCACCAAAGCCAGGAACATCATATATTGCAGCATACTTTTGGGCTGGACTGATTTCCTGCGGCAACACGACCCCGGCTCGTAGCATGACATCTACCCCGCGAAACTGCGATAGCAAAGAAGATCGAATTTCGAACCACTCCACTCCATCTACTTGTTTTCTGGACCGCGGTTCAACCACCTTGGTTAGGCTGAGTTGAATGACCTGCCTCTCTTTCGAATCGGTAACATCTACGGTAACTTCTTCGGACCAGAGATTTCCCGGCTCGCGTCGCCAACTGCTATTAGACCTCGCTAGATCCAGTCTCGCCTGTGCGCGGTATCTGCCCGGTGGCAGTTTACTTGGCGGAATCGGAAAGCAATCGGCACTGTCATCGAGCTCGACAGCGTTGTTGGCATCTAGGCTGACGTCCATGGCGAAGAGCGGTTGAGGGTCGTCCCAAAATGGACCATCCACCGGCGCAGCGCGTTTGCTGACTTTGGATTGTTCAGCGATCAAGAAGACGATCAAGCGTCCGCGCGCGGTCCCAACCCGGGCTTCTGGCCCAATGGAAACTTGAAAAACCCTTGGTGATTCAGCCAACATGGTCGTTTCGAAAAGAACGGGTACCAACAGCAGGCATGCAGTTTGGAGAATCGTGCGCACAGGGTCTTCTTTCGATTTCGGAAAGTGAAAACAGCCGATCGTAAACCAAGCAGTCCGTTGCGGCAATCCATCCCTCTTTTCCCTCTCCTCGCTTGACGCAATCGACCTGCCTTCCTAGAAGCCTGTTGATAATGATTCTCAATAACAAATTCGAGAGTTGTTCCGATCATGCAGCCAGCGACCGGAATCGATCGCTTTCCGAGGCGAACGATCTCCTCAGCCAGCCAAGTTCCGTTCTGTCACCAACGTTCACGACGAACGCCTGGGATTGTCCGTTCCTGGTTTCAAGAGGATTTTTTCGATGCTGCTCACGTTTCGTTTTTCTAAGAAAGCCCCGTTGAAGATCGCCCCGAAGGCAGTTCGAACCGGCTTCACGCTGGTCGAATTGCTGGTGGTCATTGCCATCGTCGGCATCCTGGCAGACTTGCTGTTGCCGGCCATACAAGTCGCTCGTGAGACTGCCCGTCGAATGAGTTGCTCGACGCGGGCTGCTGGGGAGATCGTTTCCGATGAAGTCGTATTTTAATGGGACTGGGGCCAGGAGTGTCTTGACTAGGCTTTACGTTTTAGTCACCTTTGGCATGTTGGTAGGATGCAATCATGGCGAGCCGGAGCGATACTCGGTTTCTGGGAGCGTGAGCCTGGACGGTAAGCCCGTTCCCGCTTGCGTCATCGTGCTTGCTTCGGAGGATTGTCGGTGTTTCGAGAGGATCCTTTCAGGAACTCTTTGAGGGGGTCCAACCCGACCTGGAAGAGTATGAGTCTAGGCGAGTATCGGGTAAGATGCTCCTGAACCAAGTCACTATCCCAAACAAATATCTGAAAGCGAGCGAATTGAAGATCACGGTAAGTGCGACTGGCAACAACCGATTCGATCTTCGACTCATTTCGAAAAAGTAAACGAAGTAGACGTCCAACAGAGTCTGCAGGTCATCGGCCTGGAGTTGCCAGCCCGAATGCGAACATTGAAAGCCCCGTTTCCAAAGAAAGAGAATAACATGACTGTCAGGCATTTGGTTTTAGTCTTAACATGGAGCGCGATTCTCGCTGCAAACAGCCATTGCTTCGCTCACTTTTTATGGCTTGTCCCGCAGAATGAAAGCGGCTCGGAAGTGCATTTGTTTTTTAGCGAAGGGCCAGAGCCTGACAATCCAAAGCTGCTTCAGAAACTGAGCCATGTTCGCGTGGATGCTTTCCGTTCCGAAAAGAACCCGGAATCGGTTGCCTTTGCCTTCACACCCGACCAGAGTACGCTCAAAGCTACTGCCCGCGGAGCCACCGCTTGGCGGCTCAAACACACCTACGGAACGCATGGCCGCGAAACGAAGAATCTGATTGTCTATACGGCGGCCAGCGTTGCTTGCGGATGGACCGGCATGGATGTGAAAGATCGCGTTCATCTCCCCAATGAAGGTTTTGATTTGCTACCGACTATAGATGGCCGCTCACTCACCCTAAAACTTACGAACCAAGGAGCAGCCGCAAAGAACATGCAATTAGAATTGCAGGCTCCCAACGACCATCGGACCTTGACTACCGATGCGTTTGGCGCGATCAGCGTCGACAATATCTCCCCCGGAGTTTACGCAGTCCGTTGCGTCGAGAGCGACGACACACCCGGCAACTATCAAGGGGAAGAATACCAAGCGGTCAAGCACTATACGACGATCAGCTTCCGGATCCCGGACATGAGCAAAGCGAAACTTGCTACCGCGAGTTCCAGTGAGCTGGGCCAATTGCCTGAAGCCATTACTAGCTTTGGAGCCACCACCATCGGCGGTGTGATTTACGCTTACGGAGGACACACCGGTGGTGCTCATTCTTACTCGAACGACGAGCAGTTCAATAAACTGATCCGTCTGGATCTTAGCAAGAGCAAGCAATGGGAAACCGTAGCAGAGGGAGCTAGAGTCCAGGGAAACGCTTTGGTTGCGAACGGTTCCAGTCTCATTTTGGTTGGAGGCTTTACCGCTGAAAACGCAAAGGGGGAAAAGAGCCGGCTGGTATCGCAGTCGAACGTGCAGCAGTTCCATCTTCCAAGTGGACAGTGGACTGATCTGCCCAGCCTGCCAGAACCGCGTTCCTCCATGGATGCATCGGTATTGGACGGCTACGTGTACGCCATCGGTGGATGGGCCATGAACGGCCAATCCGACGAAAACCGCTGGCATAAGACGGCATGGCGGTTACCGCTATCCAAGATCGAAAAGGGTTGGGAACCTATAGCTGCCCCACCCTTTGAACGACGAGCCTTGGCAACCGCCGCGCACGCGGGCCGTTTGTTTGTTATCGGCGGTATGAATGCAGACGGCAGCACAACCACCGAGACATGCGTCTACGAACCATCGACCGACCGTTGGAGCACCATCGGTTCCATTGCTGGGCTACCCATGAATGGTTTTGGTGCTGCAGCGACCGAGGTCGATGGACGACTCGTCGTCAGTGCAGTCGACGGATCACTTCAACAACTGAACGATACGAGCGGAGAATGGGAGATCGTCGGTCATGTGCCCACCGGTCGGTTTTTCCATCGAGTGCTCCCTATTTCCAACGATTCGATGGCGATCATCGGCGGTGCGAACATGGGAGTAGGGAAATTCCGTGAAACCGAAATCATTCGGTTTGCGGGGAAAGACTAAAGCATTTCACTCGCTTGCAGGACGCATTCCTGGACCACCAAATCGTGTTCCAGCGAGGTTTCAGTCGCTCTTTCATCCCGACCGGCACTTCGAATGGCCGATGCCAAACTGAGGAATTCAGCATCGTATCGTCCTGACATGGCAGGTAACTCGATCGCTTGTGTACCTTGGCGAAATATACCTTGATGCCGATCTAGCGTAAGTGTCAGCCGAGGTGGTTCGAGGGGTTCGATGGCCACCGTTCCTCGCGTACCACAAACGACGAATTGCCGACGATGATTGCCCTCGATTTCTACGAGGCTGCTGCGAATGGTCGCGGTGGCCTTCGGGTAGGCAAACACGGCCAAGCAATTGTCGTTGAGCTGATCGAGTTCTGGATGGGTGTTGCGATGGACGGGCAAGACCGCCTGAGGTTTGCCGAGCAAGTGAACTACGGCATCGATCAAATGGCAGCCAAGTTCGAACATGGCTCCTCCCTTGTATCGAGCTAACTCCGCGCGTTCGCTCGTAGTGAGTTTCTTGCTCATGACGCCATGAATCTCAAATATCTCTCCCAGCCATCCCTCGTGAAAGGCTTGGTACAAGAACTGAAAAGCGGGGTTACCACGAAACATGTAGCCCATTTGAAGGATCCGCTTTTTATCGGTCGCAATCTTCGCGACTCTCCGAAAATGTTCCATCGACGCGCCTGCAGGCTTATCGAGGTGGATATGCATTCCTGCCGACAAACACTTTTCGGCAACATCCAGCAATCGATCGATTTCGGTCTCAACGAGTACGAGCTGAAGATCCGGTTGATTCAACAACTGTTCGACTGTCATCCAGTTGCAATCTGCGAACGGGGGCTTTCCCTGGAGACGTTGTCGTTGAGCCGGATCCTCTTCTACCACGCCAACTAGTTCGAAGTGTTCGTTGAGTTTCTTCACCGCCTCGAATTTCCCGGAGGCATGACCATGCTTCGTGCCGATTTGTCCAACGCGGATTTTCGTAGACGACTGCCCGCTGGCCGTTCGGCTCCATGGAGAGGCCAATATCGAACTGGCGAGCCATGGTGTCAAACTTCCCACAGAATTTTTGGCGAAATCGCGGCGTGACAGATGGGGCATATCAGTTTCCATAAGATGACGATGGCTGTTGCGACAACAGATGAACCTAACCACTGTTCCCGAATCTGAGGGACAAACGTGATTTGTCTGCCTTAGATTGGACAATACTTTCCTCGAGCAGTCGACCCGCCGTCAACGAGTCCGGGAGCTGAATTTTTGTAGGAACCTTGAGACTTCCATCGGGGAAGTGAACATAAAACTGCCCCGTTTTCAATTTTGCAAAGTCCGCAACAGAACTTCCTTTCGCCGACATCAACTCGGTCAACGTTTGAATCGACACAGGAGAATTGGCTCGTCCATAGAAATGGGTTGCACAATTTCCCACAATCTTGTTGTCGATGTCCTTAGGATGTTGAGTCGCGAACACGATCCCCAGTTTATATTTTCTCGCCTGTGCGACCAGTCTCTGCAAGCTTGCCTTGCAGGCCGATGCTCCTTGACTTGGTACAAAATCTCTCGCTTCATCTATGACGAGCAGTCCTCGCAGTGGTCGTCCCGCCGGTGGGTGGGGATTCTTTTTTATCCAAGAGAACAAACCCATAGCCAGTTGATTCAAAAATTGACGTTGCGAATCCAAAGATGGCAACCCTATCAAACTGATAACCGAGATACGGGTACGCGAGGAAGGTCGGTCATCACCGAACAGTACTGCAGGATCGAACGGGGTCGCATTCGACTGCAACTGAGGATTCTTGGCGATAACAACTCGTAGACTGTCTGCCATCTCGCGAGCCAGTTTGGCTTCACATTCGACTTGGATGCCAGCCTCCTCGGGTAGTTCGGTGAGCAACTGAATATACTTCGAGAGCGTAGATTCTTCTGTTTTTTCTGCGAAATATCGCATTGAGGAAGCAAGGATACCGCGCTTCGATTCTGCGCTTCGAGATTTGCCCGCCGCAACGGAATCGGTGATCGCGCCGATCACTAACTCAATAGCTTGGTTCAACTGCTCGGGATTATCGCGTAGAGGAGCGAAGTCCGGGATGGGTTCGAATTTCAGAGGATTTCCCCCCAAGAGGCCAGGTGTCCACGTCACCATTTCCGTGGTCGCTCGAAGTCGTGTCGCTCGATCACAATCCCCCGCCCGCCAAAAGGGAGATGGCTCATCCCTCGGTTCATCAAACGTACACATATCTTGAGCACAGTCCACGACCAAGGATGGAATGCCGAGCAAGGCTGCTTCCTCAATCAACCTTCGCACGGTTACCGTTTTGCCGGAGCCCGCACCGCCCAGCACCAGTGTATGCTTGGCGAGGACCTCTAAGGGCATGTTGACCTCTTCGGCTGGCCCGGTCGGTGTTGCAGCGCGAGTTCCCAGCATCAATTGCATGCCCCTCCAATTTCTTTGCGTGGAATCGCCCTGCAAACCTTCTGGCCTGGAAACCAACGTCTCTTGCTCGTTTGGTGTTGCAATCTCCTCCTTCTCACATGTGTTGATCACAGGCGATGCGACAACGTCCAGAACCGTGTCGGATGAACCATTCTCTTGGGACTCGGACGATTGTGTACCAGACGCGGACGATTCTGTACCAGACGCGCAGGATGGCGTGACCACAGCAACGAAGGGGACGATCGCCTCAACAAAGGCTCCTAGGCAATGGAGTGGGCGACGCGCCTGAAGCCACGTCGAAAGGAGTGGATTGTTTTCAACTAGCATTTGTTCGAGGGCCGATAGTGTCTGCCATTCTGCGGGTTTTGCAGAGACGAGCTTACCCCCCATCACAACCAGATCCTCGGTCATTTTTCGCGTCACATCTCCACCTGGAATCGGACGCATTCTCACAATCGCCAAGTTGCGAAACGACAATTTGCGATCAATGCCCGATGCTGTGATCGCAGCCCGAAGTCGATTCTGGTACGCCGAGGCATGCGTTCGCTCAAGAGAGCGAACCGAGAAGTGCAATTCGCGGCTTCCTTCGTTACGATAGATTAGTCTCATTCTGGCGTGCAGCGGCTTTGCGTTCTCACCACCGGAGAATTGGCTTTCAATCACTGCATCCACACTGTCCGATAGAAGTGACTGGTTCTCTATGACCCAACACCGGAACATGGCAGTAAAGAGGAGTGGCATCTGTTCATCTTCCAGGTTCTCGTCCGCCGAAGGAACCCTATCTTCACCCGAACAGAGCTCAGAGAATCTATGATCTAGAGTGAGCAGCGATGCCTCTATGACCGATGAGGGCAATCGAGTGTTTCCAGATCCCTGGTTCGCTGAGCTATCTCCTGGATCGCGGTCGAAAGTGTGGACCTCCTCGCAAGAGCGTGTCGCACGTAGATGCTCCACTTCTCGATGGCATTTCTTTAGGGCAGTGCGAACGTTATCGTTGGATAGCTGCTCTAAGGCAGATGCAGAGATTGGCCATGTGGCATGCGGAGGTGTCCAATTGCAGGCCGCAAATCCGGTTTGCAGCCGTTTGGCAATGATATTGGTTGTCGCCTTACCGACTGCATTGGAAAGTGTGCGGGGCGCATCGAATCGATCCATAAAGCTGGCTAGGCAGATCTCTGGAAGTAGATTCCAGGTCGCTTCGATACAAGCGACGATTGGAAAAGTGCGATCAAACTCGCGAATCGCTGAAAAGCAGCCACCAATCTGCTTCACTATCGATTCGGACATGGCGATCTCGCCGTCAATTCCACTTGAATTGAACTTGCGATCAGGTTGGCTGCAGGCCGCAAGCTGTTGGACGATAGGATCGAGTTGATCGAACGCCAGGATGGTTGGTCCAGTTAAGCTGATATACCAAGCGAGGCTCTGCAAGATCTCCACCGGACGTGCAACACTTCGCTGGAACGCAAAGTTTGCCCTCACCGGTGCTGCAATGTTCTGCCCCTGAAGCCAAGCGTATCCGATACTCTGAATCTCCAAGTCATTCGAGTTCAAGCACAGAATTCCCCGGATTGCATCTTGGTGCTTTAGCGTCTTAGGACCATGCTCGCGCTGCAGGTGATTTAGAACTTTACTGGTAAACTCCCGAATGATCCCAGAATCGGCTCCTTGGAGTAGCGACTCCACATGGTCGACCGATTGTCTCGGAAACAAAAATTGGATAAAGCGTCGAAGCAATAGCTGCTGCTGAGTGAGTCCCGGGCTGACTTCTTGTTGAAGCGAATCGAGGTACCCTTGCAACAGTGTTTCCCAGACATCGCGAACATCGGTCATGTCAACAAGCACAAATGCTGAATGGTTTGCGATCGCCATTCGACGGAATTGGCCCAACAAATGGGTCTTTCCAGATCCGCCAGAGCCAATGATCGGCCAACCCATGATTGGAGCCTTTGGACTGCGATGGATCGCTTCTAGTTTTTTCTGGAACTCAACGCGCAGACTCGTATGCAGTTCGTTAACATCAAAGGTGTTATCCTGCCACACGTCCCTCAATCGCACTACATAGTCGAAATCGATCGATCCCATCGCATGGAGTGCAGCCGCGGTAGAAAAATTGCTTGAGGATATCATGAACGAGAGCCTTGTACGTAAAGGATATGTTTTTCGGTTCCAGAGGCTGTTCGAAGAGCAGCAGCTCGATCGGCAACACTGATTTCCAAGGGGTTGTCCAACTGCATGACCGCTAGCGCTCCGCTTAGTTCCATCGCTAAGATCATTTGATCAACATCGCTTCGTGAAAAGTCTTTCAGGAGAGGACGCATGTCAGCAAGTCGAACGCGAACATTATTCCTCTGTTTACCAACTTGCAAAGATGCTGACAGAATCGCTTGTTCGAGTGTACGTGCATCGCAAGATGGCTCGACGAGCGAACTAAGCGAGGGATTGGAAGCTGCTTTGCTCATCCGAGACTGTTGTATCAGTTGCCCGATAGAAACAGTATTGTCCTGGCATCGAAAATACTCAGCTAGGATTGACATCAATCCAAGTAGTAAAGCATGGCTGCCCCTCGATGGAACCGGCAACGGATCTGCAAGATGATCCTGGCACCAAAGCCAACCTTTGTCAGTTAGTTCAATAAAAATCGGACGCCCCGTTTCTTGTGTCAGTCCCAATTTCATCAACTGCTTGCGTTTCCCAGCGCACGAAAGCCTAACTTTCAAGTCTTTAAGATGTATGCCGCTTCTCTCTTGGATCGCAAGTAACCACAGCAACAGTTTCTGCGACGGTTCCAATTCAGCAGAGATAGTTGGGTCTTCTTGCATAGGTTGTGAATAAATTCGATTTTTACCTTTGACGGCTGGGAAACATACAACACAGTTTAGGTTTGAGTGGGCGGAAATCAGTGTTTTTGAGGACACTTCTCGACGAATGCAACCATTTTTGAGGGCGTCCTACCGTTTGGACTTATGAAATACATTCTTTTTGAGCCTGAGCGCTAGCCGATTTCTTGCGGCGTGGCTCGGCTAGCGCCTTAGGCCCAAAATCTCAAGGTATTGCAATGCAAATTCTTCCATGCGTAATCTTGTGGGGTGGTGAACAGCAAGAAGTGTCGCTTTTGAGAAGAAATCCGTTAATGTTGCATCTTTACGAAGCGATCAGCCATGAGCCTGTTTTACGGATCTTGCCAAAGACCGAAAATGATGTTCGCCGACTCCGGTGTGGACCAACCGAGTATGTAACGAAATCGATTGCCCGAAACTCTCTCACGGGGAAACCGGAAGGTCGAGTCGGTCGATGCTCTCACGGTCTCCGGCTCACTTATCATAGCGCGCTTGAAATCGACCATGCAAACCAAAGTTGCGAATGGACTAGGGCTGGTCTTCGTTTCCGCTCGGATCACTACCTCATCCCCTTCGAACGCAACGGTGCTCTCGATCGCTGGCAAACCCTCCAGGAAAAGCTTTTCGCGTTCCGCAAGCGTGTCGAGTTTCGATTCGTACGTTGCAATCAAAAGATCCAGCGATGTATCGCATTTTTGCAATACGATGCGCCACAACTCCGAGGGCTTAACTCCCGGCGGGAAACGAGAGTTATGAAGTACTTTCAGCATGCGTCTCGGCAAATCTGGTCCACCGATATCGAGCATCGAAAGGGCGACTACGTACCCCAGGGGATAGACCACGAAGGAATCGCGTGTCTCCATCAGAGTGATGTCGTCACAGAGTGTTTCCAACGGTACACGCCCTCGCGAATCCGACCCAACTACCCAACGTTCCATCCGTTTGCGTTCTACCAAAATTTCTTCGTCTTCGCCGGTCAACTCCACCAACGTCGCGACACCCTCGTGAAACAACCGCATGGAATCGAAGTAGTCGGAAGCACTGCCACGGCTTAACTGTTCGATATACACATGGGCCGTTTCATGGCGCAACGTCTGCAAAAAGTTCGAAAGACTGCTCGATAACACCAGGGGTACCCGGATCTTGGTCCAGTTCGCCTGTGCACTTGCGTGAGCGCTCACCCGACTCGCCATGTCAACGACAATACGGGCCGGAGGAGCGGGAGGATGCTGAAAGAACTCGCGAACTTGCTCATGCACTTCATCCACTCGATAGAACAAGGCCTCCGCCGATTCTCGCTGCGACTCCTTAAAGATCAATTCGTAGTGCTGGGACTGAAGCGTTGCGAAGGCGTCAAGATCCGATTTGGACCAACCACTAGCCTCGTGCGGATCGACCAAACTGCCAGCGGCAAAATACTCGGGTGGCAACTCCTGAGATCGATCTTGGTCTATCGTTTGACTGATGGCGTAAATCCAAACAATCACGGCAACGATACGGCTCAAACCGGTCAGCACACCCGAGAATCGCCAAGCAGCCACACGGTCTAGCAACCGTGTTGTCACTCCGTCCCGCCACTGGAATGCGATGGCCGAGCCGATCCATCCGAACAGGGCCACTGCCCCATGTCCGACCATGGCCTTCCATGGCCAGACAAGCCGGTCTCCGACCAAGGAAGGCGAAATCAAAGCGCTCGTGTCCAGCCAAGGTGCGAGCGTTTCGACGTTGACTCGAATCCAGATGAATCCCCAGAGAGCCAACCCCGCAAGCAGAGGAAACCACTTTCTGGCAAACGAAAACAAAACCGCCAGGCCGACGATGGTCGTACTCAAGATCAGTCGATTAACGGTCGCGGCCGCCATTTCCCGCACTGACAACGGCTTGCTCAGAGAATTCCTGCTGAGTAACTCAAAGAACATCGCGGACGAAACGAAGCATAGCTCAGCGATGGTGATGACCATCAGAGCTGCCAGAAGCTTGTGGAAAAAGACGGTTGTTCGGCTTATCGGCAAACCATCGAGGAATGCAAGTGTTTGATGATCACGCTCTTGGCCAAGCAAGGTAACTCCGATCAGAATCCCAAACAAAATCGCGTTTGCGTAGACGTCTTCGACTTCGAATCCGCCGTCGCGCTGCATGTCTGGAAACTCGGTTCCCAAAACGTATAGCATCTCGATTCCATAGACTGCCACAATCAAGATCCAGCAGAATCGCAAACCTAGAATCTCTTTTACGAGCAAGCGAGGATTCATGGTGGCGTGGGTGTCCCCGATTGCAGTGCTCCCGATTGCAGCGCTCCCAATTGCAGTGCTGTTGTCCAGTTTTTTGCCAGCTGAAAACCATTTAATCGCAAGTCTCTTTGCAATAGGGTTGGGACCGAAAACCACGTGTCATGAAGCCAAGCGCGAAAGTCGTGTGGGGCATTGTATCCAAGCACGTTTCCCAGAAACGTACGTCGCGATTCTTCACCCATTTGCCCAAGGACCATCAGTCCCACCGCAGCCACAGTCGATGCCACGCGTTCGTCCTCTAAGTTCTCTTTAAACCTGAGCCATCCTGTGATGTCTGCCTCGTCGATCCTCAAGCCGCTGCACGCTAGCTCCAGTTGCCGCGATCGGATCACGTCGGTTGGTGTCGATTGCCTGTCTCGCAATGGCCACCAAGATGCGAATCCCTCTAGCACCCAGCCACGTTCGTCGGTGCCGAGCCTGTAGTGTTGATGAACGTCCAGTACTTTTTTGAGAATGTGGCTCCTTAGGATCTCACTTTCCGGCGGCGTGCCGAGCATATTGAATCGAATCAAGTATCCTTGTCGAGAGTCCAAATTGCC
>Ga0335394_10001722_pt1 | contig 24638 bp, 17 predicted proteins | sample MAT03_FD_205741 | JGI IMG/M metagenome (GOLD analysis project Ga0335394, IMG submission 205741) | Freshwater microbial communities from Lake Fryxell liftoff mats and glacier meltwater in Antarctica - MAT-03 (spades assembly) (version 2) ...
AAAACATCTTAAAAATTAGTTAGCTAAAATTTTAAAATAAGGCTCGACAACTTAATAAATTAAGCACTTCCTACAGTTCTCTCTCCTGTAAGTTGCGAGATCAAAGGAGGCAGAGCCTCCGGATCTGCATTACCAGGATCTGCCTGGTAACGAGCAAATTTTAAAGTTTTATATCTAGTATTATGTCGGAAAATCATCCCAATTATCATAGCTTCATGCAGCAGATTTCCGTAAAGTGCAGATAAATCGACCATCTTCAAGAAAGACCTACAATCTAATAGAACCGCACCATATATATTCAAAAACCCGGAAAAAAACCAGAATTTCACTGCCCAACATTTTTGTTGTAGCAAGCTTTGTTATAAATTTTATAAATACTAGAAATACTAGAAATTTTACAAAAAAACTCAAAAAACCGGATTTCTGCTTCCAGGCTCATTAGACTTGCATTGCATTAATTCGCTTTCAATTCCTGCAATTATCTGCGTTTATCTGTGTATATCTGCCTGACATCTGCGGTTGCAAAGTGCGATAAAAGACTTAGGCAACTCAAGTCTTTTGTCAAATGAGATATTTTGCCCGAATCGACTGAGCCGATCGCCCAAAAGATATAAAAGCTATATGTAGTAGTAGCTTAGATGCTCGAAGAGCGAGGTCAAAACTCCCAAAAATATGCTAAAAACCATCAAAAAATGGCTTAATCGAGAACGCCGAGTATTGATTACTGCGAGTGCCGTTGGCGGTACGGTGATTGTCATGCGCTGGTTCGGATTTTTGCAGGTGTGGGAATGGACTGCTTTCGATCGCTTTGTACGCTGGCGGCCCCCCGAACCAATGGACTCGCGCATCACCATTGTCGAAATTAACGAAGCTGACTTGCAAAAATACGGCTACCCAATGTCGGATGCTGTGTTGGCCCAATTGCTGCAAAAACTTCACGCTGGCAAGCCGCGGGCGATCGGCCTCGACATTTACCGAGATTTGCCGACTCAACCGGGTAACGACGAATTGCTCAAAACTTTTAAAACTATTCCCAACTTAATCGGGATTGAGTTGATGCCAGACGAAACCAGGCTCGGAGTTCGCCCGCCTCCGGTACTTGACAAGCTCGATCGAATCGGTTTTAACAACGTTGTCATCGACGCTGACTCAAAAGTCCGGCGAACTTTGCTCTACGCTTGGCCCGGAGACGGCAAAACTCATCAAAGTTTCGCACTCAGACTGGCTTTGCTTTACCTCAAAAGCGAAGGAATTTCCCCTCAACCAGCAAGAATCAATCCTAAATACTTGCAGTTAGGCAAGGGGGTTTTTCGGCCTTTTCAACCGAATGACGGTGCTTACGTTCGATCGGACAGCCGTGGCTATCAAATTCTCGCCAACCTGCGCGGCCCGCGAGGCAGTTTTCGCACTGCATCGATGAGCGATGTGCTCTCTGGCACAGTACCTGCTGATTTTGTACGATCGCGCGTTGTCTTGATCGGCTCAAATGCCCCCAGCCTCAGAGACTTTTACCAAAATGCTTACAGTTCCGGTTGGTTTGGTCCTCCCCAGCAAATACCGGGAGTCGAGCTTCAGGCTCATTTCTTGAGCCAAATTTTGAGTGCGGCCATCGACGGGCGCGGGGGTATCAATGTCTGGCCAGAGGCTGCGGAGTTGCTGTGGATTTTACTGTGGTCTTGGGCGGGAGCAAATGTGAGTTGGAATTTGCGATCGCTTGGTCGATCGGCTTACTGTTTATTAAGTATCTGTCTAGGTCTGAGTGCCACTTTATACTTAGCATTCTTAGCAGGTTGGTGGCTACCGTTAATTCCTCCAATCCTCAGTCTTGTGGGTTCTGGTGTCGCAGTTGTGGGTTATCTGGCTCACTTGCAAGAAGAATTAAAACGGTCTAAAGAATTTTTACAATCGCTAATCGATACAATTCCCGACCCGATTTTTGTCAAAGATCGAAATCACCGCTGCGTAGTTTTGAATCAGGCATATTGTCGGTTTATTGGCTATCCTTTAGAAATTTTAACCTGCCGCACAGATTACGATTTATTTCCCCACGCCGAAGCCGAGATATTTTGGCAGCAAGACGAATTAGTATTGCAAACTCACCAGCCGCGAGAAAATGAAGAATATTTTACTGACGCTCACGGAATTACGCATCTAATTGCGACTAAAAGATCCCTGCATAAAGATGCTGCCGGCAACCTATTTTTAGTGGGAGCAATCAGAGATATTACCGAGCGCCAACTCCGGGCCAATGCCCTAGAACAAAAAAATGCTGAGCTCAGCCACCAAGCTTATCACGATGCTCTCACGGGTTTGTCCAACCGCAAAATGTTTTATGAATGCTTGCATCAGTCTCTAGAAAGAGCCTCCAGCAATCAGGAATTGGTAGCTTTACTGTTTTTAGATTTAGATGGATTTAAGTTAATCAACGACACTCTCGGACACAATGTGGGCGATTTGCTCTTACAAGCAGTTGCTAGCAGGCTCAAAAAATGCTTGCGCGGCAGCGATACTATCTCGCGGTTGGGCGGCGACGAATTCACAGTCATCCTGCCCGCTATTCCAGGTAGGGAGGAAGCTGCGAAAGTAGCTGAAAAAATTTGCGACGCCATCGTGCAGCCTTTTATTTTTGAAGAACATACAGTTTCTGTAACTACAAGTATTGGCATTAGTTTGTATCCAATTGACGGTCAAGAGTCAGATATTTTAGTCAAGAATGCCGATGCTGCTATGTATCGCGCTAAGGAATTAGGGAAAAATCAATATCAATTTTCATAAGTCATAAGTCATAAGTCATAAGTCATAAGTCATAAGTCATAAGTCATCAGTCATAAGTCATCAGTCATCAGTCATTAGATAGATTTACAAAAAATATCAAACTTATGAGAGCAAATTGCCGTGTCATCTAAATATTAAAAAATATTACAAAATATGAGGTGAGTTTAAAAAAAGAATGCAACGGCAGACCCGTGTTCCAAACCCTTATGCAGTAAGTGATTCCCATCGCCCATCGCCAATCGCCAATCGCAATTGCTAGGACACCGGAGACAAAATTAAAATCGCCACAAAACCTTGATTTAAAAGGGTTTAAGTATATTTACGAAAGTTATTTAAAGGAAATATAAAGATATCAGTGTAACTACGGAAATTGATGGATATAATAGGTCGTGCAGACGTGCATCTACTTCAGTGATTTTTGGATAAGACTATGAACACTATGCGTACTTTGATTCAGCTCACAACAACGGCAACTCTGGCTGTCTGTCTGCAAGTGAATATAGTCGGCATCACAAATGCCACCTTACTTGCCAGTAACTCAACCAGCAATTCCACAAAAGAGCGTAGCTTGCGGGGCGGGACGCCATCTACCTCCACAGTTTTGACAGTCGCACCAACATCTAGAGTTCCAAACAACCCCAAAAAATACGAACCAGACCCCAACGGGAACCCCAAAAGTGACGGTACGGGGACGCGCTGAACTCAATTTTTCAATCTTCTATTCGCCCCGATTTGTACCAATTCGATTGGTGAACTAAAGTGTGGCTGCACCAATCCCGATCGGTGAGGGGATAGTCCACCCGGTAGTGACCGCCGCGACTTTCAGTGCGAAACGCAGCACTTTTGAGAATTAAGTAGCCAATATCCAATAAATTGCCAACTTCCCCCCAATTTCGCAAAACCGAGCTATTCTCCGCATCAGCAGGCGAAAAATCAATAATTTGTCCGGGCCGCAAATTGAGCAAAGCTTGACTCAAAGGCAAAGAGGCAAATTCTTGTCGCCAAAGCTCAACTTGGACGATCGCACTTTCCAAATCCCTTTGGCCCCGACAAATTCCCGCACTCTGCCACACCAAATTAGGCAATTCAACCCGCAACTTTTCGATCGCCTCAATATCCTTTTCAGAAATCGATTTTTCCAAGATTTCCCCTGCATCTAACTCATCTGTGAGTGCCTCCGGCGTTCCACCTTCTAGCTGCAAAAGTCCCATCTGCGCCCCAAAAACCAGACATTCCAGCAGCGAATTGCTCGCCAACCGATTAGCGCCGTGTACCCCCGTGCTCGCAGTTTCTCCCACCGCGTACAAACCCGGAATCGAAGTTTGGTTGAACTTGTCAGCGACAATCCCTCCCATCCAGTAATGCGCCGCAGGCGTCACCGGCACCGGTTCGGAAAAAATATCAATTCCCCAATCAGCGCACACTTGAATAATATTGGGAAACCTGTAGCGCAGTCGATCGACCGCAATCGGGCGCAAATCCAGCCAAACATGAGGTTCTCCCGTCTTCTGCAAGTGGCGGAAAATAGCACGACTAACGACATCGCGGGGGGCGAGTTCCCCGCTGGGGTGAGAGTCAAAAGCAAAGCGATATCCCTTACTGTCAACTAAATGAGCTCCTTCTCCCCGCACCGCTTCGCTAATCAGAAACCGAGGCGCGCCCGCTTTACTCAGCGCCGTCGGGTGAAACTGCACAAATTCTAAATCTCGCAGCAGCGCCCCGGCGCGCCACGCAATTGCCACCCCGTCTCCGGTACTCACCGACGGGTTGGTGGTTTGAGCAAAAACTTGTCCGCCACCGCCTGTCGCCAGCACCACCGCTTTGGCCTGCAGCCACTTGACTTGTGAGCCACAAATCGAGCTAATCCCCTGGCAGCGCCCGGTTTCGTCTAGCCACAGACCCAAAGCAAAGGCAGGAGATACGAGTTGAATGTTTTTGCGACTCAATACTTTTGCTGTCAGCGTACTGATCACGGCTTTGCCTGTAGTGTCGGCGGAGTGGAGGACTCGGCGGCGGGAGTGGGCGGCTTCTAGGGTGAGGGCTAAATCTGGGCCGGTGCGATCGAATGCAACGCCCATTTTCACTAGGGAGTCAATGCAAGCAGCAGCTTCTTCTACTAAAAATTGCACGGCTTCTAAGTCGCAAAGACCTGCTCCCGCAGCCAGTGTATCCTGAACGTGCAGGGCTGCTGAATCTTCTGGGGCGATCGCCGCGGCAATCCCTCCTTGGGCCCAATCGCTGGCAGAAACAGGCAAGATATTTTTATTGATCAAGCCTACGTGCAAATGTTCTGGGAGGCAAAGTGCTGTGTACAAACCGGCCGCGCCAGCACCTATCACCAATACGTCAAATTTGTCAGTCATTAAGTCTGCCGCCAGTCGATTTTAGATTTTAGATTTTAGATTTTAGAATTAACTCCACAGATGAATCTGGGGAATACAACTAATATCTGCCGCTAGTCGATTAAAGATTAAAGATTAAAGATTAAAGAATTGACTCCACAGATCAATCTTGAGGCTTGAACTGTCGATTTTAGATTAACAATTGAATAATTGAGTCCACAGATTAATCTGGGAATTGAATTAATTTCTAAAAAAATTCGCTCTCCACAACATCGGAGGCTTGTATCCGATTTTTGGTTCAATCCTTGTTGAAAGCATTCTGCATTCGTTAGCCATAAGCCATAAGCCATAAGCCATAAGCCATAATTCATGAGTCAACAAAAAATCAGTTCTGACCAATGACTAATGACCAATGACTAATGACCAATGACTAATGACCAATAAATTCAAAGGAGACCCGCTGCTATCTAGTCGTAGAGACCATTATTCAACCTGGTGTCTCCTTCAATAAACACTGATTCGACATCAGTTACGGTGAATTTGTCCATGTTAGCTTGCAGCACCTTTTTCTGAGCTTCCGTCAAGCCTGAAATGTTGAGTACGTCCTCAACTTTTTCGTAAGGAGCATTCTTAATAATTTGTCCAGCTAAAGTAGGATACAACCCTCGAAAGTCCCGGAAGTCCCGGACGCCGCTATTGTTCAAGTCAATTTTTTTGCCGTATTCTGTGGCAAGTTTGTCATCGGCGCGATTTGTTCTAGTCGGAACGTCAAGCACTATGAGCGAGGATGGTGGTAAGACGATACGGCTCAATGTGCCCGCGATCGCGCTCATGTCTCCAGCCCATGCAAAGCAGCCCAGCACTAAGCCCAATACTGCCAATAGACGACCCAATCGTTTCATGAAGTTTTGTCTCCCAATTTCATACACAGCATTTATGTAGAGACTACCATTTTGCTTATGCAGTTTTTCAGATAAATCCGCAATAGGTAGAGGGCTGTTATAAACTTTACATTTGGGTATTGACAACGCTGACGATATATGATATTCGCCGACTTTTAAGCATCGCAGGCAAGTTTATAAAAGGCAGTCCAAATTAAAAACTCGGACTACCCTTTTCAAGGGTTAATTTTTGCCCTGCACCCCATTTTCTAGCTATGGAGAACTCTTTCCTTTCCTTTTGAGAAAAGCGTTCAAGTCAACATAAGTACCAGCGTAAGTCAGGCTGGGAGTGTCGTAACCCTTCAAAGCCACAGTGTGCGGCTCGAAAGCGCCCTCGGCTCCCAATTCCGTCAGGTATTTGTAGGTCGTTTCTCCCACAGCGATATCCTTGCCGAGTTGCTTGGTGCAAGATTCAAGGCGAAATGCTGCGTTTACAGTATCTCCCAAGGCTGTATAGTCCGATCGGTCGCTGCTGCCAGAATTTCCCACCATTGCATAACCAGTATTGATTCCGGCCCCGACTCGCAAAGGAAAAGGTAGGGGGTAACGGCTGCTGAGTTCGTCTGTTGCCTTGTGCAGTTCGCTCAAAGCTTGGCAAATCCGCATCATTTCCTCGGTGCTGACACCGCTGGTTTTGTGGAACCAGACGGCCATAATCGCATCGCCGATGTATTTGTCCACCCAACTGCCGTGTTCGCGAATAATCTGTCCTGCTTTGCGGAACCAATTCCCGATGACTTCCGAGAGTAGCGTTTCGTCTAGCTGTCTAGTCAAAACGGTAAAATCTCGGATGTCCATTACCATGACGCTAATCAGGCTACGCACAGTCAAAGTCGCCGTAAAATCTTCAGAGTCTGTCTCGTGTATTGGATCGTGCCGGTGGCCGGCGGTTGGGTTGTAGAAGTCCAATTCGGTTTGACCGAAAATAATCCGATCGCCATTTCTGAGAGTTACAGGAATACTGACCCGCCGCCCGTTGACAAAGGAACCATTGCGGCTGCCCAAGTCGATCAGGTAGAACTCTCCTGTCTCCATTTGCTGTAACATCGCGTGATTACGGGAAATCCAGCGATCTGTCAGTACAAAATTATTGTCATCGCTCCGCCCTACTGTCCAGCAATTGCTGCCGGAGAGCGGCAAGTAGCGATTGCCGCCTTCTGTGCGAAGTACCATATGTGGATTGGGTTGCACTCGTCACAACAGTCCTAGAAACGACACAAAATTAACCGATTTGAGATTTGAGACTTCAGATTTTAGATTTTTTAGTCCATCGTCGATGCACCTAGCCCCTGCAGGATTTCAGAACCATAAATTCGATCGATCGAGCGAGCGAAGGTATTTATGATTCGATCTACCAAAGCAGCCAGTAAAAACATACTGTCTACCAAGATTGTACCTGATAATACTGCCTGCCCCGGAGCGGAGACAACTTTTATTTATTTTGATGGGCCAGAAAAAAGTGGGAAAATGGCTCTCTGGCTAGGCGGCTACCCTATACACACAAGTCCGAAATCTTTCAACACAATTCCTGAAACCCAAGTTTCGCATGAATCTCAGAAAGGAAGCTTATTTTCCTGAATTTTAAGTTATTGATTCGGCAAAACGAGAAATTAAGATTTTAGGAAATACGGTTTCTACAATATGGGTCAGCGATCAACTTGTCTGTACACGGTAGAGCTAGGCGGGGGGTAGGGGGTGTGGCCTGGTATGCAGATCCAGAGTTCTGTGTACTACTCCCTCTGGTGTAAGCTTCCAATTTCAACCGGAACAGCCGCTCATACCGAAGATTTCCTTGCAACCATCAGACTTACATTCCGTCCATGGGCAGTAGTGCTAGTTCCTAACGCTAATAATCCAAGCCCTTCATCGCCAATAATGATAGCAGAATTCACATCTCTATCGTGCTTAGTTTTGCAGTTGGAACAACTCCAGCTACGCACTTCCAACGGAAGGCTACCCACCTGATTCAAACCTACGTGGCAACTCTTACTCGATGATGCAAAAAACCGACCAGTGTCTAGGTAAGTTTTACCGTCTCTTTCAGCCTTCTATTTCAACGGTCTGGTCAATTTTGACCATCCGCAATCGCTACTTTTTTTGGCTAGAAAATGTTTTTTAACCAAGTCATTAACTGCCAGATTTTCAACAACGATGACTTGGTTTTCCTGCACCAATTTTGGATATATGTTTTCCTGGAAGTTCTCACGAGCGTTTGTGATCTTTTCGTGAGCATGGCCACTATACGGGCTTTATGGCGATGATTTGAATTTTGATGTTTGCGAGATAGTTTATGCTGCTTACGGTTTATATTTTTAGAATTTCTGGTTGATTTTAGCAAAAACAACCCCCAGGTTTCCTAGAAAATTGAGGAATTTCTCACCAACAATTTGTACTTTTTGTGGGGTACTGAATTGATTGGTTGTCCTGCCTTGCCTAGAACTTCGGGAAAGATGCCCGTCCTTCAAAGAAGTTGATAAATGCTCTGCATAGGTTTAGTGAACTCAAATGATGCAGTTTTGGGTGACAGGGCAATCGCATCTGGTAAATAGCACTTTGTGAAGCAAAACTGAGCTAGCGGGGTAACAAGCAAGCTGGAAAACACCAGGCAATGGTTTAAGGGAACTGTCTCTGAGCTGATATCTTTTACTGTGCATTGTGCGATCGTAACGATCGCCCTTCTTCCGGGGAGTAATAATCATTCTAAACCAACCATTATTCTCAGTATTTTTACTTAAGAATCGGAGATGGATTTACCGCCATCAACTCGAAATAACCGATGTGACAGTTGAGGGTGCGGAAGGGAATTATAAATTTACCTAAATTGACATTTTATTCCGGATGAACATAGTTAGGTCTAGTAAATTATGTAAACCTATGCCACGACCAAAAGTTTGGTGTCATTGATTACCGCCTTTGCCAGCAAAATAAAGACGGTAAAGGACCAGCAATGGCTACCTAATCAATGCTTAAAATCCTACAGAGCGTCGTGAGCTAGGTTCGTAATAACTTATTTATCAAGGTTTGTAATGATAACCCTCGAAAAATTCTGCATTCATAAGTTAGTAGAATCCCAAGTAAGGCAAACACCAAATGCTATTGCTGCTATTTTTCAAAGCGAGCCAATAACTTATCAAGAATTAAATAACAAAGCAAATCAATTAGCACATTATCTGAAAAGCTTAGGGGTTAATTCAGAGACGCTTATTGGAGTATGCGTTGATCGATCGCTGAATATGTTAATCGGACTTCTGGGAGTCTTAAAAGCCGGTAGTGCTTACGTCCCTCTTGACCCAACTTATCCCGAAGACCGGTTAGCGTTTATGTTGGAAGACTCCCAGATTCCGCTACTACTTACCCAAACCCATCTTCTCAGTTGCCTACCGAAAAGAAATGGTATGCGAGTGGTATGTTTAGACTCAGATTGGCAAAAAATTGAGCAATTCAACCAAGATAATTTAGATAGCGAAGTCACACCTGATGATTTAGCCTATACAATATACACCTCGGGTTCAACGGGTAAACCAAAAGGCGTGCAAATTATTCACCGTGCTGTAGTCAATCTTCTGCTCTCGATGAAACAAGAACCAGGATTGACAGAGCGAGATGTACTACTAGCCGTCACTACGATATCCTTTGATATTGCTGTTTTAGAAATTTTCTTACCATTAATAGTTGGTGCTCGCGTTGTGATCGTTAGTCGCGCAGTCGCCATCGATCCAATGAAGTTATCTAAAATAATCACTGAATCTGGCGCTACAGTTATGCAGGCAACTCCTGCAACATGGAGAATGCTATTAGCCGTTAATTGGCAAGGCGATCGCAATTTAAAAATTCTTTGTGGCGGAGAATCTCTAAATCGACACTTAGCCAATCAATTACTAGAGAGAAGTTCGTCTCTTTGGAATATGTACGGCCCGACAGAAACAACTATTTGGTCAACAATTCATCGGGTAGAACCAGGCGAGGAAGCTATACCAATTGGCCGGCCAATTTTAAATACTCAAATTTATCTTTTAAAGTATCCACGCAATTCTGAGCATGACATTTTTGAGCCTGTTGCTGATGGAGATGAGGGAGAGATTTATATTGGTGGCATGGGAGTAGCAAGAGGTTATCTTAACCGTCCAGAAATAACTGAGTCAAAGTTTTTTAATGATCCTTTTAGCAATCAACCGGGCGATCGTTTCTATAAAACAGGTGACTTAGCTCATTATCTACCAGATGGTAATATTGCCATTATTGGACGCAGTGATTACCAAGTAAAAATTCGGGGATACCGGATTGAATTAACCGATATTGAAGCAGCTTGCTTAGATAACCCTGCGGTAGATGATGTAGTTGTTGTTGTTAGGAATGATAGTCAGGGAGATGGTTACTTAGTTGCTTATGTTGTGTTAAATTCACAATCATTAAATTTGAGTTCCGCAGAGATACGAGCAGAACTTAAAGAAAAATTGCCCGATTACATGGTGCCGACACTTGTAGTTTTTATGGATGCTTTGCCATTAACACCTAATTGTAAAATAGATCGAGAGGCACTACCGGCACCAACTCTTGATAATGTTGAAAAATTTGTTGCTCCACGCACGGAAATAGAGAAACAATTGGTTGAAATTTGGACTTCTGTTTTAGGAGTGCAAATTGGCATCCATCAAAACTTTTTTGAGTCAGGCGGAAATTCATTACGCGCAGCCTTATTACTAAATAGAGTATCGCAAGCTTTCCCAGTGGAATTGTCTTTAGATTGCCTGTTCAAATCTCCGACAATTGCTGGATTAGCTGAAGTAATTGAGGCTGTGCAGTCTTCGGAATCTACGGCGATTTTTGAAACAAATATTGCTGAATTATCGGCTGATGCAGTCTTAGATGAAACTATTCACCCATTGACAATTACCAGATTTAGACCGAAGCACATTTTCTTGACAGGGGCAACGGGTTTTGTTGGTGCTTTTCTATTGCACGAATTGTTGCTGCATAATCCCCAAGCGACTATTTATTGTTTAGTTCGTGCTGATCATTTAGAATCCGCCACCTCTCGACTACGTAGTGTTCTGAAAAATTATGAAATTTGGGAAGAAGTATTTAGTAGTAGGATTGTTCCCATAATAGGAGATTTATCAAAGCCATTATTAGGACTTCCTTTATCACAATTCAAGGAGTTAGCAAATGTCATTGATGTCATTTATCACTGTGGTGCTTATGTGAATTTAGTTTATCCCTACGATGCTTTACGGGATGCAAACGTGGGCGGCACTAAGGAGATATTGCGTCTAGCAACTGTGACAAAAACTACACCAGTCCACTATATTTCGACTCTGGATATTTTTCAATCATCGAACTATGATGGTATGAAATTAATTGCTGAAACAGACGATTTACTAAGTCCTGAAGGATATTCAGATGGTTATGCTCAAAGTAAATGGGCCGCTGAAAAATTAGTAATGGCTGCCCGCGATCGCGGTTTACCAGTTTCTATTTATCGCTTGGGAATGGTGACAGGCCATAGCCAAACAGGTGCTTTTCAACTCAGTAATACAATTTGTCTAATTATCAAGGGCTTTATTCAATTAGGCTATGGCCCAGAATTAGATCTGAAGATGAATCTCGCTCCTGTAGATTATATCGTTCAGGCGATTCGGTATTTATCGGATCAACCAGAGTCTTTTAACAAAACATTTCATCTATTAAGTTCCCATGTATTAACTATGAACCAACTTGTTTTGGATATTAATGCCCTTGGTTATGCTGTCGATTCTATTCCTTACCCGCAGTGGCAGGCAAAACTACTCAATACGTCTCCAGAGAATGCTTTAACTCCGATGGCTTCTCTATTTATCAAGAAATTACCTCATAACCGAAAAACTTTTATTGAGACCACCTCTTTTGTGTGTCAAAAATTTGATGACCGCAATACCCAGGATAGACTGGTGGGCACAGATATTATCTGTCCTCCAATTAATTATTCAGTATTAAAGGCTTATTTATCCTATTTCCGTCTGCAAGGTTTTTTGTCATAGAATACTGAGTTAACTTAGATTGCTTTTATAGATTTTTGACGTACAGTTCGCTCCGCTAAGTCTTTAACCTATAGCATCTGTCTGTACCTCATTTGACTCAAAACCGATAATATAGCGTGAGGACTTGAAATTGTAAGTTGAGTTGGACTAGAATTATCTTTAGTGGCGATCAGCCGACCGACCGCAACACCCAGGGTAAAAGCATCTAATTTGGCATAAATTTTACTTGACAAATGCCGCTTCAATATGATATGTGACAAACAGCTAGGCTTGCAAAATAATCTGCAATCCGTCTAGCCTAATTATTAAGATCCTCTTAGCCTGTAGGATAGTGAAATGAAGAGAAATTTCCTCGAAAACTTAAAAATGTCTGGATCTATCATCGAAAGTGTTCGTAACAACAAAAATAAATCAAAAGAATCCCTGACAAAACAAACACTTTTAAAAATAGCTTTCAGCATGGGCATGGTTATTGTCGCATCAACAGCCATTAGTTATTTTCAAATAATTTCAGGAATTACTAATAATTCATTAACTCAACTAGAGCAATATATAAAATTACGCTCACAACGCGAAAGATCGATATTTACCTTGGCAGAAGATAATCATAAGTTACTCAAGAAGGCTTTATTAGAACAACTAAAAGCAGAAGAAAATCGCGATCCCCAACCTGAATTCGAGCTAAATTTTGTGAGATATCCAGATGGCTCAGTTCGCAATCGCCCCGAACTGTTTCAAATAGACAAAACAGGAGGCTTATTTCTTGGCAAAAATGTTAATATTGACACTGAAATGCAGCGGCGAATGGTTGCTTTCTATAAAGTTATCAATACTTATGGCCCTGCTTGGCGCAATCGCTTTGCTAACACCTATACGCAAATTCCTGAGAATGGAATGATCATGTATATGCACCAGTATCCCTGGTCGCTCAAAGCACCTTCTACTGAATCGTTCCGGGTCACAGATGATGAGTCATTTCAAATTACCAGAGAAATCTACGATCCAGAACGCAAAACAGTTTGGACAGGCATTTATTATGACCAAGTAGCTGTAGCTTGGATGGCATCCTGTGTGACACCATTAGATGTAAATGGCAAACATATTGCCACACTTGGACATGATATTTTAATTGAAGATTTGCAGAAGCGGACAATTAATGATGGACTAAAAGGCACATACAACATGATTTTTCGAGCCGATGGGCGGCTAGTAGCTCACCCAGAACTGATGGAAAGTATTCAAAAGGGAAATGGACAATTCTCCATCGCCCAATCAGGAGATGCTCATCTGCGGCGAATTTATGAATTAGTCAAGGATCGTAAACAGGAAAATATAATTATTGACAATTCTGACTATGATGAATATTTGGGCGTTGCTAGAATTGACGAACCAAATTGGTACTTAGTCACAGTTTTTCCCAAATCTCTACTAACCCAAGAAGCTCTTGCTACTGCTCGGATGATTCTCCTGCTAGGACTAAGTGCATTACTGCTTGAAATCATTATTGTCTTTTTAATATTACACCGCGAAATTTCTAGCCCACTCAATAAATTAATGGCTGCAACTGAGAGTATTGCGGCTGGTAATCTTGATATTCAAGTTAATGTCAATCGCCAAAATGAATTGGGTCGTTTGGGATATTTATTTAATATAATGGCTCAGCAAGTGCGTGAATCTTTTGCGGCGCTTGCGAAAACTAATGAGGAATTGGAACTGCGAGTTGAAGACAGAACTGTAGAGCTTAAACAAGCCAAAGAAGTTGCTGATAGTGCTAACAATGCTAAGAGTGAGTTTCTGGCGAATATGAGCCACGAACTGCGGACACCTCTCAATGGTATCTTAGGATATGCCCAAATTCTCCAGCGCTCGAAACACATAGTTGAATCAGATAAAAAAGGGATTAATATTATTAATCAATGTGGTTCCCATCTACTGACTCTGATTAACGATATCCTTGATTTTTCTAAAATCGAGGCACGGAAAATGGAAATATATGCTACTGATTTTCATTTTCCGGCTTTTCTGCAAGCAGTTGTTGAAATTTGTCGGATTAAGGCTGATCAAAAGGGAATTGATTTTATCTATAGCATCGAAGGTCAACTCCCAGTTGGTATTTCTGCGGATGAAAAACGATTGCGGCAGGTATTGATTAACTTATTAGGCAATGCTATTAAGTTTACGGCTCAAGGTAGCGTGAAATTTATAATTAAATCCAAACTCTTGGAAGATAAGGTTAGGGAACTACCTTTATATCGAATTATATTCCAAGTTGAAGATACGGGAATTGGGATATCGAGTGATCATGTTAAAAATATCTTTTTGCCCTTTGAGCAGTCTGGTACTATAAAGAAGCAATCCGAAGGGACTGGACTAGGATTAGCTATCAGCAAAAAAATTGTTGATATGATGGGGAGTACCTTGGAAGTTGAAAGTGAATTAGGGAAAGGTAGTGTTTTCTGGTTTGAGATAGATTTACCCGAAGCTAAGGAATGGGCAAAAAATTCTAAAAGTTCTGAGCAGGGTGTTATTATTGGTTTTAAGGGCGATAAGCCCAAAGTTCTAGTAGTAGATGACCGTTGGGAAAACCGTTCTGTTATTGTCAATTTACTCAGCCCTATTGGCTTTATACTTTTTGAGGCTGAAAATGGTCAAGAAGGTCTTGATAAAATTGCTGAGGTTCAGCCAAATCTGGTTATTACGGATATTGTTATGCCGGTTATGGATGGCTATGAAATGGTGAAAAGTTTGCGAAAATTAGCATCATCTGCTAATTTATCAGTTATCGTGTCTTCAGCCAGTGTATTCGAGTCAGATCTGCAAAAAAGTATAGAGATTGGAGCTAATGAATTTTTGCCCAAACCTATCGAAGCTGATAGCCTGTTAAATACTATCAAATCTCTCCTGAAATTAGAATGGATATATGAAGATAAATTACAACCGCAAACCACAAGAGAATTGACAAAACAAGTGGTTGAGATTGTGCCACCTTCGCATGATGACTTGCTAATCTTGTATAATCTTAGTCGTAAGGGATTGATTAACGATTTACTACAAGAGTTGACGAGAATTGAACTTATAGACAATGAGTTTATCCCTTTTATTCAAAATCTGCGCGAATTTGCTAAAGCTTTCAAGCTTAAACAGGTGCGAACTTACATAGAGCAATACCTAAATACTCCCTAGCCCCAAAAATGTTGTAAATTTATGTATCCCATCCCCAGTAAATTATGTATGACTGAAAACTCAGACAATCAATCTATTTTGATTGTAGATGATAATCCCAATAACCTAGAAGTTCTAGCCTACATATTGACCGACGTGGGTTATCAAGTTTCCGTTGCTATTGATGGTGAAACTGCGATTGAACAAGTAGAATATCATCCGCCCGAACTAATTTTATTAGATATAATGATGCCGCCCGGTATTGATGGCTTTGAGACTTGCCGGCGATTGAAAGCTAATCCCTTAACCTGCGAAATTCCAATAATTTTTTTAAGTGCTTTATCTGATTCACATAATAAAGTCAATGGATTATCTGTAGGAGCCGTAGATTATATTTCTAAACCTTTCCAAAGTGAAGAAGTTTTAGCGAGGATTAGAATTCATTTAAAATTATATAATTTAACTAAAAAACTAGAACAGCAGAAGCAACTCCTAGAAGAAAAAGTTGAATTACGGACTGTGGAATTATTAGCAGCTAAAGAAGCCGCCGAAGCAGCCAACATTGCCAAAAGCCAGTTTCTCGCTAACATGAGCCATGAACTCCGCACCCCTCTCAATGCGATTATCGGCTATAGCGAAATGTTGCAAGAAGAAGCCGAAGATTTAGATCAAAAAAAAATTATCCCAGATCTGAAAAAAATTAACGGTGCAGGCACACATTTACTTGGACTAATTAACGACATTCTTGACTTGTCCAAAATTGAATCTGGGAAGGTTGAACTTTACTTAGAAACCGTTGATATCTCAGATTTAATTAGGGAAGTCATCACGATGATTAAGCCACTGGTGGAGAAGAATGCTAATATATTGGTAGTTAACTGTGAACAGAATTTGGGAGATATGAAAACGGACTTGACTAAGGTACGTCAGAGCTTATTTAATCTGCTTAGTAACGCCAGCAAGTTTACAAAAAAAGGTCAAATTACTATTAAGGTAGAAAAGAAATATAGAAAATCTGGAATAGCCGATGGAGAAGAACAGAAATCAGCCATTCCGTATATTTTATTTAAGATAAGTGATACTGGCGTTGGTATAGCTCCAGAACGAATGCAAAAACTGTTTCAACCATTCATCCAGGCTGATGCTTCAACTACACGAGAGTATGGGGGTACTGGATTGGGGTTAGCAATTACTAGAAATTTGTCTCGGATTATGGGTGGAGATACGTTCGTTGAAAGCGAGGTTGGTAAGGGATCTACTTTTACTATTATACTGCCAGCAGAAGTGATACTCCCAGAGTAAAACCAGTGCTCATAATTGCACTGTAAAAAACAATTTTTAGAAAAGTGCCTATTTTACATCCCCCCATTCTTATGACCATCAGCGATTTTTAAGAAGTCGGGCAAAACAGCAAGAAGCTATGGCGTGTCAAATTCCATTCCAGCAGAAAGGTTTTGAATAATTTTAATAATTTTTTAGCAGGCCCCGAATCGGACTGATTAAGGTCGGTTGTTCTGAGACTCATATGTTGCACCATTCTCAATTAGCCTTTTATGAACAGGCTTTCCGGCCTGTTCCACAAGAAAATTTATATTTTGTGGAACAGGCCGGAAAGCCTGTTGCTGACAATGGTGCAAGATATCAGGAGATTAACTGTTGGTGAGGAGCGTAGGGAACAACTAAGAGTAAAAATCCTCTATGCTAGAGTAAGCTGCTAAATGCCATATATAGCAATCCTTGCAGGAGTCGTAAACTTTTTACCCCACCCCAACCCTCCCCTTATCAAGGGGAGGGAGTAAGAAATTCACAAATGATTTAGGATTGCTATATCTCGCTTTTGACTGCTTGGTTGTGGCAATCGTTGCGACATTTATGATGATTTATCAAATTTTTAAAACGAATTTTATTTATTGTAACCGTCTTGTGATAGCTGAGAGATTGGTTATTTGTTGCCTGTCCAACTCGTTCTCCAGCTAGGAGTGAAGACCACAAGCTGGACGGCAAAAAACAACCCTGGCTTTCATCCCACCGCTAAGATGAGTACAGTTATAGCGGGGCACTTCCCGCCGAGTAAGTTAAATTGGAAGAGAATTGTATGTTGTCGAAAAGAATTTTACCTTGTCTGGATGTGAAAGCCGGTCGCGTGGTTAAAGGTGTCAATTTTGTCAATCTTCAGGATGCTGGCGATCCGGTAGAAATGGCTCAGGTTTACAATGATGCGGGTGCTGACGAGTTGGTGTTTCTGGACATTACGGCGACTCACGAAGACCGGAATATTATGATCGATGTGGTGTACCGAACGGCCGATCGAGTATTTATCCCTTTGACGGTGGGCGGCGGTATCCAATCCTTAGACACCATTAAAAGTTTATTGAGGGCGGGCGCAGACAAGGTGAGTATTAATTCGGCGGCGGTGCGCGATCCGAGTTTGATTGACAAAGCCAGCGATCGATTTGGTAATCAGTGCATTGTAGTGGCGATCGACGCCCGCAAACGGCAAGACGCAGATAATCCTGGTTGGGACGTGTACGTGCGCGGAGGGCGAGAAAATACCGGCAAAGATGCGATCGTCTGGGCCAAGGAAGCCGCACAGCGCGGGGCTGGTGAAATTTTGTTGACTAGCATGGACTCTGACGGAACTCAAGCCGGTTACGACTTGGGATTAACCCGCAGCATCGCCGAAGTTGTAGAAATTCCGGTGATTGCTTCCGGCGGCGCGGGAAACTGTCACCACATCTACGAAGCGGTGACAGAGGGCAAAGCAGAAGCCGCACTCCTGGCTTCCCTCCTACATTACGGGCAACTGAGCGTCGGAGAAATTAAGACTTATCTAGCAAAACATCAAGTTCCCGTGCGGCTGTAGTAGTTTAGGAGTTAGGCATGGGATAAAAAACCCGGTTGCTCGATCTCTGTCGAATAGCAGCCACAATCGTCAAAGAAACCGGGTTTTTTGTCTAAGCGGGGACAGCACGCTCAAATGCTGGCACAGATACTCCCATCTCAAATCTCGATCGGACTTCAGCGATGCACCAGACTCATCTATCGGAAGACACAAAGCCAAAATATTCCCTGAGAAGGATTTCAAATCTCCGTTTTTTAAGCTAAATATTATATAGTACCTCAATTTAAGAGAGAGCCACTGCTCAATGCTGTTGCTTTATCGAAACTTGAGCTAAAGATTGTGCAGAATTTGAACGAGCTTCAGCCTGTTAACAATCTCAGCGATCAAAATTTGTAAAAACGGAGAAATTTTGTATGTCTTTTATCAGCTTAAATCTTAATGCCAAACGTTTAGTTCGCAGTTTAATAGCTGTTTGTTTTTGTGCATTGATGTTTGTTTCCAATGCTTTCCCAGCTTTTGCCGTTACCAGCAGCCTGACTAAAGGTGAAGCTCAACTGACGGGGATTGAGAGAGAAGCTCAAAAAGCCGTTTTGAAAGATCCTATGTCTCTGGAAGAAACTCAGGAAAAAGCTAACGAAGGGATTAATGAAGTTCAGGGAGATGCCGACAGCGAGAAGATGATAAATCCTTCTAACACAAAAGCTACATCTTTTGAGCAACAAGTCAAAAAAGCTGTCAGCAACATTAAAGACTAACTCCACAGTTGTCAGCATAAAAAAGTAGGGACACGGCAGTGCCGTGTCCTTCGAGTTTTGGTATGCTATTTAAATTTAGCTTGAGCTCTAAGAGATGGTGTCCGCTCGATTAACGACACGCGCAAACCGGTAGTGCGGACTTTAGTCCGCACTACGAACCGGGCGATCGTTCAAGCGGCTCGGAATTCAGATAGAATAAAACAGTGGAAAAGACTTTGCACCTTTCGGCTTTACAAACACTCTTTGCTGCGGCTGTAACTGCAATTGGTCAAACTTTTCTCTGGTCAAATTAGCGTTTACTACTTGACCGTCATCTAAGGTTAATTCTACCTGAATTTCCCATCCCAAATGAATCAAGCGACTGATTCTTGCTGGCACTGTTGCACTATTTTCGGTGGTTTCAATTACTACGTCGTGAGGGCGCAAGAAAATTTCTGGGTTGGGTGAGTCAAATCCGTTGTCTTGAAACAGCCTCGAACTGCTGGGTAAGACATTGACTGGGCCGATAAAACTCATGACGAAAGCACTTGCTGGATGGTCGTAAATTTCTGCGGGCGTGCCTACTTGTTCGATTTTACCTTTATTCATTACTGTAATGTGATCGGCAACTTCCATCGCTTCTTCTTGGTCGTGCGTCACAAAGACTGTGGTAACGTGCACTTCGTCGTGCAGTCGGCGCAACCAAGCGCGCAAATCTTTGCGGACTTTAGCATCAAGAGCTCCAAAAGGTTCGTCTAGCAGCAACACTTTCGGTTCCACAGCCAGAGCTCTCGCTAGGGCCACGCGCTGCCGCTGGCCTCCTGAAAGTTGCGACGGGTATCTGTCGCCCAATCCTGCTAATTGCACTAAATTCAACAATTCTTCAACCCGCGATTTGACTTTGGCGGGCGGTGTTTTCTGAATTTCCATGCCGAAAGCGATATTTTTTCGGACTGTCATGTGCTTGAATAGCGCGTAGTGCTGAAACACAAACCCAATTTTGCGGTCTTGGACGCTGGTATTGGTGGCATCTTGGCCTGTTAGCCAGATTTTGCCGGAGTCGGGCATTTCTAAACCTGCAATCAGCCGCAGCAGGGTAGACTTGCCGGAACCAGACGGGCCTAGCAATGCGACTAGGGAACCTGATTCAATTTCTAAGCTGACTCGATCGAGTGCTTGGAAACTGCCAAACTGTTTACTTACATTTTCGACGGTGATTCCCATAGGAAGTTCGGCAACGGATTTTTTAACGGATTTAACGGATTTAACGGATTTAACGGAGGTCAGACGCAACAATCAAGAGCGAAAAATGTTAATCTCCGGTTTCTGGATAGGTTAACGTAAGTTTTTTATAGCACGATCGCACATCCGTTGCTTAATTTTATGGTTTTGGCGCTCTCCCAAACACTGGAAAATTCCCCAAAATGCACCTCCATCACAAAACAAAACAATTATTTATCACCAAAGTTGCCGTTTGGTACTATAATGCAGCAAAAGTTCAAGCGTTTTTGACTTCAAAGGCTGAGGGGATATAAGGAAAATGGGAAATGTTGGACGTGTGCCTGTAGGAATTATCGGCGCTTCAGGGTACGGCGGCGTGCAACTTGTGCGTCTGCTGGCGGATCACCCAGCGGCGGAAGTAGTGTATTTGGGCGGGGATAGCAGTGCGGGAAAACCTTATTCCAGCCTTTATCCGCATCTGACTAACTGCATTGATTTGACAGTCGAGGCGATCGACCTAGACAAAATAGCGGCAAAATGTGAAGTTGTGTTTCTGTCGCTGCCCAACGGTTTAGCTTGCCAAATGGCACCGACGCTGATCGAAGGCGGCTGCAAAGTCTTGGATTTGTCGGCTGACTACAGATTTGAAAATCTGGAAACTTACAAAGCTTGGTACGGCGGCGAGCGATCGGACTCTGAACTGGCTGCAACGGCTGTTTACGGTTTGCCAGAATTGTATCGCGATCGAATTAAAGACGCTCAGTTAGTAGGCTGTGCCGGCTGCTACGTCACTGCTAGTTTGTTAGCCTTGGCACCTTTGCTCAAACAAGGCCTCATTGTGCCAGAAACAGCAATTATCGACGCCAAATCCGGTGCTTCGGGAGGAGGCCGCAAAGCCGAAGTTAATCTCTTGTTGGCTGAAGCAGAGGGTTCTCTGGGCGCTTACGGCGTTGGCCGCCACCGCCACACGCCAGAAATCGAGCAAATTTGCAGCGATTTAGCGGGACACGATATTAAAGTTCAGTTTACTCCCCACCTCATTCCGATGGTGCGGGGAATTCTGGCGACTGTGTACGCCACTTTGCGTGATCCGGGTTTGGTGCGGGAAGATTTAATCACGATTTTCAGCGCTTTTTACCGCAATTGTCCTTGGGTAAAAGTGTTGCCGGCTGGGGTTTATCCGCAAACAAAATGGGCTTGTGGCACAAATCTGTGTTACATCGGTGTGGAAGTCGATCCGCGTACTGACAGGGTAATTGTGATGTCGGCGATCGACAATTTAATTAAGGGACAAGCGGGCCAAGGCATCCAGTGCATGAACTTGATGATGGGCTGGGAAGAAACTTTGGGTTTGCCACAATTGGCTTTCTATCCTTAATTGGGCATTGGGCATTGGGTTTTTAGTGTCAACTCAAGTTTGAAACCATTGATAAATCTCGTTTGTAGCTGAGGCCAGATCCCCCTAAATCCCCCTTAAGAAGGGGGACTTTGAATGCTTCTTGTTCCCCCCTTCTTAAGGGGGGCTAGGGGGGATCTGGCCTCGGTGGTAAACAGCAGTCTGTGACTAAGTTTGACCTAGTTGTTGACACCAATGGATAATGCCCAATTACCGATTATCGATCGCTATTTCGGCCCGTAACCGATCGATCCTGCATAAATTGCCCGATCGCCCAATTGGTCCTCAATCCGCAACAAACGGTTGTATTTGGCAACTCGTTCGCTGCGACACAAAGAACCAGTCTTGATTTGACCGGCGCGAGTCGCTACCGCTAAATCAGCAATTGTGGTATCCTCAGTTTCGCCAGAACGGTGGCTGATGACCGATCGATAGCTGTTTCGTTTGCCGAGGTCGATCGTATCCAAAGTCTCCGTCAATGAACCAATTTGATTCAGCTTAATCAAAATCGAATTGCTAGCCTTCAAATCAATTCCTTTTTGCAGCCGCGTGCGATTAGTAACAAACAAATCGTCACCCACCAACTGAACTTTGCTACCCATTTTTTGAGTCAGCGCCACCCAACTGTCCCAATCGTCTTCGTGCAAACCATCTTCAATGGAAACGATCGGATATTGACCTACTAAACCATCCAAATAATCGATTAATTCTGCAGGCGAATGAGCCACACCGTCGTAAGTGTACTGCCCATCTTTGTAAAACTCGCTAGCAGCAACATCCAAAGCCAAAGCAACTTGTTCCCCTGGCTTGTAACCAGCTTTTTCAATTGCCATCATCAACAAATCCAAAGCTTCCTGATTGGAACCCAAATTAGGAGCAAAACCGCCTTCATCACCGACACCAGTCAGCAAATTTTTGTCTTTCAAGACATTTGCCAGACTAGCAAATATTTCTGCTCCCCAGCGCAAAGCTTCCTTAAAAGAAGGCGCACCCACAGGTACAATCATAAACTCTTGAATGTCTACGTTGTTGTCCGCGTGGGAACCACCGTTGATCACGTTCATCAAAGGTACGGGTAAAACGTTCGCTAAAGTGCCGCCCAAGTAGCGATAAAGGGGGAGTCCTAAAGTTTCGGCGGCTGCCTTTGCTGTGGCTAGGGAGACTCCGAGAATGGCATTTGCGCCGAGGTGGGATTTGTTGGGGGAACCGTCCAAGTCAATCATGGTTTGGTCTACCAGTGCTTGGTCGATCGCATCGAGATTAGCCAAAGCGGGGGCAATTTTGTGCTCGACGTTATCGACGGCTTTCAAGACTCCTTTGCCGCCGTAACGGTTTTTGTCGCCGTCTCGCAATTCGTGGGCTTCAAAAGAGCCTGTAGACGCGCCGCTGGGCACTTGGGCGAGCCCCACAACGCCGTTGGCTAGGTAAACTTCAGCTTCAATGGTGGGGCGGCCACGGGAGTCGAGGATTTCTCTGGCTTGAATAGATTCGATCGCAGTGTCTTGCATATTAAGGATTCCTGACTTAACTCAATGGTTGATGACAATTAGCATTCAGCAGGCTTTCGGTAACTGACTGCTAACGGGTAATAGAGTACGCGATCCCGATAATTATTGGCGATCCTTTCAAACTTTTTGCGGATTTGGGCGATAGTTTAGTGTCAACAAGTAATCGTTCTTGCGAAATAATTTTCGACAATTTTTACAGTTATTTAATTTTTTTAACCCCAGATTCCCGCAGATTTCTTAATTGGAAACTTTGTTACAATCAGAATATCAACAAAGTCAATCAAAAAAGGAGAAACTTAGGATGTTAGAAACAAATCTCGGAGAAATTAGAGCCTTAGCTATCGACTCCGATCCAATTATTCCCGATCCCCCCAACATCAGATTGCTCACCGGGCCTTTACCAAATCCCAGCGATCCCAACTTTTTTGACTTAACTCCCAATGACGACGCATTTCAATTAGCAAACGGAATTCTGCGGAATACTCCCGGAGGTTTGCGGGGTTTAGATGGTAACGATTTTGTCAGAGGTTCCGGTGGTGCGGAACTGATGAACGGTAACAGTGGCATCGATACTTTAATCGGAGGTTGTGGCAGCGATACTATTCGTGGCGGCCAAAATTTTGACATACTTTACGGAGAATGCGGCAGCGACATTCTCAGCGGCAATCAAGGCGATGACTACGCCTACGGAGGCACGGGAAATGACTTTATTCGTGGCGGTCAAGGGAATGATGCTTTAGTCGGAGACAGTGGCAATGATACTCTGATTGGTGATGCAGGAGTCGATCGACTTTGGGGAAAAGAAGGCGCAGATTTGTTTGTAATTAGAAGAGAAGTGGGAGCAACTTCGCAGGAATTTGGTTCAGATCAAGCCCCTCCAATTGGGACTTTTCCTTTGAGTACAGAAGAAGTGCCAGCAGATTTTATTCTCGACTACAATCCGACTCAAGGTGATGTCATTGGATTGGCGGGAGGACTAACGCGAAACGATATTGTTTTGAGCGAAAGGTTTGCAACAATTGGCGATGCGAGAAGTTACGATAGCAACGGGCCTACTCCTCCGGGACAGCCTCAAACTACTGAGTTTAGATTTTTAAACATTAAAGCGACGGTGATTCGCGAAGCTACTACCGGCAATATCTTGGGTTTGGTGAAGGATGTTTCGCCGAGTCAAATTCAGTTTAGCTCTGTGTCTGACGGGGCGATCGCCCTAGGATAATCTTCCTAGGTTTGATCGTTCGGACTTCAGTCCTTTCTAAAGACTAAAGTCGGAACGATCAAACCATTTGTCTAGTTTCCCAATAATCAACCATAAAAAAGCTCAGATGTTAGAAACAAATATCGGACAAGTTAGAGCATTAGCTGAAAATTCTGACCCAATTATTCCCAATCCCCCTATCAGATTGCTGACAGCGCCTTTGTCAAATCAAGGCGACCGCAACTTTTTTGACCTTACTCCTGATAACGATGTAGTTGAATTATCAAACGGAATTCTGCGTAATACTCCAGGAGGTTTGCGCGCTTTAGCGGGCAACGATTTTGTTAGAGGTTCCGCAGCACCGGAACTAATGAATGGTAATGCTGGTAGCGATACTTTAATCGGAGGTTGTGGTAGCGATACTATTCGTGGCGGTCAAGATTTTGACATACTGTACGGAGAATGTGCCAATGATATTCTCAACGGCAATCAAGGTAATGAT
>Ga0335394_10001724_pt1 | contig 24597 bp, 11 predicted proteins | sample MAT03_FD_205741 | JGI IMG/M metagenome (GOLD analysis project Ga0335394, IMG submission 205741) | Freshwater microbial communities from Lake Fryxell liftoff mats and glacier meltwater in Antarctica - MAT-03 (spades assembly) (version 2) ...
CCTATTTAGAATAAGTACCGCCTCATTTTTAGCTGGCTCTATTAATTTCACGGGTAACTCTACCGCGGCTGGAGTGGTTAATTTAGCTCCAACTTATGCCCAATTTGGAGTTGTACCAAATGATCCTATTGGTTATCAAGTAGTTATAACGGCAATCCAAAATACAGTTACACTTTGTGCTGGAGCTGTACCGATTAATGGACCTACTTTAATAATTAATCCCCGTCCCCCCCCCCCAACTGGTGCAGTGGCAGGGGTGGTGTGCAGCACGGCCGCAACCGGAGCGCAAATCAGCGTAGCAGCACCGGCAGTTAATTTTACCATCATCTGGTCTTCTACCGCGGCACCTACCTTTACGGCCGCAGCCGGAACTACCGGAGGAACACGAGGAAATGAATTTATCCCAACCAGCAATTTAACCGCCACCTATCATACATTTACCCGCGCAGACCTGGCACCCACCAATTGTTTGAGCGCGGCTTCCTTGCCCGTCAGTCACACTAGAGACCTGATTCCGGCAGCAGCGAATGCAGGTGCCGACCAAAACATTTGTGGAACAACAGTTACCATGGCTGCAACAGCAGCCAACAATGGAGGTTCTGGACTTTGGACCAAAATATCAGGACCTGGTGCGCAAACCATTACCACACCATCTAGTGCTGCCACCACAATTACTAGCCTTACACAAAATGCACCCGGTGGTGCGGCCAATGTTTATGTGTTTAGGTGGACAGTAAGTAGCGCATTGTTCCCTGCTGTAGGATCTTGCCCTCAATCGCCTTCTGATGTAACGATAACGGTTAACAGTTTGCCAACATCAACGGATCCCGCACCCCTGATATGTGAAACAGTGCCATCAGGCAATCAAGCAATAGGAGTTGATTTAACAGTCTTTAATGCCTCTGTTACCAGTCATCCACTCGGTGCACCAACCGTTGCCTGGTTTTCAGATGCGGCAAGATTAATTGCAGTGCCTGTGCCTACCAATGTAACTGTAGTTGGACCCATTCGGCAATTCTTTTTTAGGGCGACCTCTCCAATAACAACGTGTCAAAATGCTGGGGTAATTACATTCACAGTTAACAGCAGGCCGGGAGCGGCCACCCAAAACCGTCAGTTTTGTGAGGATGTGATCGGAGGAGGAATCGCTTCCGGAATAAATCTTAATACAGAATTTAATGCGGGTGTTACCGGTGGTGCCGCAAACAGATCAGTGGCGTGGTTTTCCGATGCATTGTTAACAACTCTCGTTGTAACTCCAACCTCGTTTTCATTTGGACCTGCCCCATTAACAGTGTTTGCGCGGGTTACCAACACCCTTAATGGTTGCACCAATAGCGCCCCCGTTAATCTAAGCATTAAGCCAAGACCAATTTTAAATCCTGTTCAGGGTAATGCTTCGGTTTGTACAGGAAGTAGTATTATCCTTTATCAATTGGATCCCACATTCAATCCCGGCTCGACTTACACATGGAATATTGTTGGAACACCAGCCGCAGCGGTGCAAGTTTTTGGTGGCGGAGGGACTAACTCGGCCAACTTCTTTGCGTTGTTGCAATTTCCAACTGCTACGGGTACTGTTCAGATTGACGTAACGGAGACTTTGAATGGGTGTGTGGGGACCACCAGCAGTTTAACTGTGCAGGTAAACTCAGCGCCCACTCCCAACACGATTACAGGTGCTCTTCAAGTCTGTGCAAATCAAACGAGTGTGGGCTATGCCGTAACTTCTCCTAACGTTACTTCTACCTACACGTGGACGGTTACAGGCGCCACCATAGCAAGTGCGGCAAATGATGTTATTAATGTCGATTTTAGTACTATCTCGCCTGTAACGATAAGAGTTGCAGAAACTAGCGCCACGGGTTGTGTAGGTGCCGATGCTACGCTTATTGTGACAGTAAATCCTCGACCGGTAATGACATCAAGTACTACAGCCAATGCATGCAGTGGTAGTGTACCCCTTCTTACCTTTGCCGCCAGCATACCGAGCAATTTTTCGTGGGTGGTTCCACCCGGTGGCATTACAGGCGCCATTACTGGTACAACGGTGGGAAGCAGCGGAATAGGCAATCTAAATCAAATACTAACAAATACCTCGGGTGCAGTGGGTTCAGTAACCTATAATGTAACTCCAACTACCATTGCAGCTCCTGGTTGTCAAGGAATTCCACAAGCAGTAACGATTACCGTAAATCCAGCACCTGTGTTGGTTACTCCACAGACCAAAACCATTTGTAGTGGCGTTGCTGTCAATTACCAAATACTGTTATCACCACTAAACTTGCCGGGCGGAACCGTTTTCAACTGGCCTGCACCGGTGATGTCTGATGCATCTGTCCAAGGTGGTGCTGGCGCCAATGTATCTGCAAATGATCCCTTGCATCTACTTGACATTCTCAATAATAACACAGCAGCACCGATTACTGCTACTTATACAATTACACCGTCCGCGGGAACGTGCACCGGCACTCCACGAACAGTTGTAATTACGATTAACCCTGCTCCGCGCGTTTCTACTTCGTTAAATGCGACTGTTTGTAGTATTCAAAATATTGGATTAACCTTAACTACTCAAGCAGGGTCAGTTGCTGCTAATAATTATAACATTGTATCACGATCGATCAGTGCAGGCCTAACCCCCGCAGGCGGCAACGCTGTTGTGCCGGCAAATGGGATAGCAGCAAATTATCTGGCAACTGACAATTTTAAAAACTTGTCTACCCTGCCTCTACAAGTTACTTATAACATAGTAGCGGTAAGTGCTGCAGGATGTATAAGTTCTATCCAACCAATCGTTGTTACGGTTAATCCTGAGCCAGCTTTATCTAATACTTTGGATGCCTCAGTTTGTAGTGGATCTACCATCGGATTAACATTGGCAACCACGGTTGCGTCTACTCCTGCCGGTAGCTTTAATATTGTTGGACTCACTATTTCTCCAGGATTGACTCCTGGAGGCAGCAACGCAATAGTTACTGCCAACGGAGTAGCAGCGTCTTATCTTACTAATGATAGATACACAAATACTGGATCTGTTCCTTTAACAGTAGTGTATCAGGCAGTTCCCGTAAGTACTCTCGGTTGCGAAGGAGATCCTCCAAAATCAATTACCATCACTATTTTACCTGAGCCTGTTGTTTCAACGACTCTGAACATTTCGGTATGTAGTAGGTCTCCCATTGCTTTGACGCTTAATACAAATGGATCCTCTGTAGCCGCAGCATCTTACAATGTAACCGCCATTTCGGTTGACCTTGGATTAATTCCAGGTGGATCAAACGTAGCCATTGCGAATGGAGTTCCGCCTTCTTATTTGGTAGGTGATACCTATACTAATACCGGAAACTCTGCATTAGCAGTTCGCTACACCGTAGCGGGCACAAGTGCCGGAGGCTGCTTAGGTGCGTCACGGATTATTACCATGACGATCAACCCTGAGCCAGTAATGGCAATAAGTTTAGATGTCACTACCTGTTCCGACTTATCATCCGGATCAATACTTAACACAAACGGAACTTCGGTTGGCGCGGCTTCCTATAATATAACGGCTCGCTCTATTTCTGGTGGATTAACTCCTAATGTTGGGAATGCTGCCGTACCTGCTGTTGGGGTAGCGGCTAACTATCTTGCCAATGATGTATTTTCGAATACGGGTTCTGGTTCGTTGACGGTTACCTATACCGTAGTACCGGTTAGTGGTTCTGGTTGCATAGGGGCCTCAAAAATTATTACACGAACCGTAGATCCTGAACCTGCAATGTCGGCCACCCTGAATGGACCAATCTGTAGCAATGTGGCTTCAGGGCTTGTACTTAATACGAATGGAGCATCGATTGCAGCATTTAATTATAACATTACAGCGCGAACAGTTGCTGCCGGATTAGTGGCAAATGCTGGCAATGCTACTGTTCCGGCAGCGAATGTTGCAGCCAACTATTTGGCCGGAGATATTTTTGCAAATACCGGAGCAATTTCACTAAATGTAACTTTTACAGTAGTACCGGTTAGTGCAGCCGGTTGTTTGGGTGACCCAAGAGTAATCACATTGACGGTTAATCCTGAACCTGTTATTGCAAACGGTTTGGATGTGACGATATGCAGTCGATCCGCTACCAGCATTACGCTAAACACGAATGGAACTTCTGTGGGTGCATCTAACTATAATATAACGGCACGAACAATTCCAGGCGCGCTGGTGCCTAATGGCTCCAATGCAACGGTTCCTGCAACTTCCGTTGCTGCTAACTATCTGGCAAATGATCGTTTTGTGAATACCAGCACTACACCTTTAGTAGTAAGTTATACTGTAGTAGGTGTGAGTGCGGCCGGTTGCCCAAGCCCTTCTCGAATTATCACCGCTACCATCAATCCAGAACCCGTAGTTGCCAATGGCCTTGATGCAACCATCTGTAGTGATGTTTCAATTGCATTGACATTAAACACATTGGGTTCTTCAGTGGCCGCTGCCAATTATAACATTACAGCGCGAACCATTGCAGGTGGACTTACTCCCGGTGGAAGTAACGCCACCGTTCCGGCCACTACTGTTTCATCGAGTTATCTGAATGGGGATATCTTTACAAATACGGGAACGATTCCATTAAATGTAACCTATACGGTTGTTCCGGTAAGTGCCGCTAATTGTGTTGGTGCGTCTCAGGTCATTACCCTCACCATCAGTCCAGAGCCAGTTGTTTCAATCCTGTTAAACGCAACGGTATGTAGCGATGCTCCTATTGGTCTTACTTTAGCTACCAACGGTACATCCGTAGCGGCTTCTACCTATAATGTTACTTCCAGAACTATCTCTGGAGGACTGATCGCTAATGGTGCCAATGCGGCTGTGCCGGGAACTGGCGTTGCTGTTAATTATTTGAATGGTGATCGATTTACAAATACGGGTAATACTTCTCTCACGGTTACGTACACAGTAGTGCCGGTAAGTGCCGCCCTATGTTTAGGTAATCCTCAGGTAATTACGATTACTATTAATCCCGAACCGGTATTATCAACGACCTTAAATTCATCAATTTGCAGTGGAGCGATTACGGGATTGACACTTAACACAAATGGAACTTCGGTTGCTGCTGCTAATTATAATATTACAACTCGCGCAATAGCCGCTGGCCTATCGGCTGGAGGTAGCAATGCTGTTGTTCCGGCAGTAGGCATACCAACAGGCTACTTAACCAATGATCGGTTTACCAACACTACCAATGGAGCACTCATTGTCACCTATACAATTGTTCCGGTGGCGGCAGGTGGATGCCAAGGAGATCCGGTAGTGGTATCAATAACGGTAAACCCCGAACCTGTTTTATCCCCCACATTAAACCGAACCGTTTGTAGTGATTTGGCTACGGGACTGGTCTTGAATACCAATGGCACATCGGTGGCTGCCTTGAATTACAATATCACGAGCGTGACAATTGCTGGCGGCTTGGTTGCCGCAGGTACCAATGCTGTAATTCCGGCTGTCGGGGTCAATGCCAACTTTGTCGCAAATGATCGGTTCACAAACACGGGAGCCTCGGCTTTGACAGTCGTTTACCGAGTGGTGCCAATCAGTGCCGGAGGTTGTTTGGGAGCATTTGTAGATGTAACCGTTACCATTAGTCCGGAGCCAGTTGTTTCAGCTAGCCTGGACGCAATAGTTTGTAGTGCCCTTGTTACAGGTCTATCGATAAATACGAACGGAACTTCTGTTGCCGCGGCTACTTACAATATTACAGCACGGTCCATCGCTGGAGGCCTTGTGGCCGGGGGTGCAAATGTAGTGGTGCCTGCTAGTGTGGTGGCTGCTGGATATCTGAGTGGAGATCGATTTACAAATACCGGTGCGTCTGCTTTGGTCGTTACTTACACAGTTGTTCCAGTAAGTGCAGCTGGTTGCGTGGGTAAATCACGAGTAGTAACAATCACCATCAATCCAGAGCCGGTTGTATCAACCACATTGAATGCAACGGTGTGCAGCGATGTGGCCACAGGCTTAACATTAGCTACCAATGGGGCATCTGTTGCAGCTGCGAATTACAATGTTACTGCCAGAACGATTGCAGGGGGCTTAACGCCTGCTGGTACAAATGCAGTAGTGCCTGGCAACTTAGTTGCCGCAAACTATTTATCCAATGATCGCTTTACAAACACAGGTCTCGTTGCACTAACTGTTACCTACACAGTGGTGCCTGTAAGTAGTGTGCCCTGTACTGGACAACCTCAGGTAATTACCATTACTATCAATCCTGAGCCTGTTGTGGCCAATGGTCTCGACAAGACAGTATGCAGTGATCTACCAGTGGCGCTTACGATGAATACATTAGGTACATCAGTAGCAGCAGGATCTTATAATGTTGCGTCTCGCGTATTAGCAGGCGGATTGATAGGGGCTGGCGGCAACGTAGTGGTTCCTGCAGCAGGAGTTGCGGCCAATTACTTAATAGCTGATAGCTTTACAAATACCGGAGCGGTTCCATTAACGGTAACGTATACAGTGGTACCGGTTAGTGCAGCAGGCTGCTTAGGTGATCCAAAAGTGGTGGTAGTGACCATCAATCCAGAGCCTGTTGTTTCATCTACTTTAGATGCTGGCCAATGCAGTGGCCTGGCGATAGGCCTAACACTAAATACCAATGGAATTTCTGTTGCAGCACAAAATTATAATATCACATCACGAACTATTGCTCCTGGCTTAACGGCTGGTGGAAGTAACGTTGCCGTGCCTGCAGCAAGCGTAGCAGCAAATTACTTTGCCAATGATGTGTTCACCAATACCGGAGCGACTTCGCTCAATGTTACCTATACAGTTGTGCCGGTTAGTTCAAATGGATGTGTAGGTGATGCTCGGGTGATAACCATCACCATTGAACCCCAACCTGTAGTTTCTGTAACCTTGGATAGAAGTGTATGCAGTGACCTTCCTTCGGGATTAGTGCTTGCTACCAATGGAACTTCAGTGGCTGCCGCTACTTATGATATCACCGCTCGCGTTATAGCGGGGGGATTGACAGCAGCCGTAACGAATGCAACCGTTCCATCCAATGGAGTGGTGGCAAACTTTTTAGTGGCAGATCGATTTACCAACACGGGCTTAACCAATTTAACAGTAGTGTATACGGTGGTTCCGATTTCTGCTGGTGGCTGCCGAGGTGCCTCTCAATCCATTACTGTTACCGTCAATCCTGAGCCGGTAGTGGCGACCAATTTAAACAGAACCGTTTGTAGCGACATAGCGGGTGGAATTACGCTCAATACGCAACCAACATCGGTTGCTGCCGCTACCTACAATATTGCATCAGTCTCAATTCAAGCAGGACTTAGTATTGTAAGTGCTGCTGTAATTCCTGCTACAGGAGTTGCTGCCAATTATTTAGCAACGGATCGATATACTAATCTAACTGCCAATCCGCTTGAAGTATCCTACACGGTGGTTCCTGTGAGTGCTGGTGGCTGTTTGGGTGACCCATTAATTGTGAAACAAATAGTAAACCCAGAGCCGGTTCTTGGTAATCTCAACACTTCTGCTTGTAGCGACCTTTCTATCGGACTCACCCTAAACACCAATGGGGTTTCAATAGGTGCTTCAACCTATAACATTACTGCGCGCACGGTAGCACCTGGATTAACTGCTACCGGTGGAAATGCGCCCGTACCAGGAAATGGAGTAAGTGCTATTTATTTGTTGAATGATAGATTTAACAATGTTGGTAACACAACACTGAATGTTACCTACACGGTTGTTCCAATCAGTGCAGGTGGATGCTTAGGTGATCCGGCAGTAATAACGGTGGCGATTACGCCAAAGCCTGTTCTTTCAGCTGCCCTTAACCGAACCGTTTGTAGTGGCTCCGTCAGCGGAATTACCTTTAACACCAACGGCACTTCCATATCTGCGGCAACGTACAACGTTACTTCGATCGTAGCGGCTGGTGGTTTAGTGGCTGATCCATCCAATGTAGCTTCCGCGAATAACGTAACAGCCTCTTACATTTTAAATGATAAATTTATAAACAGGGGCAATGCGGCACTTACCGTTCAATACACAGTCGTTCCTGTTGCAGCCTCTGGTTGCTTAGGAGATCCTTTGGTGGTAGTGTTAACAGTCAACCCAGAACCAGTGATGGATCCTGCCCTGGCTTTGAAGACCATTTGCAGTAGAGCAACTACAAGTATCACGTTAAACACCAATGGAACTTCCGTTGCTGCCGCTTTATACGATGTGTCATTGGTAAGCCAGGATGTTGGCTTAACAGGAACTCCTACTACGGGTGCAAACCTAGCGGCCAATGCCATCTTCAATGATTTGTTTACGAACGTAACGGGTATCCCTTTGAAAGTAGTTTACAGCATCGTTCCAAAATCCGGTGTGCCCTGCTTGGGTGCTGCCTTTACCATTACTGTAACGGTAAATCCTGAGCCTGTAATTAGTCCGACTTTAGATAACATAATCTGTAGTGATGACATCACAAACATTGTGTTGGGTACCAATGGCACATCGGCCTCAGCTGCCTCTTATGAATTGATGAGCTTGGTGGTGCCGGGTACAGTTACTGCCAGTGTGGGAAATATAGTAGTGGGTACAACGGGTAGTATCAATTTAATTCGCAACGACAGGTTCACGAACACCACCGCAGCGGCTGTCGTAGTCGTATATGGAATCAGGGGTATCAGCAATTCAGGTTGTGTGGGTCAAATACAATTAATAAATCTTACTGTAAATCCTAAACCCGTATTAGATCCTGCGCTGAGTCCAACAGCAGTTTGTAGCGGTCTGCCTGCAAATGTAACGTTGGCCGTTGCACCAAGCTCGGTAGCGGCTGTTACGTACAACCTTAATGGAATCACCTTTACGGGATTGACCGCGGGCCCTACTAATGCAATCATTGGCCCTGGAAAATTAGCCAATGCCATTTTTAACGATGTGTATATCAATACTTCAGCAGGCCCGTTGCAAGCAATTTATACGATTGTACCTGTGTCGGCCACTGGATGTTTAGGCTCACCGGGAACGGTAACGTTTACCATCAATCCTGCTCCCGCTTTATTGCCAGGTTTGGGTAGAACAGTTTGTTCAACCGATGCAGGTGGAATCATTTTAGGAAGTTCAGGTTCTAGCATTCCCGCTGCCAATTACAATATTATCAGTGTTACCATCGATCCATCATTGACTCAAACCGCTGGTAATACAGGAGCAAGGACAGCGGTGGGTATCAACGAAATTTCGGCTGATCGCTTTGAAAATCTGTCCAATTCGGTTAGAACTGTAACGTACAGAATAGAACCAGTTTCGGCTGCAGGATGCAGAGGACCTCAAGTAGATGTTGTGCTCACCGTAGAGCCAACCATTACAATGATTACTCCACCCAACGCATCGTTGTGTAGCGACAGTCCTAATACACCAAGTCAAACCAATATCGTAGTAGATTCAAATACAGTTCCTACTTCTGGTAATATTACATTTGATTATACGGCTATTTCAACACCCCCTGCAGCCATCACAGGCTTTTTCCCGGCTCAGGCTAACTTACCACGGTTGTATGTGATCACCGATAAATTGGTGAACAATACGAATTCCGTAGCAACCGTAACCTACACTATCACTCCTAAAGCAGTAGGCGCCAAAGGTGGCGTTGGTTGCACGGCTGTAGCTCCTACGCTGGTTACAATCACGGTTGATCCTAAGCCAAGGTTGTCAATCATCCCAGCTGCTCAAGTTGTATGTGAAGGAGTACCTACCACAATGGCTTTATCTTCGACTACTATACCAAGCGCAGGCGCCATTCAATTTACAAAAGTGAGCGCAATAGCTACTGGTGGCATGACGTTGACTTCTGTTGCAAAGATTACTTACTTCAACGGTGAACAAATCGGTGATGTGTGGGATAACCCAACAATTAATGTTCAGACGGTGACTTACACCTTTAGAGCATCGGTGGTGGGTGGCCTGGGTTGTATCAGCGAGGATATTAGCGCAGTGCTGACTGTTAATCCGAGCCCTACCATAGCGGCTTCTGCCCAGCCTCCAATATGCAGTGGTGATTTTATCAACATCACCCTTACTCCTGATGTTGCGAATACAGTGGCAATCTGGACGGTATCGGCACCTGCAACAGTAGCTGGTGCAAGCAACGGTGCAGGAAATCTTATCTTCCAGACTTTATTTAACAATGGCAATATTCCTGAAACCGTAACCTATACGGTAACACCGAGGGTGAATGGTTGTGATGGAACTCTTATTTTAGTTAATGTAGTTGTTAATCCTAAACCCAAATTTGTTGGCTTGCCAACAACAGTGGTGGTCTGCCATGGCGCCACGTTAAATGTTCCACTAAACAGCACGGTTGCTGGAACCACATTCGATTGGGTGGTTAATGACCCTAGCGGATTGGGTGTTCCAGCAATAGGATCAGGTAATGCAATCAATCAGCCACTAACAAATACTACCGGCTCGCAGGCTAGTTTAACTTACACAATTACACCAACCGGTCCTGGGCCATGTCCTGGCGATCAGAAGATATTGATTGTTACCGTGTCTCCGCAAATCAACGCTCAGTTTGTGAATCCAAGTTCAAGTATTTGCAGGGGTAGTTCAGAATTCCTGATCATCCAGCTTGATGGCCAGGCGCCATTCCAGCTGGTTTATAGTGATGGCACATCCAATATTACGGTAAACAATGCAGGTAACTTTAGGGTAATTCAAGTGACACCTGCCGTTACTACAACCTACACATTAGTTTCAGTGCGCGATGCGCTTAATTGTTCATTCACACCGGTTGGTCAATCTGTAACAGTAACCGTTGGCGAGACTGATGCAAACTTTAGTATTGTTGGCCCTGCCTCTTCGTGTGGTCCATACAACGCAACCTTCCAGTTTAATCAGGTAGCAGGCACCGAGTATACATGGCAATGGTTTGATGGTTCTGCGGATGATGTATTCTTAGCGGCTTCAACGGTTCCGAATAATACGATCTCGCACGTATTCTCAAATCCAAATCCGAATGCACCGATTACCTATAAGGTTACGTTGCGCACACAGTTGCCAGCTCCGTTCCCGGGATGTTTCAAAACACAGACTAATAATGTAACGGTATTCCCGTCAATAATTACAAATGCATTTCCAGATCGCTCGGAGATCTGTAGCGGCCAGAATGTTCAATTCTTCAATCAGAGTTTCGGTGCTACCACACATCGATGGTTCTATCGGGTTCAGGGCACGGCCACTCAAATTGATATTAGAACAACACCTACAGTCAATTACAATTTCGTAAACACATCAACAAGCAACCCGATTATTTATGAAGTTGTTTACCAAGCAAACAATGGAAATTGCCCCGCTGCGGATATTGTAATACCTATTACCGTGTATCGCGCAATAACCGCAGGATTTGATGAGGGAACAGTTCCGCCTTTCATTGGTGGTAATTCAACGGTAACGTTCACAAACACCTCGTTGCCCGTTGATGTTGCTCAATTCCGATATGAATGGACGTTCGGGTTAAACTCCACTCCAGCAACGGGTCTGGGTGCAGGACCGTTCTCAGTAAACTATAGCACACCTGGGCCACGGACTGTGTCGCTAAAAGTGGTGAACATTGCGGCTGAGGCAGCTGTGCTTGGTTGTGAAAGCACGTTTACGAAAACAATTAATATTCAGCTGCTGCCATTGGTGGCTGCGTTTAAGGCAGATCCTCAGCGAGCATGTTTCCCATCTGACTTTACCGTCACGGAAAATACTTCTACCGGAGATGTTATGGATTGGCGCGTGGTAGATAGCAATGGCCGCACAGTAGCGACTTCAAATGCTCCGCTTCCAATTTTTAGAATTACAAATCCTGGATCATACACGATCTTCTTGACTACCCGGAATTCAATAACGGGTCAGGTAGCCAACACGCAACAAGATGGATTTGAAGTATTTGATAATCCAACTGCGTCATTCCAATTGCGTCCGAATATTGTTTTTGTGCCTGATACTGAATTAACAACCTTTAACTTTAGCACAGGGGCTACCGACTACGATTGGGATTTTGGAGATGGAGGTACATCTTTCGACATAGAACCTAGGTATGTGTACAAAGTAGAAGGGGTATACGATGTGCGCCTGATTGCCCGCAACGATCGTGGTCAAGGATTGGTCTGTACCGATACACTCACGCAGAAAGTAACCGCTAAGCAAGGCGGAGTTACAAGAGTGCCAAACGCGTTTACGCCAAACCCTAACGGACCAAGTGGTGGCTCTGGCGGAGTAGGTGGCAGCGGAACCTTTAACGATGTATTCTTGCCGATTGTAAAAGGAGCGGAAGAATTCAATATGCAAATCTTCGATCGGTGGGGTAATTTGATCTTTGAAAGTAACAGTACCAGCATTGGCTGGGATGGTTATGATAAAAATGGAAGGTTGTTACCGGCCGGAGTATTTGTCTATAAGCTTACGATCCGATTGTCAGATGGCCAGCGATCTACTCAGATAGGGGATGTAACCATGATTCGATAAAATGAGTAATTTTATAAACATGAGGAGAATTGTTTTTGGGTTATGTAGTTTAATCCTTGTTGTTAATGTTGCATTTGCACAGGATCCTCAATTTTCACAATACTATCAAGCCCCGCTTTACCTCAATCCAGGTTTTACAGGCATTACACCCCAACAGCGTATTGCTATTAATCACCGAATTCAATGGCCTAACTTACCGCAGGCCTTTTCAACTTATTCTTTCAGCTACGACATTTTTATTGACGAGCTAAAGAGCGGATTTGGAATTCTTGCAACGACAGATAAAATGGGTTCTGCCGGGTGGCGCACCACCACGGTTGGATTGAACTACAGTTACAAGATAAGAATCAACAACAAAATTGTTTTCTCACCGGGCTTATACTTTGGATATGGAATTAATGGGCTGGATAGAAGCAAGCTTAGGTTGGGGGATGGCTTAGAATTTGATGGTATCTCACTTGATCCGGATTTACAGAAATTAGGAAACCAGCAATATTTTGATTTTGGATCTGGTTTCCTTATTTACAGCAGATCGCTTTGGATTGGTGCTGCGTTTGGACACATGAACACACCTAACTTATCGATTTTAGGAGATGTAAATCGTTTGCCTATGAAAACTACTATTCATGGTGGCGCCAAATTAACACTTTCATCTGGGCCGCGCGAATTAGACCGCGCTTCGTATCTAACGCCTTCGTTTATTTACCGCAGACAAGGTCCTATCAGTCAGTTAGATTTTGGACTTAACTACCATATTGATCCAATCTCAGTTGGTGTCTGGTATCGCGGTAAGCCGTTCGAGAAAAATTTTATTGGTACCGTAAATCAGGATGCCTTGATTCTAACGCTGGGTCTTTATTTAAAGGATATTACAGTGGGTTATAGTTACGATTTTTCCATCTCAGAACTTTCAACTACGTCAGGCGGTGCGCATGAGATTTCTATTGTCTATGAATTTGTTGCTAAACCTTTACATCGTGGTGTGAAAAAACGTAATCGAATGATTCCTTGCCCAACATTCAATACTAAGAAAAGCTTCTGGGCTAATTAAGGTAAACTCATTTTATCGGCTTAATTATTTCGTTGATCGACTCTGCATGTTGATCAACTTCAATTCACCGTCTTCATACACACCTGCGCCTATTAACGAAGTCTATTAGGGGCTTTAAACGATTCCTAAATCGATTTTAAAGCAATGGTGCAGAAAAGAATATTTGTATTTCTTACATTTTTACTGAGCTCACTTTTTAGTATCAATTCGTTCGCGCAATGTGGAGGAATTATGGAGCCAGGTTTTGCTTTTTTAACCAGCAGTAGGGGATGCGCACCGTTTACAGTTAATATTCAAACGCTTTACCTTTCTTCTGTTCCAGGTACGCAATACTTTATTACCTGGGGTGATAGCACGCCTGAGGAGACCTTCACGCAAGTAAACGCAACAGGTGTTACCATTTCACATAACTATCCCAATACGTCAATTAATTGTGGGTATGATGTTATTATCGATGCTTCAAACGCTTGTAACCCGCGTGGCAGTGTTGTTCCTATCAATACGCAGGTTATAGTCTGGACGAATGATGTCATCTCAATTAATCCGGCCGTATTTAGAGTTTGTCAAGGGTATGCTGCAGATGTTTTATTTACCGATAATAGTGTTTGGAATTGTTTTCCACGAGCCACACGCGAGAACAATGAACCTCGATGGATTCAATGGTTGTATGGCACTGGGCCATTAGGTAGTCAGATTTCTGGCGTTCAGGTTAATTCAATAAACCCTGGTGGATTTCCTTACTTAAATCCTGCTCCCGGAAGGAATCCAATCTATCCCGTTACGGCACCCGGTCAGGTTAGTTTACCGATAAATATACCGGTAACTACTCCCGCTGATTTAGGGAAAGAATTTGTAATTACCTTAAAGAACTGGAATCAATGCAATGCGTATGATAATAATCTTGCTGACTCAAATCCTTTTAATCCGGTTACCGGAAATCTGATTAATGGAGATAATGCACCACAGATTACTACAGCCCGCATTGTTATCGTTCCTGCACCGCAGCCAGATTTCCTGACACGACTTGGAGGATCTACAGGACCGATTCAATCTATTTTTTGTGTTGGAGATAATATTTATTTCGACAATGAAACACCAATCATCGCAGGCGCCTCGTTGGCCAACACCTGGCAATTTTATGATAACCTTACTGGAGTAGGAGTACCCTTAGCAACTGGAACAAATACAAATCCAACGTTTGCTTATCCCACCGCAGGACAAAAGTTAGTTCGTCTTTCAGTGCGCGATCAAAATGCTGCGGGCAATTGCGTAGCCATCGTTGAAAAAATTATTACAATCTCGCCTTCCCTCATTGCAAAAATTCAGGTTACTGATCTTTCTAATAATCCCATCACGCCAGATTTTTGCCAAAATGCAGCAACTCCACTTACAGCATTCCAAGTTCGATTTAATGATGTGTCGGCCGGTTCAGTGACAGCGACAACTCAATGGCGGTGGGAGTTTTATAATGAAGCAAACACACTAATCCGGCAAGAGCCTAGCTCAGGATTTTCTACCGTTGCGTTAGGGCCCTTTGACCAACCATATCTAAATCGCGGCATCTATCGGATTCGGTTAATCGTGCGCGATAACGTTACCTCGTGCGAAACAATAGATGAAGTTCAGGTGCGGGTGTTTGAAAAACCAGTTCCGTTATTCACCGCATCTCGTGAATGTGCGGGTCAGGCAACATCGTTTCTTGAAACTTCAACCTTGCAATCAATAAATGGAGAATCAATTGTACTCAGAGAATGGGACTTTAACTATGATGGCATTACGTTTAACAAAGACCCTGCGTTCGATAATCAAAGCACGTTTACTCGCGCTCTCGGATCGACAGGTACTTACCCGGTAGCGTTGCGTGTAACGGCAGGCCAGGGCAACTGTTCAGATATTTTAATTATCTCCGTTGTTGTTGATCCTCTGCCAATCGCAAGCTTTACACCAGATGTCACATCAGGGTGTAGTGTTTTACTAGTAAATTTTACTAACACATCGGTTCTCGGTCAACCTGATGTAATCGACCAGTTTATTTGGGAGGTTGATGAAAAACAAGGACTAGGCTTCTTGCCAATAGCCACGCAACAACCAACGGATCCAACTTTCTCGTCCATTTTTACTTACGGTTTTAAGAACGAATCGACAAACAATAAGATGTTTGATATTCGCCTGCGGGTAGTAACCGTAAATTCTTGTGAAACGATTTCAAGCCTTGCCACGATAACTGTTTTTCCGGGTACCCAATCTGGGTTTATTTCTACCAATTACTCACCCTTTAACAACAACTGCTCGCCTCAAACCGTAAACTTTACGGTTGACTCACAAACGCAATCGTTGAATCCTACTGAGTATCGATGGCAAATCCGCGATGCATCAGGTTTGATAGATGACATAAGCTCAGGAACTACACCTATGTTTAGTTATCAGTTTATAAACGTTACCAGTTCAATAAAAGATTTTAACGTAACACTATTAACAGCGCTTGCATCGGGTTGCTTCGGTGATTCTACGCGAATGATTCGCATTAGCCCGGTTCCCTTCTCGCAGTTTGTGATCGATACGTTGCAATTTGATTGTAACGTGATGCGCGTAAAAGTATCGGCTATTCAAAGGGGACTTTCATCGTATCATTGGCGAATAACGGAGAATGGAATTCCTACCGTAGATGCAATGTCTTCTTCCGATCAGATAGAACATATTTTCAACAGACCTTCATCTGCATCGCCCGATTTATCAATTGACTTTTTCCTGGATACTAAAAATTTCGCTAACTGCGTAAGTAGTATCACCAGTCAGACAATTATGCTAGCAAAGCGAGACAACATCAATGCCTCATTTTTGGCAACACCCGTGAGTCAGTCATTACCCGCATCAACCGTAATGATTACCAACACTACCAATATGGGGGCATGGATTTATCAATGGGACTTTGGTGACGGTACCACGTCAACAGATCCGCTTGTGAGTTCACACTCGTATGCAACGTACGGTGTTTATACAATTCGATTAACTGTTACCAACAACGTGTGCATTGAAACTCAAGCGCAGCAAGTGGAGATCTTAGCAATCCCACCGCTGGTTGATTTTGGTTATGACCCGGCATCGGGCTGTGCGCCCCTTGCAGTACAATTTACAAACTTGTCGCAGTTTGCCGACCCCGGAACGTATCGATGGGATTTTGGTGATCAGTCTACTTCTTCCATGACCAATCCCAGGCATACCTATTTTCGACCCGGGAAATATTCTGTTTCATTGTCAGCTTCAAACATTACCGGACAAACTGTTAATGAAACAAAACAGGCGATCATTGAAGTGTTTCCAAGACCTAATGCAGAGTTTGAAATTAAACCCAGGCTCGTCTACATCCCAGGCGGAATTATGTACACCAACAACCGCAGCTTTGATGCCTCACGTTTCATTTGGGATTTTGGTGATGGCACAACCTCTTCCGCTTTTGAGCCAGAACACAAATACAAAGAGGAAGGCTTTTATACGATCAAGTTAACGGCCTTCAATATTTATGACTGTGCGGATTCTTTAGTATTAGAAAATGCAGTGAAAGTTCAAAAAGGCGGACAGGTTCTGGTTCCCAATGCATTCTCGCCAAACCTCTCTGCAACGGGCGGTAGCGGAGGCATGAGTGATGGCAAGAATGATATTTTTCTTCCACTCACACGGGGTGTTGTAGAATTCGAGTTGATGATTTTCAATCGCTGGGGCGAACTGTTATTTGAAAGTCGCGATCCGGATATTGGTTGGGATGGTACCTACAAGGGTAAGTTGTGCCAGCAAGATGTGTATATCTATAAACTCGCTGCTTCGTATGAAGATGGTGAACGCGTTGTTCGTGTTGGTGATGTTAATTTGATTCGATGAAAAGAGTTTTTACAGTTTTGTTTTTGTTAGGTAGCTGGTTTTCAGTCTGCGCACAAGACCCGCAGTTTTCGCAATACTATGCCGCACCACTATACCTTAACCCAGCATTTACAGGCACTACGCAAGATCATCGGTTTATTGCTAACTATCGCAATCAATGGCCAAACGCTGCGCGTGGTTTTGTTACGTATGCATTTTCGTACGATTATAATTTACATAACTACAATAGCGGTATCGGGTTTCTGGCAACGGTTGATCAAGCCGGTACAGCGGGCATGAAATCATCGCAGTTTAATTTTCTTTATTCCTATAAATGGAACATCTCGAGTAAATGGGTAGTCTCCGCTGGTTTAAATTTTGGCTATGCATTTCGATCTATCGATCTGAATAAATTAATTTTTGGAGATCAGTTGCAATTTGACTCAGATGGAAATGCACCGACCGATGATCCGGCTCTTTACAGCTTGGGCATGGCAAACTATTTTGACTTCAATTCGGGCGTGTTAGCCTACAACAAAAATTTTTGGTTTGGGTTTTCTGCCAGCCATTTAAATAGACCAAACCGATCGTTGCTCAATCAGGAATCAACCATTCCGATCAAAGCGAGTTTGCATGGGGGCGTTCGCATTCCGCTCTATGGCGGTCCCTTCAAACGCGATCATATTTCGGTGCTGTCACCTTCCTTTGTTTACAAATCTCAAGGACGGTTTGATCAATTGGATTTAGGAGTGCATTTTCTCTATGATCCGGTTATGATTGGCGTTTGGTATCGTGGCATTCCCATTAAACAAAATGTGGCGGATAATCTTAGTCGCGATGCGGTGGTGATTGTGCTTGGCTTCAATTTTGAAAAATTGGAAATAGGGTATAGCTACGACTTTACTGTATCAGAACTTGGCCCCATCTCGGGGGGCGCACACGAGGTATCCCTAAAATATAAACTTGGTATCGACATGCATGCCAAGACTAAGAAAAAGGAGAAATACATTCCTTGTCCAACGTTTATTAAGAAGTAAGCCTTAATGAGTGTACGACAGTTTTGCATGGGACTAAAGTCGCCATTAGTATTAACCGAAAACCACGGGCTTAAGCCTGTGGTTACATGAGCTAACTTTGCAAGGGCTTTAGCCCAGAAAATAAATGTGATCCAAACTATCGTACACCCTGCTTATTTTTAATCCATTATTCCTGATTTCCGTACCTTTGGGTGTCATTTTTAAGGGTAGGATGGATTTTAAGGCACAATTAGACAAAGACATAATTTTCGGAAAAATCTCAGAGGCGGGTGCGAAACTGGGGTTTCCTACCTATGTGGTGGGCGGCTTTGTGCGCGATCTAATCCTTGACCGACCTAATAAAGATCTTGATTTTGTGTGCGTAGGCAGCGGCATTAAACTGGCACAACAAGTGGCTCATGATTTAGGTGGTATACAAGTTACCTTTTTCAAAACATTTGGCACCGCTATGATCAAGTTGAATGATCAGGAACTTGAGTTTGTGGGCGCCCGCAAAGAATCGTACCGCGAAGATTCGCGCAAGCCCTTGGTTGAGGATGGAACGCTGGAAGAAGATCAGTTGCGCAGGGATTTTACATTCAATGCGATGGCGATTAGTTTGAACAAAGAAACGTATGGCGAATTGGTTGATCCGTTTGGTGGCGTTCAGCATTTAAAAGAGAAGCTGATAAAAACACCGCTCGATCCAACCGTAACATTTTCGGATGACCCATTAAGAATGATGCGCGCCATTCGGTTTGCATCACAATTTAACTTCGATATTGAAGCGGATACCTTTGAAGCAATCACAAAAAATGCGGAACGACTTTCCATCGTGTCGTTGGAGCGCATAATTGTAGAGTTAAATAAAATCATTCTATCACCTGTTCCTTCGTATGGATTTAAATTGCTTTTTCAAAGTGGGTTGTTAAAGCAATTCTTTCCAGAAATGATCGCGTTGCACGGAGTTGATAGCATTGATAACAAGGCGCATAAAGATAACTTCTTCCATACCTTGCAAGTATTAGATAATGTTGCTAAAGTATCGGACGACTTATGGCTGCGCTGGGCAGCTATTTTGCATGATATAGCTAAACCTGTCACCAAGCGATTCGACAAAGCAGTTGGGTGGACCTTTCATGGGCATGAAGACAAAGGGGCACGCATGACACCGGGAATCTTTCGGAGATTAAAGTTGCCGATGGATGCAAAGATGTTGTTTGTACAAAACCTGGTGCGGTTGCATCTGCGTCCGATTGCATTAGTAAAAGAAGTTTCTGATTCGGCTATCCGGAGATTATTATTTGAAGCCGGAGATGACATAGAAGCACTGATGAAACTCTGCCGCGCTGACATCACGTCTAAAAACAATGATAAAGTTTCTAAATATTTGCGAAATTTTGGTGAGGTAGAGGAGAAGATGATTGACCTGGAGTCGCGCGACAAGGTTCGAAATTTTCAACCACCTATAACGGGCGATGAAATTATAAAACTCTTTCAGGTTGCGCCTGGCCCGATAATTGGAGAACTGAAGGAAGAAATAAAAGAGGCAATTCTGGATGGAGTTATTCGTAACGATCGCCAGCAGGCCTATGACTTATTAATTAAAATTGCCAACAGAAAAGGATTGATAACTAACGAAGTAAACTTAAAATAAATGAAACCCAGTGTACTAATTTTCTCTGCTTGCAGTCTGATGGTATCAGTTGCCAATGCACAAACTCAAAAACCTAAAACTGAGACAACCAAGCCGCAGACTCAGCCGCAAACAAAGCCTCAGGAACAACCTAAGCAAGCGGTTAATCTATTGACCGACCACTTCTATAAAAAGTATGTAACTGCTTTGCAGTGGAACGATAACGTGGTGGCCAAAGATGCACTTTACGATTTAATCATTGAGAACCCACTTAATGACTCACTCATTTTTAATTTGGCCTACTATTACTATGAAAATCAGCAGTATCCTTCGTCTGTCTTAGTCTCACAACAACTATTGGCTCGCAATCCCAAAAATCTTCCCGCGCTTGAAATGTCAGCAGTTGGGTTTGAGTTGATGGGGGTGCCGGATAGAGCCTTGCAAAATTATGAGAGCCTGTACTTGCTTACCAACGAGATTAACACACTTTATAAAATGGCCTTTTTGCAACATGATCTAAAACGATTTGCTGAATGCCTGGCTTCAATCGATATTCTGCTTACAAACAAAGACCTCGATGCTACCAAAGTCTCCTTTAATGACGTGGAGAACAAACCAAAAGAATACCCGATGAAGGTGGCGATTCTTAATTTGAAAGGATTGGCAGTGCAAGAACACCTGGGCGATAAAGTGGCCGCCAAAAAACTTTATCAGGACGCCCTCGCAATTGCACCAGATTTTGTGTTGGCAAAAGAAAATCTCGCCAAGGTAAAATAGCCTGCAACCTTTCAAAGGCAGCGTTGTCTTTGAAATCAGATAATTAGGCTTGGAGGCTCGGTCAGCACATATCCACCACGATTTGATAGACCGCTGCAGGCAGGGTGACAGGCTTGCGTACCATCGGCTTTATAAATTGTATAGCCGTAGTATGTACAATGTTGGCTACCGAATCGTTAATAATGCGGATGAGGCGGAGGATGTTCTGCAAGAGGCCTTTATCAGCGCCTTTAATAATTTAGAGAGTTATCGGGGTGATTCATCGTTTGGCGCGTGGTTGAAACGGATTGTAATCAATAAGGCCATCAACGAGGTGAATAAGCGAAAACTGGATCGCCTGCCAGAAGACGACCGGTGGGATGTGATGGAGGAAGTAGAAGTGGATGTGTTCGAAGGGTTTCCTTTTTCGGTGGAACGTGTGCGTGGGGCTATTGAGAGATTGCCGGATGGCTACCGTTCAGTACTTTCGTTGTATCTTTTGGAAGGTTACGATCACGGTGAAATAGCAGAGATATTAAAAATAACAGAGTCTACCTCAAAATCTCAGTTTAACAGGGCTAAGAAAAAATTAAAAGAACTTTTGGAGGAAGCTAGAGTATGAAAGATTCACTTAAAAAATTCATAGACGAAAACCGGACTGGGTTTGACACACGCGAGCCTTCTGACAAGGCGTGGGATCAGATAGAGAACAACTTACCTGCCAAGCAAGTATCGTTATGGAACAACACGATGATCTGGCGGATTGCTGCCATGTTGTTTTTAGGATTATCCGTTTACTTATTTGCTACTCAGAATTCGGTAAAGACTTCCCCTCGCGAGTCAGCTAAACTGCAAGGTGAGTTTTCCGATTTAGAAAGTTTCTATAGCGAACAAATTATGCAGAAGGTTGAGTTGATCAACCACATTCAAAGTTTTAATGATCAGGAAAAATTTACGCAAGACCTCGAAAAACTGGAAGCGATGTACTCCGTGTTAAAAGAGCAAATGAAAATTAATCCGACAGAAAAAGTGAAAGACGCGCTGATTCTCAATTTTCTGGTGCGTATGGATTTATTGAATCAACAGATAAAAAGCATTGAGGATGCCAAGCTGGAGCAGAGCGAGGAGAAAGAGGCTTCGGTTTAGGTTGAATAGATTTTGTAACACTTAAAAATCCTCGCCCTTCAACTCAAACGTATCTTTATTGCTGTCTAATATTTTCCCTTCTTCGCATTTCAACACCCGCGCAGGAAATTTCTTTATCAAGCCATAGCTATGGGTAGCCATTAGCACGGCCGTGCCACTTTTATTTATCTGTTGGAATATTTTCATAATCCCGCTAGATACTTCGGGATCTAAGTTGCCGGTTGGTTCATCAGCAATCAGTATGAGTGGCTCGTTGATTAATGCGCGGGCAATTACTACGCGCTGCTGCTCACCACCCGAAAGTTGATGCGGCATTTTTTTCTCTACAGAACCTAAGCCTACTTGCATCAGCACTTCCGCGAGACGATTTTTCATTAAGGCGCCTTCTTTCCAACCCGTAGCCTTCATCACAAAATTCAGGTTTTCGCCTACAGTCCGGTCGGGGAAGAGTTGAAAGTCCTGAAAAATGATTCCGATCTTTCTTCTTAGAAGTGGAACCTGATTTGTTTTAATCTCGCGAATGTTAAAGCCCGCAACACTAATATCACCTAAGCGTAAGGGAAGATCCGCGTAAAGCGTTTTAAGTAAGGATGATTTACCAGAGCCGGTGCGACCAATCAAAAATACAAACTCACCTTTGTCAATATCAAAACTGATATCACCTAATACTGTATTGTGATCTTGAAAGATGGTAGCCTCTTTTACACGAACAACTGGGTCAGATGAAAACATTAAATTCTTAATTCGTGGGTCTCAATTCTTAAATCGTAATTCATAAATTGTAATTCTAAACTCTTAATTCTAAAATCTCTCACCCATTTGCTTTCTTATGGTCAGCTAAGAATTTTTCTAATCCGCTATCGGTAAGCGGGTGTTTCAATAAACCTGTGATAACGTTTAGTGGACACGTAACAACATCGGCACCAATTTCAGCACATTTGATTAAATGCATAGAGTGACGAACGCTGGCTGCCAAGATCTCAGTATCATACCCATAGTTATCATAGATCAATCTGATTTGTGCAATCAACTCTAATCCATCCTGCGAAATATCATCTAATCGACCAATAAAAGGCGAGAGGTAGCTCGCTCCGGCCTTAGCCGCTAATATTGCCTGACCCGCAGAGAACACCAATGTACAATTCGTGCGTATACCTTCGCTCGTAAATTGCTTAATAGCTTTTATACCCTCTTTAATCATGGGTACCTTAACCACAATCTTATCATCGATTTTAGCAAGTTCTTTTCCTTCCTTAATGATGCCCGCGAAATCAGTAGCTATCACTTCAGCACTTACGTTGGCATCTACAATATTGCAAATAGCTTTGTAATGAGCCATCACTTTTTCCTTACCGGCAATGCCTTCTTTTGCCATAAGCGATGGGTTGGTGGTAACACCATCTAATACGCCCAGGTCATAGGCTTCTTTTATTTCGTTCAGGTTGGCTGTGTCAATGAAGAATTGCATGGTTAAAGTGGTTTGGTGTGTAAAACTAACTCAAAAAATGAAAAACCTTCCCTCGTTTTGGTCGGAGAAGGTTAAAAAGGTGGCAAACCGAACATCGCACCGCTACAACTGCCTACCCTTGCTACCTTCCGATCCTGGGGGAGTTCAGCAGGAGCTGGTCGTGCCGATTTGCCGCTGCAAAATTAATAAAATTGTTGGAACCGGGCGGTCGTCAAATTAATCCTGCCAAATAAAGATTGAATTCAAGGGCATTTACTTCAACAAAGTCATCAGCCTTTAAATCGTCAAAGATTTCGCCATCAAACTCAAGATCGCGCATCTGTGTTCCATCCCTTCCAACCAAAATTTCAGTCCCTTTCAGGTGAATGGGATTTACCTTGACCAGGATTTTTGCTTCTTCGGTCTCTTTTTTGAAATATTGATGAACGATATTGTTTTCCTTTCCCATAAGAATACGTGCAAGCAAATAAAATCCTATCTATTCCCGAAACGTTATCAACTGAACGCCTGATTTTAAGTCGTTTAAGAATGGAAGATGCGGAAGAAATATTTTATTCCTATGCGAGTAAGCCCGAAAGCACCAAATTTGTGAGTTGGCCAACGCACCAATCTATAAAAGATACCCGCGAGTTTTTGAGAGGCACGGTAGCCGCGTGGCGTAAAGGTGTCGATTATTCATTTTCAATCCGGTTAACCGCAACAGGTCGATTTATTGGAGGCTGCGGTTTTGTAAATGATTCGGGCAAGGTTCAAATTGGGTATGTTCTCGGACCGTTGCATTGGGGCAAGGGCTATGCCACAGAAGCTGCTCGAAAGCTGGTTGAAATTATTCGAGAACAAACGGGCATTTACAGAATTGGATCTTTTATAGATGCTGAGAACGTTGCTTCTGCCAAAGTTCTTATTAAAGCAGGGCTAGTGGAAGAAGCTTGCCTACACGACTGGTTTAGGTTCCCTAACCAGGGTAATGTACCTAAGGATTGTATTCTTTTTAGGATGCCTGAATAGTAAGTTGACAATGGAAGAACACGATTTCATTTGGTAACAGTTTTGTCGATTGCTTATTTGTTAACTGCTAATTTCTCATCAACGAAGCTGGTTCTAAAATCTCATCAAGCTTAATTCCTTCCAAAATTTTTTCTTCAAGTCCAGTTGCCCATGTATTCAGGTATCTCA
>Ga0335394_10001728_pt1 | contig 24571 bp, 24 predicted proteins | sample MAT03_FD_205741 | JGI IMG/M metagenome (GOLD analysis project Ga0335394, IMG submission 205741) | Freshwater microbial communities from Lake Fryxell liftoff mats and glacier meltwater in Antarctica - MAT-03 (spades assembly) (version 2) ...
TCCGTTGATAGCAGCGAAGTAAATGTCTCCAGTTTCAGGAGGCTGGCCGAAGTCGACTGTCAAAGTTCTAGGCATTTCAATCTCTCTCGTGATCGTGATCGTGAACTTGATCGGCTGGTCGTGGTCGTGGTCGACTACTTGACGTTCAGTCGTTTTTTCAGTTGCTGAAGCTGACCGCTTAGCGCGCTGGCTTCCACCGCGAAGTGTTCGTTTCTGGGATTCTTCTTCGCGCGGTCCAAGGATGCGTTGTATCGCGCTGACAGCGCGGTCAGTTCGGCTCGTTCGCTTGTCGACAACTGTTTCGGGGCCGGTTGCTGCGCGGGCGGTCGTGTGGCTGCGATCTCCGCTTCCAGGTTCGCGACCTTCGCGAGGGCTTCTTTGCGTTTGCACAGGTAAGCGGAGTTGGATCCACGCGACTGCTTGAACTCGCGCTCCCATCGCTCGACTTCGGCTTTCGCGCTCGCGAGGTCCTCGCGAAGCTGGGCTCCTCTTCCTCCGACTGGAGATCCTCGATCGGGACTGGCTGGAGATCCGATGGCCTCGCGCACGACATCTGCCAGACTTCGGCCATCAGCGGTCATGCCGTTGGAATCGGTCGAGAACCGTTCGAGGAACGCGGGGCTGTCCGGACTGAGAGAGAAGATGGCATCGCTCGGATGTCCCAGTCGACGAAGTGTTCGCGAGACGCTGCTCTCTACTTCGTCGCGACGGCGGGCGGCTTCCACCTTCTCGGCGTGCGCGGCCTCATGGTCCTCAAGGTCCCACTGGGCTTGCACCTCGGGAGTGACCTCGGTCACCTTCGCCCGTTCCAAGTCCTTCTTCATCTTCGCGATTCCGGCCTCGATCGTACTCATTTTCATCTCCTTCGATCAGTTTTTGGATTTTGCTTCGCAGTCTCGCGAGATAAAGCGCGGCTGCGTCGAGATCTAGCGCCAGGTCGACAAGCTCACGTGAGATCATCGTGCGGCCGCGGTCAGGTCTGCTGCGATCTTGCCCATCGTCTGGGCGAGTGATTGCAGGCGGTCTTGCGCTGCTGCGAAATCTCGCAGGGCGATCTTGACGTGCTGGCTTGGATACTTGGCTGGTCTGCCGCTGGCCGCACGACTAGCAGAGGTTTCCGCGGTGGGGGGCGCGGCTGGCTGCTGCGTGGCCTTGTGGCGCGGCCGCTTGTGCCGCGGCAACGGCGCGGGCAGTGCTCGCCGATCTTCGGCAGGCGTGGGTCTGCCGATGCTGGCCTGCCAGCAGTCGAACCAAGTGCAAAGCGCGGTCAAGCTGCTGAGTCCCTCATCGGGGATAAGTCTCTCGCAGCAGATCTTCTCGACGGTGCCGGTCCGGCAACCTATCGCCTGGGCAATGCGTGAGTACGTCCAGCCCCTGACGCATCTCAGCGCGATGCAAGCTCGCGCGACATCATGCGAGATCTTAGGCGTCGACATCGGGGACTCCTTCTTTTTTCTTTGGCAGGCGTCGGCCGCGGTCCTGGCAGTACCAGTCGCTCCGCAAGAAGGTCTCCAGGTCGCACGGGTCGACAACGTAGCGGTCGCCATGCTTGGTTGCCACAAGTCTGCCGCGCTTGGCCCATCGCGAGACCGCTTGGCGCGAGACGCCCAACAACTCGGCGATGGCTGGAGTGGACAGCGGGGCGTCGGGGATGGCTGGCTGTAGGTCGGTCATTGCGGTAGCTCCGGTCTTGCTGGTCGCTCGATACCGAAGTCTACGCTCCGTCGGGAACCGGCCTGGGGAAGCTGGCACTTGTGCGCCATGGCGTACATTTTCCACGGCCGGGCCGAAGGGCCTGTCGGCCGCGGCCGGCTTCTTCAACGAGACGGGTCAGGCTGCCCCTTCGTCGTAGGCGGTCCCGCAGGCGATGGCATCATGGGCGCGCTGTAGCTCGTCGTAGTTGGCCGGCTTGCGGGTCGCCCAGCTTGCTCTCTGCTGGTCCCGTTGCTCACGGTCGCGCCGCTCCTTCAGGGCGACGGCGCTCCGCGCCATGGCCATCGTCAGCGGGCTCTTGGCCGCGGTCATGATGCGCTCGACGACTTCAGCCGGCAGCATGGCCAGCAGGCGGGATCGCAGCAGGCCGGCTGGACTGTCGCCATGCATAGACTCCTGCGTGTGCTGCGCTAGCTCACGGTGCCGGTCTGTCAGTCCGCACGCGGCCACGTAGATCCTCGCGAGGTCCTCGCGTGCAGTCATCAGGCCGGCCAGCCCGGGCAATGAGTAGACGATCGATATGCGATGCCGCTCTTCCTCAGTGACAGCCGCAGGGGCCGGAGTAGCTGGCCTGGGTGCCCAGTTGGCCGGCGGAGTTGGGATCGTCAGGGCCGGCGGCTGGACGGCTGGTGCCGGAGCTGGAGCTGGTGCTGGTGCTGGGATCGTCAGGACGGCTGGTGCTGGTGCCGCCGGTACCGCCGGGGCCGACTGGGCAGGGACGTAGATCTCTCCTGGCATGGGTATCCGGTGGGGTGCCATCACGTTCTCCTTCAGGATTTCGATCTTGGGCAGGTTCTCTGCGACATCCGTTTTCGCGGCTTCTTCTGGTGCTGCACTCTCCTCGATCTGTTCCGGTTTTTTTCCGGAACTCAGTGGATCGATTTTCGCGGCTTCTTCTACATTCACATTTTTCGACTGGCGAGTAACTGAGGCATGCTGCCAGATCGGTAGAGTCTGTAGCTCTTCCGCATTTGCATTTGAGGATCGAAGATCCGCCAATTGCGTATGGTTCTCTTTATGGTTCAAGGTACGGTTCAGAGTACGGTTAAAGGTATTGTTCTCAGGCGGGCCATGCACAGGGGCCGGCGGGCCGTGCACAGGGGCCGGCGAACGGTGCACACCCTTCGGCGAACCATGCACAGGGGCCGGCGAACGGTGCACACCCACCGATGGGGGGTACAGTAGGGCAAACGTCGAGTTGGTCCCATCGTCGATCCGTTCGATCAGTCCTTTTTCGATCAAGCTCTTGATCGACTTCACGATGGTTCTGCGGTTCAGTTCCGTATCTTTCGCCAGTCCGGAGATTGTCTGCGAAGTCCAGATCTGTTTGTGACACTTCAGCAGCAAGTGCGAATACAAGAAGAGATCTTCCCAGTTCGGGAGGATTCGGACGGCCCAAAGCGGAGCAAGCACGCGGTCCTTGCGCTTCTTCCACCATTTCCGCGATCGACGAAGCACACGATAGGGAGTTGCTCCGTTCGGCCTGGGAACGGTCCGGAGTATCGCGAGTTCTTCCAGTAGCTGGATATAGTCGCGACAGGTCCGCTCGGGGATACCGGCCATCGCGGCCAATGTGGGGACTGACTTGTACGTCGATCGACCATCCCGCTTTGGGTTCGCAGACTTGTCTGCGACAGCGATCAGCGCGCCAAGCAGGCGGCTGGCGGCGCCAAGAACGTGAGGCCAGACCAGCGGCAGGAACGTGATGCCAGGGCCGCGGCCAAGCTGCCAGGCTTGCTCGCCGGTGATGTGTTTGGAGGGGGCCGGCTGGTCGGACTCGGGGCGTATCATTCGTTGGTACTCCGTTATTGCCGCTTGCCCCACGACGACCAAATCATGGGGGCAGGCGGCTTTTTTATTGACTACCTAAGTCTATGCGCTCCTTTCGGCACCTTTTCCGGCCAGCCGGACAAAGAAACAAAAACGCCTAGAGAGACCAAATATCTCGCTAGGCGTCGTCGATCAGATCAGGTTTTCGTTCGTCGGTGAGTTAGCCGAATTCCTCTAATTTGAGGCTTGGCACTTCAGCACGATCCGCACCACGTCGGAGACCGATTCCACGTGCATCTTCCGCGCGATATTAGAACGATGCACATGCACGGTTTTTTCGCTGATTACCAACGTCTTCGCGATGACGCGCGTTCCCTCGCCGTCGAGAACCAGATTCAGCACTTGCCTTTCGCGGGGCGAGAGGCGGTCCAGTCGACAAGTCAGGTTTTTCCGCGACGCCCGCCTTTCCCGATTCCCTGCGTCCACGGCACAAGCGCGTTCGATTGCATCCACTAGTTGCGGGCCAGCAAAGGGCTTCTGCAAAATATCGAATGCACCTTGGTTCAGGGCGTCGACGGCATCGGATATGCGCCCCGGACCGGACAGTAGGATCACGGGTTGGATGCCACCGCGAGCCGCTACGTGTTGTCGCAGTTCCATTCCGCCCATATGCCGCATTCCGAGTTCGAATACCAAGCACCCCGAAATGTCTGGGCGGTAAGCCTTCAGGAATTCCCCGGGGGATTCGTAGGCATGCACGATTTGGCCCGTGCGCGCCAGCAACCAGCAAACAGATCGCCTCACGTCCTGATCTGCATCAACGACCGAAATAACGTGGGTCATGTTAAGGCGCTCGATCGAAACCACGGGCAAAGTCGTGACCGGATGCAGGGTATCGATTGGCTTAACCACCTGATAGAGTCATCCGAGAAGACGCGCGGGGGAGACGAGGAGAAAGCGGCCGGGCAAGTGCTCGGCCGTTTTCGTTGGACGCCGTCTTGACTGCGAATCGCTGTTAGCTAAGAATTTCGGTCTCAGTTGAGCAAGGGAAAACGGAATGCTCGATCATGCCTCACTACCGAACGGCGTTCGAACTCCTCTCACAGGTTATAAGCAGTAACCCAGGGATGACCTTCTCGAACTTGGCTGAGAAGCTCGTGTCCGGGGCGTACGATCCGGAGCTTGCCGATTCCGATCTAGTGCTATTCCTGGCACGATGCGAGGAGGTACTTGACCAGGGACTTGCTGATCGGGAAAGCGATGCAAGGATCCTGACGATTTGGCTGGATACCACCTCGCGGACCACGATTCAAGCGGTGGGCCGTTGGGCGAATGCCCACTATCCCGGGTCCGTGGTGAGATAAGTGGCTTCCCGGACGCTGACGCTCCGCGGTCTAACGGAATCCCTCAAGCCTTGGCGGATGATGTCCGCAAGGGCGATGTAGCGCACGATTTGTGCGATCCCGAACCTCTCAGCACGAGTCGCTCATCATTGCGGAAATGCGAGAGCCGCCGGCTCACTTCTCCGAAATCTGACTTACCGCTTTCGCCAGTGCGGCCCGCAAATGATCTTCTCTCTGCGCGAGGTGCTGATAGACCTTCGAGACCATGCTGCCATCCCTGTGCCCCATCAGCAAACCGACCGTCACGCAGTCGAGGCCATTTGTGAGAGCTGTCGTCGCGAAAGTGTGGCGAATCGCATAGGCAGTGATCCGAAATCCGACCTTCTTCGAGAGCCTCTGAAAGGCCAGTGCGAGGGAGTTCTTCGTCCACGGGTTCCCGTCCGAGTTGCGAAATATCGGACCTTCCGAGTACGTCTGCATCAGCCGATCGACGATCTGTTGCGCAGCCTCGGTCATCCTCACGACCCGGCGTACCTTCTTCCCCTTCGAGAGGGACAGCGGGAAGATCCAGCGGCTGGTCTGGACGAAGCGAGCCTCAACCGACCTGATCTCGGGAGGCCGGCAACCGGTCTCGCGCAGAACGAGGAGCACATCCTCGATCGCTGTCCCCTTCGCCGCCGCGGCAGCCGCGGTCCATTGATCTGGATCGAGACATCCCTCAGAGGGCGTCGCCGCCGGCGCTTCAACCCTAGATACCGGGGACTTGGAGATTAGTTCGTGCTTCACCAGCCAGGCGAAGGCGATCTTAACGGCCTTCACGCCGCCGTGCCTCGTGTTGCTATTGCCGGGAATATGGTCCAACCACCGATTGATGTGGTCTGGATGGAGACGTTGGATGTCTACGCCACCAGCCACTTCCAGAAATGGGGCAAGATGTCTCGAATACCACGCCGCCGTTCCAGGGGATCGGTGGCTGGCGACCCAGGCGGAGAATTTTGCAAGGAGATGTTGGCAGGTACTGCCAGTCAAAGGGGTGAGATCGGCGGCTTTTAGAAAAGCCGCCTCTCGATCTCGCCCGAGGTTGTGCTGTCGGCCAGCAACCTCGATATACCAGCAATCGTTCGACTTACGCAACCACGGTGTAGGCGTCTTCATTTCGAGAATTCCTTACGGAGAACTCGAAGCCTACCGGCAGGACTGCATCAATCCTGCACGCGATTTGTCGTAAGTGAGCGAGGACGACGGGAATCGAACCCGCAACCACCGGATCGACAGTCCGGTACTCTAACCAATTGAGCTACGTCCCCAGGGGATGTTTTGGATTATAGCCACGCTCGGCAGCGCTGCAAGTGGGCCAAAACTCCGAATCGCCAACGGGCGAAGTTGGCTCACCCAACCTATCGGCGTCGCCCACTCAGGGCTCGACTTCTTGCCCCCGGCGCTGGCTTGTAGCGGTTGTGCCGATCGTCTCCTGCTCGCGCCGCGGCATTCCGCGATCGGCGCGCGAATACTATATTCGAGGAGTCGAGACTGCTCAGGCGTTCCTCCCCACTTGGGGTGGTCGACCTCTCCCTGAGCGACGCCCGAACCGCCGACTCGCGAGCCAACCTCCGCATGCACTTCACCACCAGCGCCGAGCGACGTGCCCTGGAAACGCTGGGCCGCGCCGATCTCGAAGCGCGACAACTTCAGCGGCTCAATCAACTGCTCGACAGCATCTTGCCGGCCAACGCTCTGTATGCCGAGAAGCTGGCGGGCATTCGTCGGCCGGTGTCCAGTTGCGACGACTTCCGCCGGCTCCCCTTCACCTACAAAGAGGGCCTGCAAGCCAAGGGCCGCGATGGCCGTCCTTCGCAGAACCTCACGTATCCCGTCGACCACTACGTGCGCTACCATCAGACCTCGGGTACGCGCGGCCGGCCGTTGGTGGTGCTCGACACGGCCGACGACTGGCAGTGGTGGCTCGACGTCTGGCAGCATGTGCTCGACGCCGCCGAGATCACGGCCAATGATCGGGTGATGATGGCCTTCTCGTTCGGGCCGTTCATCGGCTTCTGGAGCGCTCACGACGCATGCATCCACCGCGGCGCCCTGGTCATCCCGGGCGGAGGGTTGAGTACGCTGGCCCGGCTGGAACTAATCCGCAACAGCCAGGCGACGGTGGTCTTCTCCACCCCCAGCTACGCACTGCACATGGCCGAGGTGGCACAGCAGCACCAGATCGATGTGGCTGATTTTCCCGTGCGCGTGGTCGTGCTGGCCGGCGAGCCGGGGGCGTCGATCGCCGCCACGCGGCAACGGATCGAGCAGGCCTGGAACGCCAGAATCTTCGACCACGCCGGTTCGAGCGAAGTCGGACCCTGGGGCTATGCCGATACGAAGAACGTTGGGCTGCATGTGAACGAGGCCGACTTCATCGCCGAGTTCCTCTCGGCCAAGACCGGCGGTCCGGCGGGCGAAGGGGACCTCTCGGAACTCGTCCTCACCAGCCTCGGCCGACCTGGATTTCCCGTCATCCGCTACCGCACGGGCGATCTGGTGCGGCCCTGCTGGCAGCACGATCGAGCCAATCGCTTTGTCCTGCTGGAAGGAGGAGTGCTCGGCCGCACCGACGACATGGTCATTATCCGCGGCGTCAACGTCTATCCTTCGGCCATCGAACAGATCCTGCGCAGCTTTCCGGAAGTCCACGAGTTTCGCATCGTTGCCTCGCGCGAAGCCGAGATGGACCAACTGGCGATCGAGATCGAAGACGGTCTAAATCAGCCCGAGCGCGTCGCCGACGAACTGCAGTTGCGGCTCAACCTGCGGGTGGGTGTGAGCACCGTGCCGCTGGGCTCGCTGCCGCGGTTTGAAGGCAAGGGCAAGCGGTTTGTGGATCGCCGCGGGAAGTAATGCCCTGACAAAGAGTGGAGCCCGCGTAATGCATGAGCGCGCGATACTCGATCAGATTGACGCGGCTGCTCGTGCGTTCGAATTGCCCGGGCTTAATGCGCTCTACGATATCTACGCCCGAGGTTATCTCCGCGCGTTTCGCTCCTCGAACGACTGGCTGGTTACCCTCGAATTGTTTTGCTTTGGAACCGCCAGTTGTGAGTTTGAGACAATTCTTTATGCCTTTGGGAGCAACGTGAAACGAGGCGCGATTCAGCCGTTCGACGCCAGTCGTTGCCCCGTTCATACGATCGAGGGCGCGCCCTTCTGTGACGAGTCGAGACGCCCGATCGTTGATCCGCTGAGCTTTACAGTCTCGGTACGCGGCGAACGCCGTACGTTCACGCCTAGCAAACGCGACTACTACGATTTGGGGCTCGGCGATCAAGCGTCGAGAGGGAAGATTGGCGCCATTGCCCGGTATCTCGCACAAACGCTGGGGGATTCGATTTTCGAGGACGATTGCAGGATTCTGCGGGACATCAACGCAGCCAGCGAAATGCGATGTGTGTTCAGCTCATCGCTCTGGCATCACCCCGACGTTTGTGCGGGCGAGTTGCCGAGCCAAATAGCATTCTTCCGAGGACTCGCTCGTGCACTAGCCGAAAATGAGCCCGCGCACCTTCCCGACGTTTCTCATCCTACTTCACGCTGGTCCGACTGGCCCGACATCGACGACCTTATCTGCAGTCCGTTCTAATGTACTCGAAGTGAGTCGCCCCCCCTACAGCCACAGATGCAGCCGGCCCCCCAGCATGTCCGGCAACTGCTTCTCAATCTGGTCGCGCACCTGCTTGGTGTGGTAGCGCGTGCTGAAGTGCGAGGCCACGATCAGCTCGTTCTTGAACCGATCGCGCCGCTCGATCAAGTCATCGAGATGCATATGCCCGAACTTGTGGATCTTTTCCTTCTTGTGCCCGGGGGCCACGAACGTCACCTCCGTGATCAACACCTGGCACTCGTACATGGCCGGGTTGTCGTCCAGCCCGCCCGGCGCACTGTCTCCCACATAGCCCACAAGCGGCGTGCGGACTTCATGCGTGATCTCGGTGCCGGCGAACTTCAGATCGCGAATCTGATCGCCCGACAGGCCCGCGTACTCGGGCTTCAGCTTCCGGCGGCGCTCCCAGATAATGTACCCCTGCGAGGGAACGCGGTGATGCATGGGATGCACGGTAGCCAGCAGATCGCGCGACAGCTCGATCTCTTCCCCCGCCCGGGCGGGCAGCAACTGGCAGGGGAGCCGGCCGCCATCCAGGCGCGTGAAGAGCTTCAGGATCTTTTCGACATAGGGGATCGTCGCTTCGGGCAGATAGATCGTCGGCGGTTCCATCTTCATCATCCGCCGGCGCGCTACATAGACGGGCAGCGCCGCGATGTGGTCCAGGTGCCCGTGAGAGACGAACCAGGTCTGCGTGCTCATGAAGGACCAGGGCTGGGCCCCCAGGTCGAAGCCGATCTTCAGTTCGGGGATGCGCCAATAGGTCTGCACCGCGGCGCGCGAGTAGCCCTCGATGGTCAGGTTCTTGTGAGTCAGGGTCTTAACAGGCAGGTTGTTGACCACGAGCGATCCGGGATGCAGGCCGAGAATTCAGACTTCCCTCTCCTTCTTGCAGGAAGAGGTACGCGCGAAGCCATGCTGGCAGCATGTCGCGGGGAACGTGGCAACAGTTATAAGTTCCCTCGTGCTAAGGACAACCGCCTGCCAGAGGAAGTTCGAAGGAAATCCGCCGCCGGTGGCAAATGGCACAGCATTCGCCTTCCTTGATTTGGCCTCGCGTCGTACATTACGCCGCCTCACGGGTCGACCCAGTCCCGCGGGCCCCCAATCTTGCGTGTTTCAATCGGTGGGGAACAAGAGTCTATTGAACTGGGCGAAGGGACGCTGACATCGCTTGCTGCGATCGACCACCGTCCACCAAGGCACACGGGGAGCCGCAGCCATGCAAGCCGATCGTTCACGCAGTCTGTTTCATCGAGCCTGGCTCATCCTGGCCGCGCTTTGCCTGGTGGGTGGTCCGGCTTCGCGCGTGATGGGGGCCGAGGATCCTGACGAAGAGCTCCTCCAAGGCAAGACGGTCAAGCAGTGGATCGAACTCTTCGCCCACGAAGACGACGAGACCCGGGACGAAGCAATCGAAGCGGTGCTGGAAGCCGGCCCCGACGCAGTGCGCGACATCGTGACCACCTGCGCCCGCTACGGCGACCGGCTCTACTCGGGCAAGTTCGTCGAGTACACCGATGCCGAATGGAACCAGCTCGACGCGCTGGACGAAGCGATTTTCGAACTCGGCTCCGAAGCGACGCCCGAACTGGCCGAGTTGCTCTCCGACAAGTCGGCCTATGTCCGCGCTTCGGCGGCGGCCTACCTTAGCACCTTGGGACCCGACGGCCGAGCGGCATTGCCCCACTTGCGAAAGGCCCTGGGCGACAAGAACGAACACGTCCGCGATCTGGCTGCCAGCGCCTTGGGCGAGATCGGCTCGGCCGCGCTCGAGGCCAAGCCCGAGCTCGGCAAGCTCCTGGTCGATCCCAGCCCCCTGGTTCGGATCAGCGCCGCGCTGGCCCTGTGGCTGATGGACGAAGACGAGCGGGCCGTTCCGACTTTGATTCGGCACCTGGAGGACCGCAACGACTTCACGCGTGCCTATGCCGCCAATGCGGTTGGCTCGATGGGCAAGGATGCGCTCGCCGCGCTCCCGACCTTGAAGCGCCGCCTGAACGAAAAGATTCCCCACGTTCGCTACGCCATGGCGGCCGCCGTGTGGGATGTGGAACAAGAGGACAGCGCGATGTCCGTAGCCGTCGAGCTGCTGTCGGCCCGCGAGGCGTTCATTCGCGAATCCGCTGCGGCCTTGCTGGGCGAGATGGAATCGCGTGCCAAGTCGACGATCCCGGCCCTGCGGGTGCTCGTGGAGAAGGACAAGTCGCGTCGCGTCCGCTCGACCGCCCGCAAAGCCATTGAGAGCATCAAGGCCGGCCCTTCCGTCGAATCCCCCGTGACCTAAGCGGAGGCGCCCGATGGTTCATTCGCCTCGCGTCGAGATCACATTCTGCACCCAATGCCGCTGGCTGCTGCGAGCCGCCTGGACCGCCCAGGAACTGCTCACGACCTTCACCGCCGAATTGGGCGAAGTGGCCCTGGTGCCAGGCACAGGCGGCGTCTTCGAGGTCCGCGTGAACGACGACCTGATCTGGTCGCGGCATGCAGCGGGGCGGTTCCCCGATCTCAAAGAGCTGAAGCAGCTTGTGCGCGACCGCGTATCGCCTGACAAAGAGCTGGGGCATTCCGAGCGCAAGCCCATCGAGCCTTTGGAACCCGACGCCAGCGAGCCGATGTAGCCTATGCGTCTCTTGGTGCCGGGCTCCGCCGCAGAACCTGGCCGAGCGAGGAGAGACGCTTGCATGCACCGCTGTGCTGTCTAGAATCTTTCGGAACGAGGCACGGCAGCCAATCCTTCCAATCCGCCGGCCCCGGATCGCCGATGGAACCCGCCCATGGACGGAAAGCACGTTTTCTCCAATTCCCTGCTGCATGGCGACTGCGTTGCCCGACTCAACCAACTGCCGGCCGGCTGCGTCGATCTGGCGTTCGCCGATCCACCGTTCAACATCGGCTACGACTACGACGTCTACGACGACAAGCGGGATCGCAACCAGTACCTGACCTGGTCGAAATCGTGGATCGGGGCCGTCTATCGCGCGCTGAAGCCCGACGGCACCTTCTGGCTGGCGATCGGCGACGAATACGCGGCCGAGTTGAAGGTGAGCAGTCAGGAGCTCGGCTTTCACTGCCGCAGCTGGGTCATCTGGTACTACACGTTCGGCGTGAACTGCAAACAGAAGTTCAGCCGCTCGCACGCCCATCTCTTCTACTTTGTGAAGGATCCGGCGCACTTCACCTTTCGCCACGATTCGCCCGAGAATCGCATTCCCAGCGCCCGCCAACTGGTCTACGGCGACAATCGGGCCAACCCGATGGGCCGCTTGCCGGACGACACTTGGATCCTCCGTCCGCAGGATCTGGCCGATTGCTTCACACCGGATGAAGACACCTGGTACTTCCCCCGCGTCGCCGGCACCTTCAAGGAACGGGCGGGCTTCCACGGTTGCCAGATGCCCGAGCAACTGCTGGGCCGGATCATTCGCGGCTGCTCGCACGAAGGGGAACTGGTCCTCGATCCGTTCGCGGGGAGCTCGACCACGCTGGTCGTGGCCAAGAAGCTGGGGCGCGAGTACCTGGGTTTGGAGCTCTCTGAGGACTATGTGAAGCGCGGCACCGAGCGACTGGCCAATGCCCGCAAGGGGGATCCGCTGGATGGCGCGCCGGAACCACTGATGAGCGCGCCGACCACGTCGAACGGCCGGAAGGTGCAGGGCTACAAAGGTCCCGAGAAATCCGCGACCGCTCCCAGCGAGCCGCGCAGCAAGGACAAGCCGGCCAAGACGCCCGCGCCGCCAGCGAGCTCTTTGGCCAAGAGCCCTGCGGAGATGGACCCGGCCAAGTTGGCCAAGGAGCTGGCCGCGGCCTTTCGAAAAACGAACGAAGGCTACTCGCTCGACCGGGTGGTGGCCGATCCCGATTTGAACCGCGCCTTCCTGGCCGCCTGTCAGGCCAGTGAGTTGCCCGGCGACGCTCGCACCTGGAACCGCACGCTGTTCCGACTTCGCAAGGCGGGGCGGTTGATCGATATCCCAACCGAGCGCCGGACCGAGTGCACCTGGGAGAGCTGCGACCGCTACCTGTTTGCCAGCGAGATCGCGCTGCGGCAGATGTTGGACGACGGCTGCCTGAGCCTGGACGAAGTGCTGTGCGATCCAGAACTGGCGGCCGAGTTCGATCGCATCGCCAGCAGCTTTGCGCCGGGCTTTACTTCGCTCGACTATCGCTGGGGGGCGCTCAAGCTGCGCAAAGAAGCCAAGCTGGCACGCTCCCGCGCGAAGGACGTGACCTTAAGCGAGCTGAAAATCGCTCAGGCAGTGCGCGAGTTGGACATGAGTGAGCTGCCAGCCTCGAGCGGGCTGTACCTGGTCGTCGAGAAGGGGGACAAGCGCAAGCTGTACGCGGGCCAGACTCTCAACCTGCGCGAACGCTTTGAGCGGCAGTTTGCCGCCGCGGTGCTGCCTGCCTGGTCTCCGTATGCGTTGCCCAAAGAGCTGCAGGTTCGCGTGCTGCTTGCCGAGGGGACGCCGGCCGAGTTGCTGGCCTGTCAGAGTGTACTGGTTCGGCAGTATCAGCCGCAGATGAACTATCCGGACCTGGCGGCTGAGCCGAGTTTGCAGGCGAGTGTGCCGTAGTCCCCTTGCTCGATTGCCTTCGCGCCTTGGTCCCAGGCCGAGCCTTGGAACAAGGCGCATGGACGGCACGGATCAGTCCCCGACGATCTTGCATTGGGGCAACGCCCCGGCAAGGTTCTTTAGCCCCTCGGCGGTGACCTTCGTGTTCTTCAGATCGATGTGCGTCAGGGCCTTCAAGGGTTCCAGGTGGACCAGCCCGCCGTCGCTGATCTGAGTGTCGTTCAGATGCAGGTGCGTCAGGCTCTGGCACTTTCGCAGATAGGCCAACCCGGCGTCGGTCACCTGTGTGCCGTTTAAGCCGACGCTGATCAGGCCCACTCGGTCTTGCAAGTGGGCCAGGCCCGCGTCACCGATGGCCGTCCGATCGAGTCCGAGATACGCCAGGCTTTCGCAATCCTTGAAGTGTGCCAGCCCTGCGTCGGTGATCCGTGTGCCATCCAGGTGGAGGTTTTTCAGATTTTTGAAGTCTTTGAACCGCGACATTCCCGCGTCGGTCACTTGCGAGTGCTGAAGGAAGAGGAGCGTCAGGCTTTTGCAGTCCTCGAAATGGGCCAGTCCCGCGTCGGTCACCGGCGTGTAGTTCAAGTAGAGAAGCGTCAGACGGTTGCAGCCCTTGAAGACGGCCAACCCTGCGTCGCTGACCTTGGGGTTCTGGGACAGATCCGCGACGGTGAGTTCAAACGCCTGCTGAGGCAGTTCTTCGACCGATTTGATCGGTCGCTCCTGGCTGTTCTGCCGGATGGTCACGCGGCCGCCTAGAGCCAGCACATACTCGGTGGACGCGCGATCGGCGGTCGCGGGCATGAGAGGGGCCGGCTCCTTGCTCACTCGCAGCACTTGCCGACCGTTTCTGACGACGGTCACCAGCTCCTGCTGGACGAGCTTGCCGTCTCTGCTGGCGAGAACCTTGTACTGCCCTGGCTTCAGGCGAATCTCCTTCGCGCCCGTCCCGGTGATGACTATCTCTTCGCCTTCGATCTTCACGCTGACGCCGGGATCGTCAACTTCCACGACCAGCGTGCCATCGGACGAAAGCAGGCGAATGACCGTTCCCCGCACGTTGGTCAGGCCGGCGGCCTCGGTCAGCCCCAGTCCGCCGAGGAGGGTCAGCAGTACGGCGGCAGCCGTCACCCAATGTCGGCTGTGGGCCAGCAGCGGCGGTGGAAGCGTGGCGGTGAGGCGCGAGTTGGGAAGGCTCGCAACAACCGGGCTGCTCGACGCCGGGACGAGAAACGGACTGCATGAAACGTCGCTTGGATGGGGAATGGGGTGATCGCTCAGAGAGACGGCGCTCTGTTGCTGCAGGTCCAAGAGACGATGCTCCAGCAGGATGGCCACCTCCAGTGCCGATGCGAATCGCTCCTGGGGCTTCTTGGCAAGCAGCTTGCTGATAATCGCACTTAACCACTGAGGAACTTCCGGAATGATGTCCTCGATGGGCCGCGGTTGTTCTTCGGCGACGCGCTTGAGAACCGCCAGCGTGGTGGCCGCGCGAAACGGAGGCCGGCCGCTGCACATCACATACAAGACGCTCCCCAGACTGAAGAGGTCCGAGCGCTGGTCGAGCGCGGCGCCGTGCGCCTGTTCGGGGGACATATAGAGCGGAGTGCCCGCAATGACCCCGCTTTGGGTGATGCTGGCGTCGTCGGCCGCTCGGGCCAGACCGAAGTCGGTGATTTTGATGCGATCGCGGCTGTTTTCCAGCAGGATGTTGCTTGGCTTGATGTCGCGGTGGACCAGCCCGATCGAGTGCGCGGCTTGCAGCCCATGCGCGATCTGACTGCCGATCCACAAGATCTCTTTCAGAGAGAGCGGACCGTGCTGGTCGAGCCTCCGCTGCAGGGTCTGACCGGCAATGTGCTCCATGACCAGGAAGGGAATCGGTTCCTCTTCCACCGCATGAATGCCGACCACGTTCTCGTGGCAAATCGCGGCCGCGGCCCGGGCTTCGCGCAGAAAACGCTTACGGGCCGGCGAGGTAGCGGCCAGTTCGGGCGACATCACTTTCACGGCCACCGTGCGGTGCAGGACCTCGTCGAAGGCTCGCAGCACGATGCCGCAACCCCCTTGGCCGATGATCTCGCGGATCTCGTAGTGCCCCAGGCGGCCGAGCGAGCCTGGCTGCGTCGAGGGCTGGAGGAATGCTAGCGTGAGGTCGCGATTTGCATTCTGCAACTCGGCACTGGTCTCGGCCGGCGAGGACTTGTTGACGGAACTGTCGCTCGAGAGCTGCTCGAGCGCCGGCACGTTGAGGAAATCGCCCGATCGCAGGTGCGCGGCGAGCAGAGATTGCACCTGCTGGCTGAGGGTCGCATCGCCGCCGCAGGTCCGGTTGACGTAAACTTCGCGCTCGCCCGAGTCCGCGATATCGAGTGCGGCGAGAAAGATCGATTGTTCGTTCATAGTTTCAATTCTCCTCGCATCCCATCGGCGGATGTCTCCATGGGCGGCTGTCTCCAACTACAGTGCGTGGAACGAGGCGAAACCAAGCCACGAATTCTGAGAAAGTTTTCTGGCCATGCCCATTGGGGGCCATCAGTTGGTAACTTCGCCGGTCCCTTCTATCTCCCGCCGCAGCCAGGCTCGGGCGTAACTCCAGAGACGCCCTGCAGTTCGAGAAGATATGCCCAGCGTGCGGGCCGCATCGTGGAGCGCGAGGCCACCGAAAAAGCGGAGTTGCACCAGTTCAGCTTCCTCGGGGTGGGTGCGGGCCAGCTTCTTGAGAGCATCGTCCAGAGCCAGTAAGTCCTCGCGCGGCTCGGGGAGGCAGGGCTCGCTCAGCGCTTGTTGTACGAGTCCTCCGCCGTGCTTGATGCTCTGCTTACGACGTGCGTTGTCGATCAGGATCCGCCGGATCGCGACCGAAGCTGCGGCAAAGAAGTGCCCGCGACTGTTCCACGGCTGGGACTTCTCGCCGCCGACCAGCCGCAAGTAGGCCTCGTGGACCAGGGCCGTGGGCTGCAGGGTCTGACCGGGCCTTTCGTTAGCCAGATGGGCGCTGGCGAGCTTTCGCAGTTCATCGTAGACGAGGGGCAGGAGCCGTTCGGCGGCCTGCGGATCGCCGGTTTCGATGTCCGCCAGGATCTCGGTGAACTCGCTCATCAGGCGTATCCGCTGTTTGCGACGCTGCCGCTGCCGATCTGCCGTTCGTCGGCCGTGCGAGACGCGTTCCATCGCCATTGTAAGGTAAGGCGGGGTGAATCGCAGGTCCGGAGTTGCGGCGGGCGGGCACCTTCCGCAGAGTAGAAGAAACGCTTACGAGCCGTCTTCGACCAACAGTTTGTTCTTGGTGATGTCTTTGTGCAGGCGGTCCGAGCGCGACTTCAGCGCCCCCAGCGATCGTCGAGCGAAGAAACCCCGGCGACCCTCAAGCTGCGCAGGTAAGCCGGGCTGGCACGCTCCCTTTCGATTCTCCCTCTTGAGCAACAGCCGGTTCCATCGATCGGGAACCGCTCGCAGGGCCTTTGCTCGTTCCAAGGTTAGCCTGCCGTTTACGCGAAAGTTGAATGGGGCTATTCCGCTGGACGGCGACGCATGAATCCGTCAGCCCTTCGGCGGCCGTGGCAACGGAGCGAGGTCGGGTGCGACGAAGGTCGCTCGGGCCTCGGCCGACATCAGGAGGTCCCGCGAATAGAACAGCAGGAGCGTCCGTTGCGAGTTCAACTGAGACTGTGAGTCGAAAAAGGCGTCGGCCGAATCCGCCGGGCCGAATTGCTGGAGCGTCACGTGGACGAGTTGCATCCAGGCGCAGGTGATCGTGTCGTGGTAGCCCCCGGTGGGAGTCTCCACGATGCCGTGGGCCGCATTGTAGGCTCGCACGCCCGCCCGCATCCGGCGAAGGGATTCGTCGAATTGAAAGCGGGTGAGATACAGATAGGCCACCTTCAGGTGGGCGCGGTGATTCCAGGCATCGCGGGGCAGCGACTGGTCCTCGAATTGCCGAAGGTGTACCGCGTCGTCCACTACGTGCGCCTTTCGTGGCCATCATCTCGGGGTTGCGGGGTAGGCTTGAGGTCTCGCGGCACCGACAACCGATTGTAGCCATGCGGCGCTTCGTTTCCGCGTAGGGTGCTTCCCTCGTCATGCGGGTCGCAGATCGCGACGGGTGGCGAGGCTTGAATCCCTGATCGTCGCTGGTAGACTTGGCCCATTGCTTTCCTCACCGAAGGCGTGCACCCGTAGCTCAATTGGATAGAGTATCGGTCTTCGGAACCGAGGGTTGCAGGTTCGAGCCCTGCCGGGTGTACTAGTTTACGACGCTGCTCGTGCAGGGTTGTGCAGTAGGTTCTGAGATCTCAAGGGAGATCTCGGAATGAAAACGCTAACGCCGTGGTTCCGGAAGCAGACCGGTTGCTGGTACGTCGAGGTTGCCGGAAAGCAGCTCAATCTTGGCAAAGATCGAGAAGCCGCTTTTCGCAAAGCCGCTGATCTGACCTCCCGAACTGGAGGTACTGCAAGGCATGTTCTGGCCAAATTCTCAGCGTGGGTCGCGGCGAACCGCGCTCCCCGAACTGCGGAATGGTACGAGCGGCATCTCCAGCCGTTTCTTGACGCCTGCGGAAGCACAGATGTTCAGCGGCTTACCCGGGAAGACGTGAACCGGTGGCTGGACAGGATCCGCGGCAACCACAACACCAAGCGAGGCGCCATCGTCGCCGTGAAGACGGCATTCCGCTGGCTGGTGAAGAACGAGTACCTCGACAAGTCGCCAGTCGCCAATGTCGAGGTTCCTACGGGCACTCCCTCTGAGGACTGCCTCACGCCAGAACAGATGAGGCTCGTGGAAGCCGCGGCGAAGGGAACCGTGATCGAGGACGTAGTTGTGGTACTCCGGCAGACCGGCTGCCGTCCGCAGGAACTGCGGGCTGTCGAGGCGCAGCACGTCTCCCGGAACACTTGGACGTTTCCGGTGAGCCTCAGCAAGGGCAAGCGTCGTCGTCGCGTCGTCCGAATGACTCCCACGGTACAGGCCATCGTTGATCGGCTCGTCCTGAAGCATCCTGCTGGTCCGATCTTCCGAAACAGCAAAGGCAAGCCCTGGAGCAAGAACTCTTTGGCGCTAGCCTTCCACCGAATCTCGAAGAAGGCGGGCTTTCGGGTCTACACGTACGCTCTGAGGCACACGTTCGCCACGGATGCCTTGGTTGCTGGAGTAGATCCGATCTCGGTTGGTCTGCTTATGGGCCATCGCGATGGCGGCATGGTCAGCCGGGTCTACTCGCACTTGACCCAGCGAGAGGACCATCTCCAGGCCAGCCTTGCGAAGGCTCTGAGCTAAAGCTGATCGGCGACGTCCGGAAGAGCCTCGCGACTACCTGCCCGCGAGGCTCTTTTCTTTTGATGGAACAGCAAACCCTGCTTTTTCATTGAGAGACAGCGGCAAAGGGGGGGGTGAGGTGGCTCCGACTGTCCTTTGTCAATCCTGCACGTGGTTCTTTCTTTGCATATTCAGTAGCGCTCGCGGACAGCCGTTCTGTTCGTTCGACGGCCGTCCGCGGAGGCTTCGTTCTCTTTTACAAAACGGTCTCGATCTTGCCACAAAGTCGAGTTCGAATCGAGCCCTGCACCGCCGTAAGAATGAGTTTCTGGCCACACTTGCCCACGAATTGCGGAATCCACTGGCGCCTATCCGCAACGGGCTTCAAATTATTCGCCTCGCGGCTGATGGCGGTGAGACGATTGAAGAGGTCCGATCGATGATGGATCGGCAGTTAACGCAGATGGTCCGACTGGTAGATGACCTAATGGACGTGAGCCGCATAAGTCGGGGCAAGATCGAACTCAAGAAGAGTCGCACCGAATTGGCAGCGGTATTGCAGAGTGCCATAGAAACAAGCGGCCCGCTCATTAAGGAAATGGGCCACGAACTTAGCATCGAGATACCAGATGAGCCGATCGTCCTGGATGCCGATTTTACTCGGCTAGCGCAGGTGTTCATGAACCTACTAAATAACTCCGCAAAGTACAGCGAACAGAACGGCCGGATCAGCCTGACGGTTAAGCGGAATGGAAGCGGCGTGGAAATATCGGTTACGGATACCGGGATAGGCATTGCTTCCGACCAGTTGCCGCGCATCTTCGAGATGTTCGCCCAGATTGATAAATCGTTGGAGAAATCGCAAGGAGGACTCGGAATAGGTTTGACGCTTGTGAAGAAGTTGGTAGAGATGCACGGAGGCAGCATCGAAGCCCAAAGCGATGGCCTAGGCAAAGGATCGGAGTTTACCGTCCGCTTGCCAGTTTTGGCAGAAGTGTGGAGGACGCAGACGGTTCACGGATTGGAGTCATCGCCTACGAAGTCACTCCGTGTCCTGGTCGTAGATGATAACCGTGACGGAGCTAACAGCCTTTCGATGATGTTGAAAGCAATGGGCAACGAGACGCGCACCGCCTACGACGGGGAGGAGGGCGTGAAAATGGCTGAAGAATTCCGGCCAACGGTTGTCCTCTTTGACATCGGGTTGCCGAAGCTCAATGGTTACGAGGCGTGCCGCCGCATACGTGCGCAGTCGTGGGGCAAGGGAATGGTCATTATCGCAATAACAGGATGGGGCCAGGATGAAGATCGACAACGATCAAAAGAGGCTGGGTTCGATGGCCATCTCGTCAAACCGGTCGAGTTCGCATCGCTCACGCAGCTACTGGGCACCTTGATCCCGATGCCGGACTGAATCAGCAGTGAGAACAAAAAAGGCCAAGTGCTCCGTCATGGGGCACTTGGCCATCGCTGCCTCGCACGCAATATCGACCGTCGCGGATCCATCCACCCGGGTCAGTATGCTCCGGAACTGTATCGGAACGGTTCGCTGGAGACCAGGGCATACGGGGAGCGGATCGTCCCCTCGACAAAAAAAGAGCGGCCGATCCGTATCGGCCGCTCCCACACGAGGTGTCATCGCTCTGATGAGTGAAACCCATAACTCGACAGCGCGGCGGGCACCGATGCCCCGATAGTTTCTACCAATCGGACCCGAGAGCCCGGCCTCCCGCCAACGGAGCCGGGCTTTTTTCGTTGAATCGTGGTGAAATATCTACCCATCAAGAACTCCGTAAGTCACGTCAGAAAAATGACTTATGTCGATATGCCAGATCTTGAGCCTATTTTCTAATTTTGGTCGGGTTCGGCCAGCAGAATCTCCGATGTCAATGGCACACTCAGTGACCAATTCAACAGGAGTCCGCCATGAACGAGCAGCTTGCAACTCTCAACCGCCGTATAGACCAACTCGAACAGCAGCTCGCGGATGCAACCAGGGTGCCCCGACCGCAATGGATGTCAATCGCACAAGCCGCGAAGGCCACCGGACTCAGCGCATGGGTGCTAAGGAACGCCTGCCAGTCGGGTGAGCTGGTGAAGAAGGTCGATCCAAACTGCGTCCGGAAGATCGGATCCCGTTGGAAGATATGGCATGGTGCCGTGGATACCATCGCCCGTGATCCTGGCTTGGTCGTGAGCCACCGGCCGAAGTCGTGCAGCACTGACGCATAAGAAAGCCCGGCACCCGGGACGTCAATCATCGGGTGCCGGGCTCTGAACAAGGAGGCACTGAAGTCTATGTCGATTCCGATGCCGGCGGAGCCGGTCACAACCACCATCGCGCCGCTTATACCGCCAGCGCCTCGCCCGATCACCGGCAAGGAGGCTCTCCGGCACCAGCCGTTCCTCGACTGGCCAGTGAGCTTCCTGTGCATGCCGTTTCCGAGGCAGCTCGCGCCGCGGCTGTCGAAGGCACTCTCAGCTCTGATTCTGGTTGCGGATCGAGATGGCCGGTCAACGTGGAAGGGTTCAGACGTTCTCGGTGAGTTGTGCGGCATGCACCGAGAAACGTTTGCATCGTGCCTTGCTGAACTGACCGCGATGAAATATGTGGAAGTGACTTCAGGATCGGCGGGGCGATCGAGTATGAAACGGCTGACGAGCACTCGCGAGCAGTGGTTAGCCTTGGCGAAGACCGACACTCTGCTACTGCCGCTGTATGCACGGCACCTATCGCCGGTGCGGTCGAGGCTGTTCGCTCAACTCGTGCTGCGATGTTGGGAGGGTCCTTATTGTCATGGGTACAAGGTCCTTGCTCGGTCCCTCAACATCGAGCCGGCCTGCGTCAAACGCGATCTGGCGTATTTAGAGGAACAAGAACTTGTCCGATTGGATCATCAAGAGGTCAGTTTGCTTGCCCCTGAGGGGAGCGCATTTCGACAGGTCCCCCATAGTGCGGGGAGCGCATTTCGACAGGTGGGGAGCGCATTTCGACAGGTCGGGGGAGCGCATTTCGACAGGTTAGGGGAGCGCATTTCGACACTAACAAGATTACAAGATACTGAAGAACAACAACAAGACCGGCTGACGCCGGATGGTGGTGTACCCAATCGACTGGAAGAGAAAGAGCATCATGAACATGGTCAGTCGGTTCAGGATGCTTCAACTCATGGTCAGTCGGTTCAGGATGCTTCAGATAATCACCAGCCAAAAATCGTAGATCCAAAAGAAGCCGCGAAAACCGATCCACCGAGTTCCGCGCAAAATCTGGAACAGATCAAGGAGAGTTCCGCTCCAAAAGAGATCGCGAAAACCGATCCACCAAGTTCCGCGAAAGATCTGAACCTAATCGAGAACATGCAGGAGAACGCGCCCCCCGACGCCGGGCTTGTTCGGCTCCTCAGGAGCCTCGCCGAGGCCGTTCGGCGGCAACGAGACTTCGGCACGGCCATCACCTCAGCATGGTCCTTGGTGGACAGGCAGGACCTTGAGCAGTGGGCCAAGGGGGCTGTCAGCGGCGACAGCCCGGCCGCCGTCCTCCTCTCGAAGCTGGGCGACGATGAGCGGCGTAAGGTCCGGGCTGCCATGAAGACGACGGCGACGACCTCGGCTCTGGAAGCGGCCCTCGCTGAAGAAGGCCAGAGAGGCGTCTCTCCCGCTACTCGGATGGCGGAGGAACGTGCAGCCGTCGACGCGCTGAACGAACGTGTCAATCAGTGGATTGCGGCGCCGACCGCCCCCGACCGAGAGCTAGGTCAGCGACTTCGAATACTCCTGTACATGAGCCGGGAGCCGGGGGAAGAAGATGACGACCCAGACGTAATCCGTCGCGAGCTGAAACAGCGACAGATCCGCGAGGCGCTTGTAGCGATTAACCTGCGAGAGCAGCACCTACCTTAAAAGGGTGGAGGCTCACCATCGCAATGGAAATGAAAGGCCGCAACTACTGAGTCACGCGGCGATAGTTACGCGGCCTCTGCCTCTGCTGCAACCAGACCTTCAAGCACGTCTTCAGGACGAGCGTTTCGCCGCAGGTCCCGCTGGTCGCGGATGCTGAGTTTACTGGATCCCGCGGATAAGCCGTAGGCGTGCATGATCTCTAAGTAGCGAGCCTCCCTCATGGGTATTTGCCGCCCGAGGACGGCATCGATCTCATCGCGACGCGGCAGTCTGCCGTGAGCGGCCGCGTACTCCCGCAACCGCTTACAGGTTTCGGCGGTCTTTCTGGCGATGACTGCGCCGCCCGCGACTTCTATTGCATCGAGCCCCGTCAGCTCATTCGTGATGCATTTTGTAGCGAGCGCACTGAACTTCAGGCCGCGTGTTGGGTCGAACGCCCGCGATGCCTTGACGAGCCCCACGAAGGCCGCGCCGATCAAATCGTCTAGATCGCGCCTGAGATGATTACGGTGCCAGCGGCCTGCCAACATTATTGCAAGCGGGATGTTTCGTGTCGCCAGGTCATCGGGATCCGCATTCTCAATTGCGTGTTTGATCGCGGCACGCGATACGGTGCGACTGTCATTAGGCGATCGTCGGGGCATGAGGCAGTCTCCAGGTCGGTAGCGGTAGTCCCTACCGAAGTGTCCGTCCGACTAGGAGCGTATCCTTCGATATATACCGAAGCGACCGACACGACAGGGACGACCTATGGACATGACCTCTGAGCTTCCGGCGGCAGAACTGACCGTGCCGCAGATCGCCCAACATTTAGGCGTGTCGCGCCAGACGGTTTGGAAATGGTGTAGGAGCGGCCGATTGATTGGCGCGCTGCATGGCCGCGCGTATCGCATCGAACACGACCACTTTCAGGCGTTTCTGGCGGAAGACTGGTTCGCTGGCCGCGGCCGAACAAAAGGAGAAGCACAATGACTGCCGCGCTAGTCAAATACCCGGAGTCGACGGCTCGCGTGATTCGCGCGCTGCATAAGACAGGCCGCATGAGCTACCACGCCATTGCCGCGAGGTATGGACTGCCTCACCAGTCGGTCCCGATGATCTGCAACGTCAGGAAATTGCCACCGGACAACGCCGAGTCGATGGAGGCTCTTGTCGCCTGGCATGAGGCAGGCCATTCGGATCTCAAGGCGCTGCCGGAAGAGGAACAAGCTGCCTACCGCGCGAGCATCCGCGCGCGAAACAATCGCAAACGCCGTCGCGGGAGAGAGAACTCGTCGGTCTCCGTCATCGACACTCTCCAGGCCGATCTTCGAGCGGTCATCTACCGTCACACACTACTAGGCAGCGCGCTAGAGCAGCTACGCGAGTCCATTCGCGATCTGAGGGGGGCCGACGAGGGTGCCTCGGCGTGAGCTACTCGACATCGCCTTAGCCGCCGACGCATCCGCGAGATACCTGGCGCGATTGCAGGCGAAAATCCAAACACTACTCGATCAGGAGAAAACCGATGAGCATCGAATCCGACCTTGCGAGGATGAAGAAGGACTTGGAACGGGCGAAAGTGACCGAGGTCACTCCCGAGGTGCAAGCCCAGTGGGATGAGGAAGACCGACAGGCCGCGCACGAGGAGAAGGTGCAGGAGAGCCGCCGTCGCGACGAAGTCGAGAGCAGCGTCGCCCGCTGCATCAAGCGACTTGGCCATGCGGCCGATCAGATCTTCGCTCTCCAGCCGGATAGCCCCGCGTTCGTAGAACGGTTCTCGACCGACAGCAACGGGCGCACGAATGACGGCAAGACTCTGCATGAGGCAGTGAGCGAAGCGTTGGGAACTCCGCCCAGTGCAGCACCGGCTGGAGGAGGAGGACGTGGAGCCCAGTTGCGAGAGGACTTGCAGGCCGCGAAAGCCGAAGTCGAACGCTGGGAACGAGAGTTCAAGCAGTCGCGTGGGTCCAACTCCGGTTTTCTATGCAAGCGGAAGGAAGCTCTCGCGAAGGTCGCGAACCTCGAAGCGCAGATCGCATCCACACGACCGCCCGCGCAGCAACCGGCCCCGAAACAGTTGTCGGCCAGCGCGAGAGCCGAACTGACCGCGTTGATCGCGAAGTACAACGCATCGCTCGATCGAGCGAAAAAGAATCCGCGGAACGAACACTTCGCCGTCGAAGCGAGCGCGCTAAACGGCCAGCTTCAGCAACTGAAAAAACGACTGGGCGTCAAGTAGTTCGACCCCGACCACGACCAGCCGATCAAGTTCACGATCACGATCACGAGAGAGATTGAAATGCCTAGAACTTTGACAGTCGACTTCGGCCAGCCTCCTGAAACTGGAGACATTTACTTCGCTGCTATCAACGGA
>Ga0335394_10001731_pt1 | contig 24533 bp, 21 predicted proteins | sample MAT03_FD_205741 | JGI IMG/M metagenome (GOLD analysis project Ga0335394, IMG submission 205741) | Freshwater microbial communities from Lake Fryxell liftoff mats and glacier meltwater in Antarctica - MAT-03 (spades assembly) (version 2) ...
CCCGGTTGGCGAAAGAGTCGGGATACCGGAAGCAAGGATGTCGGGTGGACCGCGTTCGGAAAAATCGGAATTGCTGGTTAGGATGTCTGGGCCATGCTCATCGGCATGCCTCATGTCATTGTTCGACAGGACGGTTGGTTGCCGGACAAGGCGGTGACCCCTGAAGGGGTTTTTGTGAACCGACGCCGGTTCGTTCAGCAGCTCGGCTTGGCAGGTGCAGGTCTGGTGGGAAGTCGATTCCCCTCGTTGGCCGCCGAAGCGGATCCATACGCGAGGGGCTATCCGCATCCCCGGAGCAAGGACTTCAACCCGACCATGGCGTTGACCGACGAAAAGGTGGCGTCGACGTACAACAACTTCTACGAGTTCACCCTGCGCAAGGACGTGCACCGGCACGTCACGAAGTTCCAGACCGCGCCGTGGAAGATCGAGATTGGCGGATTGGTGGAAAAACCGATGTCGATCGACGCAGCGGAGTTGATGTCGACGATGCCGCTGGAGGAGCGGGTCTACCGGTTCCGATGTGTGGAGGCATGGGCGATGGTGGTGCCCTGGACGGGGTTTTCGTTTTCGAAAGTAGTGGCGCTGGTTCAGCCGAAGGCGGAGGCGAAGTTTGTACGATTCATTACGGCGTCGAAGCCGGACCAGATGCCGGGAATTGGCGAGAACCCGGAGTATCCATGGCCGTACTTCGAGGGATTGCGGATGGATGAAGCGATGCATCCGCTGACGCTGATGGCGACCGGTGTGTACGGAAAACCGTTGGCCAAGCAGTTCGGTGCGCCGGTTCGTTTGGTGGTGCCGTGGAAGTACGGCTACAAGAGCCCGAAGAGCATCGTGAAGATCGAGTTTGTGGCGCAGCAGCCGACGACGTTCTGGGAGACCCTGCAGTCGAGGGAGTATCCGTTCGAAAGCAACGTCGATCCCGGGGTGCCGCACCCGCGTTGGTCGCAGGCGACCGAGCGCATGATCGACACCGGCGATCGGGCGAAGACCAAGAAGTACAACGGCTACGGGGATGCCGTCGGCCGGATGTACGGAGCCTGAACCCTTTCATGCCTGCACCGATCGTCAGCGTGGCTCAGATGCGGGACCGCGAGAGGCGCACTTGGGCAAACGGGGTATCGCCGACGTCGGTGATCGAGCGGGCCGGACAGGCAGTGGCTGCGGTGGCTCGTCGAATGACCGGGGCGGGCGCGCCGATCCTGGTGTTGGCAGGGCGCGGCCACAATGGGGATGATGCCGAAGTGGCGGCGCGCCATTTGGAAGGGAGGGAGGTCGCCTGTCTGCGACTGGGGGACCCCGAGTCCTTCACGCATGCGAGGGCGTGGCTGGGGCGCTTTCGGGGAAGGCACGACGCCCTGATCCTGGACGGACTTTTTGGCATTGGATTAAACCGGCCTCTGGACGGGCCGTGGGCCCAACTGGTGATGGACATCAACCACGCGGGCGTGCCCGTACTGGCGGTGGATGTGCCGTCCGGTCTGGACGCGGACACGGGGCAGCCGATGGGAGAGGTCGTGCAGGCGGCGTGGACGGTGACCTTGGGGGCGGTGAAGCGAGGACTTCTGTCGGACCAATCGGCGCGATACGTGGGGCGGTTGGAACTGGTGTCAGACATTGGTTTGATTCCCGAGGACGCCCCATCGAACGGCGGGTGGATCGTGGCGGAAGATTTTGTGGGCTACCCGCCGCGTCGCCTGGAATCGGCGCACAAAGGGACGTTTGGGCATGTCGCCATCGTTGCCGGCTCGGCCGGCTACCATGGGGCGGCGGTGTTGGCGGCGCGCGGGGCGCTGCGGGCGCGGCCGGGGTTGGTTTCGGTGGTGACGGACGAACGGTGTTACCTGCCGGTGGCGGCATCCTTGCAGTCGCCGATGGTTCGGTCCTGGGCGGGGGAAATCTGGGATGGGGCTGGGATCACCGCAGTGGTGGTGGGTCCGGGGTTGGCGTCGACCTCTCTTTCGCCGGCGTGGCGTGCCGAGATGGCGCGCGTCTGGCGCGAAGCCCGCTGTCCGGTGGTGGTGGATGCGAGCGCGCTGGACTGGTTGCCGGAGGCCGGGACGAGAGCGGGTGAACGGGTGGTGACGCCGCATCCCGGTGAGGCGGCGCGGATGCTCGACGGAGCAGGTCCCGTGGTGTCGGGCGATAAAACCGGGAAGCTCCAGGCGGGCGGCATGTCTGACCCCACGGACCGACGAATCGGCGCCATGAGCGCGGCCGTGGTGCAGAAGGATCGGATGGCGGCGCTTGCCGGCTTGGTCGAACGGTGGCCTGGGATGGAACCTTGGGTCGTGCTGAAAGGACGCCACACCTTGGTGGGTTCCTCCGGAAAAGGGGTTTGGGTGAATTCGTCCGGCAATCCAGGATTAGCTCAAGGCGGCAGCGGGGACGTGCTCGCGGGTTACCTGGGTGGGCTATTGGCGCAACCGGCCTTGGCGGCGGACGCGGGGCGCACCGTTCGGTTTGCCGTTTGGCGGCATGGCGCCGTGGCGGATGCCCTCGAGGCGACGGGCGAGGCGTGGACCAGCGAGGATCTTGCAGGGGCGATGGGACGGGTGGTCTAGGAATCCGTGATCGGCACGAGATCGCGGGTCGTGAAGAAATAGAGCCATCGCTGGGTGACGGGTCGTCGGTAGATCTCGGTCAAAGCATGGGCGTAGATGCGAAGTTGAGGGCCATATTCCGCGGCCCGTTCGAGAACCGTTTCGGGTGAAACGCGATCCGTCTTGAAGTCCACGATCCAAATCTCTTCAGGAAGGATCAGCGCGAGGTCGATGACTCCCTGGACTACTTGGTAATCGTCTGGAGCGAATCCGGACGGGGATTGGGAACTTCCGAGTCGTCGGGCCTCGGCAATGCGAAGGCGGGTGGTAAACGGAAGTTCTCGTTCCACGAATTCGGTCTGCGTACGCAGGACGTCAGCGAGCGACGATGACCAAAAACCGTTTAGGCCCTCGACATCCAGGGATTCAGCGTCTTCACGGGTCAACCAGCCGAGAGATTCGAGGCGGAGGATTTCGGCGTGGAGTTCCTCGCGGGTCCGGGTGCGCGCGAGGTCCACGCGCTCGTTGAAAAGGTGATGAGTAAGGCCTCGATCGATGGCGGATTGCCGGGAGCGATCCGGAACCTCGATCGAGCCTGCCTTGGTGGAGTGCGAAGCGGTGGGCTGTGGCGATGACGGGGCGGTTTCGTCGTCGGTCAGCCACTGTTGGCGCAGCGCCGTGACGGCGGCTTTGGCAGGTTCCCGGGTGGCAGCGATCCATGGATAAAGCCAATTGAGGCGGCGACCGGCTTGGACGACGGGAGAGAGCGTTTCCGCGGTGCCGGAACTCAAGTCGAAGGTGAGCTGTGCGGAAGGGGAAGCCGCAAGCCGGGAGGTCTCGGATGTCTGAGAGGGAATCGGCGAGACGGACGGGGATGCTACCGCTGACGGACGGGCATCGGTGGGGACGGCGCGCCAGAGGTGCCAGTGAAGGCATTCGGAGGTGCCGGACTCGCGGGAAAAGAGGTCAGGGGCCCCGGTCATGGAGGGCAGGAGTGGACCGATCCAGTCGACGGGAGACTGGGCTTCGAGCAGGGCGCGGAAGGTGAGGGTTCCCTGGTGGCCGGCCCATGTGTCGAGGCGAGATTCCCGGCAGGCGCCCACCAGGAGGAGGCGTTCGGCCGCGCGGGTGCACGCGACGTAGAGCAGTCGGGTTTGTTCGCCGATGAGATCGCGGCGTTGTCGATGGCCCGCCAGCCAGCGCGGCAGGCTATGATAGCGGCGTTGGTGTGGGTGGGTGGGCACCACGGGAGGGCAGATGCCGTACTCGGAGTCGAGCAGCCAGTCGCCCTTGAGATCCTCGTCGTTGAAGCGGCGTCCCAGTCCGGCCGCCACGACCACCGGAAACTCGAGTCCCTTGCTTTGATGCATGCTCAGGAGGCGCACGCTGTCGCCGGAAGCAACGGGGGCGGTGTCCATGCGATCGGCGGCATCGGCCTGCGCTTCGAGGAACTGAATGAATCGGAAGAGTCCGTGGCGCTGGAAGTCGTCGAACTGCCGGGAGAGTCCGAGGAGTCGGTGGAGGTTGGCTCGTTTGGCTTCGGCACGTTCCTGGCTGAGCAGCCAGGCTTCGTAGCCGGTTTCAGCCAGGACGGTTTCGAGGCAGGCGGCGAGGGAACCCTGGGTCGCGATGCGCCGCCAACGGGAGTGGGCTTCGAGGAAAGCGGTGGCTTTGGCACGGGCCGTGACGAACACGGAACGGAGTTGGGGATTGGCGGGAGGGGCGACGGATGCCGCGTCGGTGGCGGATGAACCGACGGGATCGTGACCGCCAGGTGAGAAATCGGCGGGTACCGATGGGGCGTTGGCGGGAGCGGGGTTTGGGATGGCACCGAGAGCCAGCAACGCGGGCCAGAGGGGCAGGGTGGGGCTGGTGATGCGGAGGATCGCCAGTTCGTCGACGGTCATGCCGACCAACGGCGACCGCAGGACGGCGAGGAGCGGGAGGTCCTGTCGGGGATTGTCGAGAAGCCGGACCAGATGGATCAGGTCGGAGACCTCGAGAGCTTCGAAGAAGCCACCGCGTCGGGCGTCGAGGGGGACTCCTTCGGCGGCGAAGGCGCGGGCCCACCGTTCGGAGATGGACCGCGGTGCGGGGTGGAGAACCACCATGTCACGCCAGCGCACCGGCCGCGGGGCTCGAAGACTGGAATCCCAGATGGTGCAGGCCTCGTCATGGAGCGTGCGGAGGCGGCGGGCGGCGATTCGCGCTTGGGTTTCCTCGACGTCAAGGTCGGCGGTATCTCCTCCCGGATCGGGGGTATCCTCGCCGACGGGAAGCTCCGCACTGGAACCGGGACTGGAAGGCGTCAGCCCCAGGTCGGTGGCGGTAGCGACCTCAGTCAGGAGCAGATGGAACTCGATGCGGCCTTCAGGTTGGTTCTGAAAGTAGGGGCGCGCTCCGGGAGCGCCAAGCTGAAGCTCGGCTTCGGCGTCGTAGGCGACTCCGCCCACTTCGGGTCGCATGATCGGGCGGAAGAGTGCGTTGACGAAGCGGAGGACGGCTTGATGGCTGCGGAAGTTTTCGGTGAGGGGGGCGACGGTATGATGTTCGCCGGATCGCCATTGTCGCGCGTAGCTCTGGAAGATCCGTGGATCGGCGCGGCGGAAGCGGTAGATGGACTGTTTGATATCGCCGACGAGGAAACGATTGGCGTCCGTACCGGTGCGGCTGAGGCATTGGAGGATGCGATCCTGAGCGCCGTTGATGTCCTGGTATTCGTCGACGCAGACGAGATCGAAAACCGCCTGCCACTGCTGGGCGAGTCGGGTGGGTTGTTGACCGGCGGGGTTCCAGAGGAGTTGCAGGGCGAGTTGTTCGAGGTCGGAAAAATCGACGACCGCGGCGGAGCGGCGGGCTTCGGTGAACGTGCGCTCGAATTCGCGGACCAGTTCGAGCAGAGCCACGACGTCGTGACGGCACCGATTCCAGTCTTGGTGGAGGGCGTCCCTTGGTTCTTGGTCAAGGACGGGAGAGAGCAGTTCGTGCAGGGTCCTGGCCTCGTCAAGCAGCTTCTTCAGGGGCTTCAGCCAGCCGGCGGCTTTGCGTTTCTCAAAGCGGGTCTTGTCACCGGCTTCGACGAGGCGCGAGAGCTGGACTACCCCATCGGCGATGTCGGGAGGGCTCGTGGCTGACCCGGTCGAGAGTGGGGTGAGTCGGGCGAGAGAATCCGCGCACGTCCGGGCGGGGAGGTTGTCCGGGTCCAGGAAGGTGCAGTCGCGGGCGTAATCCAGCCAACCGGAAGCCCACAAGGCGATGCCGGGACCTGCTTGGGCGAGCCAGAGGTGGGGTTGGTCGCTTTGGTAGGCGGCGAGTTGGGCGTCGATCCACGGGTGGGGCTCGGGCAAGGAGCGGGCGTAGTCGTGGACCTCGAGAATTCGTGCGTGGAGGTCGTCGAGGTTGTTGCGGGCGTGTCGGACGAGGAAGGGGCGAATCCGAGGGGAACGGGAGGCGGAATCTTCGAGATGTTGGCGAAGGAGATCGCGAAGGACGGCGTTGCGTTGGACGCGGTTCTGGACTTCGTCCTGGACGGCGAACTGGGGATCGAGTTCGAGGTCGTGAAAGTGTTCGCGCACGAGGCGGAGGCAGAAAGCGTGCAGGGTGGAGACGAAGGCGGTGTCGAGCAGGGCGCGTTGTTCAGCGATCCATCTGTTGTCGGGATCGGCCTGAAGCCGGGCGTCGAGGGCGAGTCCGAGCCGGTGTCGCATTTCGGCGGCGGCGGCTTCGTTGAACGTGACGACGAGCATCCGGTCGATGGGAATCGGTGGCGACGTATCCAGGGCGCGATCGAGGATGCGGATGACGAGGGTGCTCGTTTTGCCGGCGCCGGCGCCGGCCATGACCAGGACGTTGCCATGGGCATGGATGGCGAGACTTTGTTGCGGGGTGGGAGCGTTCACGCGGATGAAGCGGCGGCGTGAAAGTCGGGAATCGGAGGAAGGGACGCCAGAAAAGAAAAAGCGCAGATGGCGTGAGCCGGCTGCGCTGGTGAAAATTCGGTGATTTACGAATTAGCGACGGATGATGGGAGCCGAGGTGCGTTCGCGAATCCAGGTGTAATCCACGCTGCCGGGAACCGGCCGGCGGGAGACGTTGGTGGTGACCTTCGTGCGGCCGTCCTTCCACTTTCTGATTTCCGAGTGGCCGTCGGCGAAGGAGAAGCCACAAGCCAAGTTGTGATACGTGCCCGGCCAGTCGATCCACTCGGGGTTGTTCATGCCGACGGCGAAGCCTGCGTCATTCAAGCTCCTGGCTTCTTCGTCGATCAACACCCAGGTCATGGACGGGCCGGGATCGGTGAAGTCGGTCTCACGGCCATAGGTCCGGTATGTTCTGCCAAAGGTGTGACCGGGTCCGTTGTCGAGCCATGGGCCATTGACGGGTACCTTCCCTCGGTTTTGGTAGGGGTTCGTGCCGACGGCCTGGCTCATGGCGACGGTGCGGGCGGCGGGCACCCTCATGCGGGCGGTGCGTTTAGCGGCGTCGGGGCCCTGATAGATGCCTATGCGCATGTCCGCCGGGCACTTGTAGAGTTCCACGGACCCACCGATGTAGCTGGCCAACATGTTGTTGGTGGGGTTGCGGAAGATGTCGGCGTTAAACTCCTGCGCTCCACCGGGTCCCGCCTGGCCGGGGCACCAGTTAAAGCCGGGCGTGGTGTTGCCGTCGTCGGGGTTCGGCGGCAGCCAATCATCGTTGTCACCGGAGTACAGATGAATGGCCAACATCAGTTGTTTCCCGTTGTTCAAGCATTTGATGCCGTGCGCCTTTTGTTTGGCTTTGGCCAAGGCGGGAAGCAGCATGCTGGCGAGAATCGCAATGATGGCGATCACGACCAGCAGCTCGATCAGAGTGAAGCCGCGCTGGAGGCGGTCGGTCGAGAGATGGCGTTTCATTTTTGGGTCTTCGGGGCTGGGGTGAAGGTTAGCGAACCTCGGTTACTGACGTCAAACTAGCATCGTATTCACCGAAGCGCGAAGTGTGTTTTCTTGAGCACATCAGGTGTCATACTGACGTTGATGCTTATTATGTAACGCCATTGATATTAAATGTTTATGATTTTTTTTGCGTGAATTGACTTCAGCTCTATAAAAGGAACTCACGCCAAAACGCAACGAGGCCAGGCAGGGCGATGGAGGTGGGTGTGGGGCGGCTGAAACCGTGAACCGCGCGATGAGCTTTGGTTTGGCAGTCGCCCACACTGGCCTTCCTTGATTCCCGTCCCGCGGAGTCCATTCCAGCGTCTTCGCGCGCGTGCCGGTCGTCCGCGTTTGAGACGGCGACGACTCAGCCGAAGCGGGCGGCGATACGACCCCAGAAGATGCCGGCGATCAGTCCGAAACCGTGGGCGGCATTGGCGACGGGGACACCCAAGGCTCCGGAGAGGCAGATCAAAAACCAAACCAGCATCATCACCACCGATTGGGGGTGGACGCCGATCCCCACATCCGGACGGTACCGGCCCATCATCCATGCATAGCCGAGCAGGCCATAGATGACGCCGGACATGCCGCCGAAACGGGGTCCCGCGGCGAGGTATTGGCCGAAGTTCGAAATCAGGGCGAGACCGACGATCAGGCCGACCAGGCGATTCGCGCCGCCGCGACGTTCGATCAGGTTTCCGAGATCCCAGAAAGCCCAGAGATTGAATAGAATATGCGGCCAGCCGAAGTGGAGAATGGCCGGGCTTAGGAGGCGCCAGACTTGTCCGGCTCGGACCTCTGGAACGAACAGCACCGCGGGGGCGCCCAGGCGGTAGGGCAACTCGGAAATCTGAAGCCAACGGACTAAGTCGGGGCGTGTGCCCAGACTGGTGATCACGGCGACCACGGCGCAGACGAGAACGACAATCAGAGTGACCCAGGGCAGGGAATCGGGAAGGGCCCGGGGATCGAAGGACGGCGCGGGGCGTGGGCGGCGGGTGGGGGTTGTCCTCCCGGGTGGGGGTGGCGATGCGGCCACGGATGAGCCCGTGGAGGCGGAAGGGGAAAGGACGGGGGGGAGCCTGAAGGTGGGATGGTTGGGATCGGATTGGAAAGCGCTGAGCAGTTGGCGGGCTCGATCGGTATCGTCTTCAGCGATGATCCAGACGGACCAGCGCCGGTCTTCGTCGGCTTCGACGAGATTTTGGATGCCTTGGGCACGGAGCAACAACCCGAGTTGTTCCGCGAGGGATTGGTTTTCCAAATGGCCGATGAATCGCATGCGTGCCCAGCGTTTGAATGCTGGCACGCCAACGTAGCGGGATTGTGTTCATTGGAACAGAAGAACGGAGAGAAAGGCGGGGAGCCTTGGTCCACGCCCGTAGTCTCCGCTTGGCTTGCCGAGGTTCCGGTGGCTAGTCTCAGGAGTCCTTGGACGGCGCTTTCTTGGCTGCTGCAACTGAATGGGATGCGGCGCGTGGGCGTCCAGAGGATAGCAAGTGCAGGTATGACCAACCGCGGCGGATTTTTGAAGTTCCTGATGGTGCTGGCGCTTGCCGTCGGATTGGCATCGTGCCAGAGCTCGGCGGTGCGGCGGACCTCCCGACCCGGGGAAAAGGGCCAGGTCCCGGCCGAATCCGAATCCCGAGCGGGCGAGGGGGCGAAAAAATCCGCAAAAACTGAGAGAGCATTGGTTGAGACTGGGGCGGAGGGGGACGCGGCTGTGGAGACCCCGGACAAGGCTGGGACGACAGGGGAGGGTGGCAGTCCGGCCCCGAACGAAAAGCCGATCAAGAAGCCCAAGGTGCGCTTTGATTCCGTTCACGATCAGGAGATCAAAGAGATCTTTAAGAAAGCGGAGCAGAGCAACTGGGAGGATGCTGAGGGGATGGCCAGTGAATTGGCCGAGGGAAATCCCGGGGATTTGACTGTGGAGCGGATTTACAAGTGGGTGTTGCAGCAGCGGCGCCTGCGTCGGGACCAGGACGTGGAAGACAAGATTCGGGAGATCGACGCGAAGAATTCGGTGTTCAACCCGACGATTCCGAAGCTGTTGACCGATAAGAAGGACCGGGGATTGCCGCCACGGAAGGATATTCGGGACACGGTCGAGCAGATCGAAAACACCCCGTACATTCCGGAGAACTACGGGAAGACCATCATTCGGAAGGGGCCGATGTTCGACATCGAATCGGCACGGGGTCGGATGGCGAATCTCTTGGAGAAGGAGGTTTCGGTCCATCTCGAGGATGCCCCGTTGGAGACGATCATTTTCACGGTGGGACAGGCCGAAGGGATCAATTTCGTGGCGGACAAGAACCTGGCGGCATTCAAGCAGAAGCTGAGCGTGAACCTGGAGAGGGTTAAGCTCGACGAGTTCCTTCGGTATGTGTCCCGCAACATGGACATCCAGTTCCAGATCGGGTTGGACCTGATCTGGATCGTCGACGGCAAGGATCCGAAGAAAGTCCAAGAAGAGACGCGATTCTACCGCCTTCGGCACGGCTTCATTCTTCCGGCGGAGTTTGGGGCTGCGAAAACCGTTCAGACGAAGGCGATGAATCCTCAGGGGCAGGTGACGACGATCACCGAGACCAAGGAGATCGAGAACTTCGTGAGGGACGGCGCGCCGGTCAAAACGGCGATCGAGCAGGCCATCGTGGATTTCTTCAAGGGGACCAAGTACCAGATCGATTTCGAGCGGAACATGATCGTGGCGTCGGGAACTGCGGAGCAACTGCAGGTGATGGACAAGATTGTCGAGGAATTCGACAAGCCGGTGCAGCAAGTGCTGATCGAGGCGCGCTTCATCACGATCACCGAGGCGACCTTCCTTCAACTGGGCGTGCAGTGGGAGTCGAGTCGGGGTGCGCGGGTATCGGGAAGCCCGATCGATTTCACCGGATTCGGCTTCAACGTGGGCAGTGGCATCCAGGAGGTCTTCACCAACGTTCTCGATCGCACGACCCTGAGTGCGACCTTGAATGCGTTAGAGCAGAGCGGTGAAAGCCAGACCTTGAGTGCTCCGCGCTTGGTGTTGGTGAACAACCGGCCCGCGACCATCGAGGACGGCAAGGTCCAGTACTATTACGAAGAGTACCAGGTGAAGGTTCAGGTGTTGGAACGGCGCTCTTCCTCGGCGCTCGTGCCGCAGGGCAAGCCCAGCAAGCTGACCTCCGGGGTGAGCCTGGACGTCATTGCCAGCATCGGCGGCGACGGGCAGACGATTCTGTTGGCGTTGAATCCGCGGGTGAACAGCGAGGTGCGGTTGGCGACATTCGCGACGATCACCGACGTGGACGAGGCGGGACGACTGGTCAGCACGTTCGACATCAAGCTGCCGGAGTACCGGACACAGGAGATTGCGACCCGCGTGAGCGTACGTTCAGGTGAGACCGTGGTGATGGGCGGGGTCCTGACCCGGGAACAGACGACCTTCGTGGAATCGGTGCCGATTCTGGGCAGTCTCCCGATCATCGGGGCGGCCTTTCGCAACCGGACTGAGGTGGATCGTCCGCGTTACCTGCTGATCTTCGTCACGGCGACGATCATCTCCGACACCGGCGAATTCATTCGTTACATCTCGCCAGAGGAGGAGAAATAGCCGCCGTGGCCGTGGTGCACCCACCAGCAAGCCTGGCGCACATCGCGAATCTGGCGAACCTGATCAGTCTGCCGGCTCGACATTTCGCGGTCATCGACGCCGGGAGTCGGCGGGTTCAAGTGATGTCGGCGAGTGTCGCGCGGGGGCGTCCGCGGCTCCGGAGCGTGCGGGTGGTGGACGCGCACGAAGAGGGGTTCTCGTCGACGGAGGAGCTGAGGGAGGATGCCCGGCAGTGGATGCGGGATGTTGCGCCGGAGGCGGTGATCCTGGTGTTGCCGCAGTCGGTGATGCTGCGACACGTGATGGAAGTCCCTCCGGGCGATGCTTCTCAGACGCGGGCGCTGGTGGAACGGGAGGCGAGCCGGATCGGGGGCTTGAGCGAGAGTCAATGGGCGTTTGATTCCGTGCGCTTGCGCGCGTTTGCGGGGATGTCAAATCCTGTGGCCGCGGTCTTTTGTCGGCAAACGGATTTGCAGGAACTGCTGGAGGGCTTCGTCGATGACGTCCGCGCGATTTTCGATGTGCGTCCTGCGGGGGATGCCCTGGCGGCGGCATTTCGGGCGGTTCGGCCGGACGTGACCGAGGGGATTCTGGTGGATTTGGGGGCATTGCACACGGGAGTGACGATTGTGTTGGGAGGGCAGCCGGTGTTTTCGGCGTCGTATCCATCCGGTTCGCATGCCTTCACGGAGGCACTGGCGGCGGATCGCGGGTGCAGTCCGGAGGCGGCGGAAGTTTTGAAGCGCACCGAGCCGCCGGCTCTGACGCTGAGCGACGCGCCGCACATGCGTGCGTCGGTGGTGGGATGGCTGGCGGAATTGGAGCGGACCGTCGGGGAGTGGCGGGACGACCACCGTGAATTCGCGGTGGCGGCGGGCCACTGGCCCGTGGTGTTGGCTGGGGGTGGAGCGTTGCAGCCGGGGTTGGCGTCCGAATTGGGCAAGCTGGCGGTCCGGCCCATCGAGGCGTGGCCCGAGACGGGCGAGGGCGCGGTGAAGGCGGATCAGGCTACCGCGTGGGGTGCGTTGTTGCTGTCGCTGGGGTTGTCCTCGCCATCGCCATCCCTGCTTCCGGCGGAACTGCGTGGATTTTGGACCCAGCAGCGGCTCTGGCGGGGGTTGCTGACTTTCAACCTGGTGCTGGCTTTAATCCTGGCGGTGGCGTTGGTGTTTGGGATGCGGGAGCAGACGCGCCTGCTGGCCGGGAAACAGACCTGGAAAGCCGCCGCCTCGGGGGCATTGCAGCACGCGCGGAGCATTCGTGGGGTGGCGGAAATCTACAACGCCCGATTGGAGGCGATCCGGCCCGTGCTCGAGCGACAGCGGCAGACGGTGGAGACCTTGCAGGTCTTGGGTGTCCTTCAGCAGCAACGGACCCATGCCAACTACTGGTACGTGCTCTTGGCGGACGGCGCGAGCTACTCGGCAGGCAGCAACGATGTGGCCGGTCTGCCCGCTCCGACGAAGCCCGCAGAGGCGCGATCCCCAACGTCAGGAACCGGAGGCGCCACCAACCAGCCGGCTTCGTCTCGCGCCTTCGTGGCGGAGGTCTGCCTGGTTCCTCAAGGCGAGGACATGCGGCGTACCTTGAGCGAATTGGTGGTCGATCTGAAGCGCTATCCCCTGTTCCGCAATGTGGATGTCCTGCCGGCGGAACGCCGCCGTTCGTGGGTGTCGACGAACCTGATTTTCCAGGAACGCCATTTCGCGCTGGAGTTGAACGTGTCGGAGGCGGAACTGCTGCCATCCGTTGCGCTGCCGAGGACGGTACCGACCAACCGTGAACCGGCGAGGGGACTTCGGATGCCGGTCCGGTTCGGTACGGCCAACTCGACAAACTCAGGAAGGTTGGCCCGCCCGCGATGAATCTGCGACTGGCGACACTTCAGCGTTTGGCGATCGTGGCGGTGGTGAGCCTTGCGGTGGCGTATCTGGGTCTGCTGCGTCCCTTGGCTCGGCGCGTGGTGGAGGAAGACGGTCCAATCGCCAGCCTCATGGAGCAGCTGGGAAAAGCGACGGCGGAGGCAGGGCTGCCACCTGGGATTGGATTTGGGGCGTTGAGCAACCGGCTCCAGGCATTGAGATTTTCGTCGGAGGATTTTTCGGTGGCGATCCGTGAGTTCCTGCCTCGGTTGGAGCAGCCGCCGGAGATCAAGGCGCGGCTTGAGGAGCCGTTTCAATTGGTGGAATTCCTGAACGACTCCCAACGGCGGGTGGAGGAATTGCAGGCTATGGCGCAGACGGGAAAGGTGGCGTTGACGCCGGGTTTGGCGCGCGGGTTTCCGAGCTACAAGGCGGAACTGGCGAGTCCGGAGCTGTTGTGGGTGCAACTGGCGATGGTGAACCGGGCGGTGCGCACGGCGATCCGGGTGGGGGTCCGGGAGGTTCGGGAAGTTTCGGTGGAGCCACTGCCCATCCAGGAGACGGCGGATTTCGGCCCGGACATTCCGCCTCAGATGCAAGGGCCGGGGCGGTCCACGAACCGTTGGGCGACGCTCCGATTGCACCTGACCGCGGTGGGGCCGGTCGATGCGTTGGGTCGCCTGATGTTGGCGCTCTCGTTGACACCGGAAGAATTGAAGCCTTTGGGCCTGCCCGAGGATCTGGGTGGACGTCCGGCATTGTTCATTGATCAGGTCCTGATGCGGCGCAACGAACTGCAACCGGCGGAACAGGTGCAGCTGGAACTGGTGGTGAGCGCGGTGGTGCTGGAGGAGGAGTTGTAGCCATGCGACACCGCGTGCTCTTGCTGAATTGGATGATGATCCCGACCGCGGTCGGGACCCTGGCGCTGCTCGTGTTGACCCTGGCGGGTTGGCCCCGGGGGAACCAGAATTCCGGAGGCGGGATGACGGACACGGATGCTGCAGGCGCGCATCCTGCATCCCGGCAGGCGCGCCAGTTTTTCGGGTGGGCTTCGACCGCTTCATGGCGGCCTTTGACGAATTCCGCCAATCCCTTTTTCACACTGGCGATTCAGCCAACTCCGCCGCCAACTCCGCCGCCACCGCCGCCGGCGACACGCAAAGTGGACGTGACGTACCGCGGGTTTTTCGAGACGTCGGCGCGCGTGCGACGAGCGTTGATCCAGGTGGCGGACAAGGAGGTCATTGCCGGCAAGGGGGACAAGATCCTGGTGGACTATGGAGTGGTGGAGATCGAACTCCGGCATCTGGGGCTGACCAACGGGACGGGCGGGGCGGTGAAGCTGGACTTCAGCAAGGTGATTTCGATCGAGGTTCCGGCTAAATAAATGAACGCAGAGACACCCACGTCGCGCCGTGACATCGGCGAGCTTCTCATGGAGCGCGGGCGGATCACCGATCGTCAGTTGGATTTGGCGCGACATCGGCAGAAGCGCCTGAACGCGCCGTTGCACCGGGTCCTGGTGGATCTGGGGTACGTGACCGAAGAGGAGGCCTGGCGAACGCTGGCCGCGAGTTATGGACTGGAGTTCGTGGATCTTTCGGACCGCGCCTTCACCCGAGAGGAACTGGAGTCGGTGCCGCTGAAGGTGATCCTCCATTTCCACACCCTGCCGGTGGGCTTGGAGGGCGATGCTGTGGTGCTGGCGTTCAGCGAGCCGCCAAGACAGGGGGATCTTGCGAACCTTCGGATGCTCTTGAACCGGCGGCTGAAGGTGGTTCTGACCACGCCAGCGGCGATCCAGGCGGTGGTGAAGGAGCGGTTCGGGCTCGGGGCGGAGACGGTCGAACGTTTGCGAGATGAGCGGGGACCCGGCGACGCGAGTCCGGATGAAGTTTTTGATGTGCCGACAGGACCGCAGAAAGCGGCGGTGGAGGCGACGATCGCGGACTTCGTGGATCAGGTGGTGGCGGATGCGATCCGTCAGCGGGCGACGGACATTCACCTGGAGCCGTACTATTCGGCGATCCGCCTGCGTTACCGGATCGATGGGGTGTTGCAGCCGGTTCCGGTTCCGCCCGGGTTGCGGGAGTTGCACGCGGCGATTGTTTCCCGGCTGAAAATCATGGCCGGGATGAACATCGCCGAGCGTCGGATGCCCCAGGACGGGCGGATCTCGCTCAAGACAGAGACTGAGGAATATGACATCCGGGTGTCGGTGATTCCGACGAAGCACGGGGAGGGGGTCTGTCTGCGGGTGTTGGGCCGTCACAACCTGCTTCTCGATCTTCCGCAGTTGGGGATGGAAGCCGAGCAGGAGCAGATCATGCGGGAATTGGTGCAGTTGCCCCAGGGTTTGGTGTTGCTCACGGGACCCACGGGCAGCGGGAAGACGACGACGCTGTATGCTGCGCTTGCCCAGGCCAACGACGAAGGTCGCAAGATCATCACGATCGAGGACCCCGTGGAGTATCAGCTTGAGGGGGTCGCGCAGATCCAGGTACGCGACGACATCGGGCTGACCTTTTCCGGCGGATTGCGTTCGGTCCTGCGACATGATCCCGACGTGGTGTTGATTGGTGAGATTCGGGATGGGGAGACGGCGGAGATTGCGGTGCGGGCGGCTTTGACGGGCCATCTGGTGCTGTCGACCCTGCACACGAACGACAGTGTGAGCTGCGTGGCGCGGTTAATGGAGATGCGGGTGGAACCCTTCCTGGTGGCGTCGTCGCTGGTCTGCAGCATCGCGCAGCGGTTGGCTCAGCGGCTTTGCCGGTTGTGCGTGGTGCCCGATGAGAACATTGCTGACACGGTCCGGGTGGAGATGGCGGCGGCGCTGCAGATTCCTTCTGGCGAGATTCGGGCTTTCCGTGGCGCGGGCTGTCCGGAATGTGGTGGGCGGGGGTACCGGGGTCGCGTGGCCATCTACGAATTCTTCAATGTTTCGGACAATATCGCGGACCTGATTGCCCCGGGTGTGAAGACCGGGCAATTGCGGCGGGCCGCGAAACTGGAGGGTTGGCGGTCCTTGCGGGACATTGGGTGGAGCAAGGTTCAGCACGGGGTGATTGGTATTTCCGAGCAGCGGCGGTTGACCCATCGGCTCTTTCTGGGGGGTGACCGAGGGGTAGTAGCCGGGGCGGCGGCGATGTGACAGCGAACTTGCCGTTGCAGCGAAATCCGCCAAGTGTGGCCGACGCTTTTCCAAGAAACTATGGGGAACGACGCTGCACTTCGATCGACAGGATGGATTCAGACCGTGGTTGTGGGGCGCAAGCCGGGCTGGACGTTGGCCCGGATTGTGATCCTGGTAATCACCGTCTTCCTGCTGCTCAAGTACGTGATCTTGGTTCGCAAGATCGAGAGCACAAGCATGCTGCCGACGTTTCGGGAAGGTTCCATCCACCTGATCTACCGGCGGGCTTACGGAAGTTCGGGGGGCCCAGGCCGTGGGGATGTGGTGGGCATCCGGACGAGTGGCGAGACGGTGATGTACATCAAACGGATCGTCGGCTTGCCAGGTGAACGCTTCGAGATCCGAAACGGCGAAGTTCGGATCAACGACCAACCGCTTGATGAGCCTTATGTCCGCCCGGGCCGTCGCGCATGGAATCGGGCGGCGCAGATTTTGGGACCGGACGAGTTCTTCATCGTCGGAGATAACCGTTCCATGCCGCAGGAGCAGCACGAGTTCGGAGTGGTCGCGCGCCGGCGCATCGTGGGAAAGGTGGTTTGGTGATCCTGTGAAACGTCGTTTCTTCTTGCTGGCGGGCGGCGCTGTGGTTTTGGCCGCCGGATGGGGGGTCCTGGCGTGGGGAGATCCGCGGAACCGGGAAATGCGCCGGGTGGAAAAGCGCTTGCTGGCATTGGCCGAGGCGGTCTCGTTCAGCGAGAAGGATTCGATGTTCCTGCGTCTCGGGTATCCCGAGAAGGTTAGAGGATTTTTTGGGCCGACGACCGAGTTGGACATCACAGTCGGTTCCCGGGAGGCGCATGCGACCCTGGTGAATTCGGAGCTGAAGGAACGGGTGGGCCTGATGCGGGCGACGGCGAAGGGGTTGAGCGTTCAGTTTCTGGATGTGGCTGTGACGATGAACGAGGCTCTGAACGAGGCGACGGCCCACCTGACTTCCAAGATCTACTTCACCGGCGAACCCGATTATTTGGTTCAGGAATTCCGGGTTCAGCTTGGAAAGCAGGCTGAGCAGGGGTGGCGAGTCAGCCGGATCGGGACGGTTCGAACCATGGAATAGGGGGATTCTCTAGGGATAGGAATGCGGCGAGGTGCGATGTTGAAGTGCCGCTATTGAAACTTCGTATTGACAAATAGGTGAAGCAGCGTAGGAAAGGTCTGTCCGAGCGATGGAACGTTCTTCCGCGGGGTTCCCCACCCCCACCTCCTTGGCGTCTGTCGCTCGGACTGCCCCTTTCTCGAACTCCCTGGCTCCCTGACCCTTCACTTCTTCCCGAGCGCTGGCCTAGAGGTCTGCATCATCGCGGTGGGGCCTAAGGCTAGATGCAGTTGGTCGTTTTCGCTAATCGACCTCGCCGAGAATCCGGCATCCCGCAGCGACTGGGCAAAATCGGAAGCGAATCCGTGAAGAGTTAGAACTTCCTTGGGTTGGACCTGGCGGGCGAATTCCAGGAGATCCGGAAAGTCGGCATGATCGCTCAGCGGGAAGGCGGCATCGGCTTGGTATCGGAACCGGCAGGACGGATTGATGGCCCAGCCTGTCAGAACCGCTCGCCTCAACGTTCCGGCGTCGGCCAGGAATTTCGTGGCCTGAGTTCCGGGAGGGCAGATGACCACTTTTCCGCGGGCTGAGACGTCTCGGGACAGTTCGACGTAGGGGGCGAATTTTTGGCCGAACTCTTCGTAAATACGGGTGAGTTTCGTGATCTGAGGATGAATGCTGAAGTTCAAACCCGAATCGGCCAATCCAGCCAGCACCTCCTGGCTTTTTCCGAGGGAGTATCCCAGGAGGACGGGGGTTTCCTGCCGATCGAGGGCTTCCCGACAAAACCGATGGATCTCGGCCAAGACGGAGGCAACCGGTGGAAAGACGTAGGCGGGCCGACCGAAGGTGGTCTCCATGATCAGAACGTCGGCCCTGGCAGGTTGGCAGGGCTCCGACGCCGGCCCGGGACGCAGCTTGAAATCGCCGGTGTAGAGCAGGGATTGGCCTTCGACCTGAATGAGGGCCATGGCGCTACCGAGAACGTGTCCGGCGGGGAGCAGCGTGATGGTCCAGCGGTGCGTACCGCTTTCGAACGTCCGGACTTCGTGCCAGTCGAGCTGATGTTCGATCCGTTTTCCGGGTATCCGGCTTCGCATGAGACGGGCGGTGGCCGGACTGAGGATGGTCTCGCGGTGGGCGGCGATGTGGTCCGAATGGGCATGGCTGACGAATACCCGTTCGGGACCCTTGCGAGGCTTCGAGGCATCGAGCCAGAGGTCCAGTGCTGGCAGGAAGACTCCGCCGCGATCGTAGGTGCAGTGCAAGGGCGACATGCCGGCCCGATTGGTACCGCGTCTCGAGGGTCGAACAAAGCCTAAGGGGGTGTGGGATGCTGAGAGGTTTGACACGTGGAGGTCGGGTGGGCAGGTCTGGGGGAGGAATTGTTTCCCGTTTTGCAAAAAACGTAGCCACACCCGCCGGTAGGCCTTCGGTTGGAGCTTGTATGACTTCGTTACCTCTCCTGGGTGGCGGGCCGATGGGTGAAGGGGTACCAAGGCAGTGCCACTGGGTGGGCTCGACTTGGGGGTGATCCCGGGCCAGGGTTTCGGCGTGGGCATCACCCCGCAGCAATTTGAGCAGATGACCTCCCGACTGGGGCGCCCGGCGCGCCGGTCGGCCGCTTCGGTGGTCGTGGGGGATTCTCCCTTGAAGGCGGGTGCGCCGGTGGCCCGTGACGATGTGATTCTGGGCATTGATCCGTCGTTGCGCGGAACCGGGTGGGGCGTGATCCGATGGCAGACGAAGGGTCCGGTGTCGCTCGGATTCGGCACAATCCACTGTCCGGCAGGGTGGCCACGAACGCAGTGCCTGGTGCGCATCGCGGCGGGTTTGCGTGAGGCGGTGCGGGTGCATGGGCCGTCGGTGTGTGCGATCGAAGGTTTGTTTTTTGCGCAGAACCTGCAGACGGCATTGCTGATGGGGGAGGCGAGGGGGGTCTGTCTTCTGGCGGCCGCTGAAGCGGGCCTGGAGATTTTCGAGATGGCACCCCGCCGGGTGAAACAGGCGGTGGTCGGATTCGGCGGGGCCCAGAAGATGGCGGTGGCCCGGATGGTTCAGAGGCGTTTGGGTTTGGAGGAGGCGCCCCCGGCGGATGCGGCGGACGCGCTGGCATTGGCCCTGGCGCATGGTCAGGAAACAGGTCGCTACAACCTCGCGCCGCGCCGGCGCCTTTAATTCATGGGTTCTGAACGACTAGCCGTGGCATGGGTACTGGTGATTATCCTGGGTTTGCTCCTGGGACTCTTGATCGTGGTTCTCGCCTTCGGAGTGGTACGTCACCTCCGCCGACAACGGCCCAAGTCGGAGCGACCCCGGGGGCGTTCGTCGTCCTCGCATGAAGACGGTGATGAGCCCGCGGAATGGCGGAGGCCGGGCAGGGGCGGGAACTCGGACGATTGAGTGGACCTGGGCAGGCCACTGGGCGTTGGATGCGAACTTGAAAGGAACATGATCACCTTTTTGAACGGAAAACTGGTCGAGGCATTGCCGACGCAGGTTGTCGTGGATGTCCAGGGTGTGGGGTATGAAGCGCTGATTCCGTTGTCGTCGTTTGATCGGTTGCCGAAACCGGGCGGTGACGTTCATCTGCTGACCCACCTGTCCATTCGGGAGGACGCGCATGTTCTCTATGGCTTCATGACGGCGCCTGAGCGGGATTTGTTCCGGTTGTTGATCCACACGGTTTCGGGGATAGGCCCCAAGATCGCGTTGAATGTCCTGAGCGGGATGTCGCCGACGGCGTTTCGAGGGGCAGTGGCGGCGGCGGATGTTCGGGCGTTGTCGCAGATTTCGGGAGTGGGGAAGAAGACGGCCGAGCGGATCGTGGTGGAGTTGAAGGATCGAGTCGGTGGGATCGGAGCCCTGGAAGCAACCAGTGCCGCGCGGGCCCTCGGACCCTTGGAACAGCTAGTGAACGACGGGGTGTTGGCGTTGGTGGCGTTGGGTTTCAAGCAACCGGAGGCGTTCGAGGCGATTCGAGCGGCGCAGGCGGTATTGGGGCCCGAAGCCTCGGTGGAGTCGTTGGTTCGTGCCAGTCTGCGGAAGCCTTGAAGCGAACCATGGGCAGGCGTGTTTCAGGACCGGTGGTTCCGCATTCGGCGACCACGATTCAACGAGTCGGGGCGGGGCTCGTGCGTGGGTTGGTTCGCATCGTCGCCGCCTCGTGTCGGTTTCGGGTGCAGGATCCCCACGACGCGATGGTGGTGGCCCGACGGGAGCCGGTGATTTTCGCAATCTGGCACAACCGGCTGGCCTTCTCCCTGATGATCCATCACCGATACTTCCAGTCAGGGCCAGGCGGGCGGTCCTTGGCGGCGCTCGTCAGCGCGAGCCGGGACGGAGCGTTCCTCGCCTCGATTTTGGAAGCGTTCCAGGTGACCCCCGTGCGGGGATCCTCGAGTCGGCGGGGCGGGCAGGCCCTGGTGGAATTGAAGTCGTGGGCCGATGCAGGGCTGCACCTAGCCATCACACCGGACGGACCCCGGGGCCCGCGTTACCGGGCACAGGCCGGCATCATCGGGCTGGCGAGGGCGACGGGCCGGGCCATTCTGCCCTTTTCCCTGAACACGGCATGGCGCTGGAATGCAAGAACCTGGGATCAATTCCAGGTGCCTCTCCCACTGGGCCGCTGTGAGGTGGTGGTGGGGCCTCCGATACGGGTTGATGCTGACCGTGACGAGGCCGGGATCGAATCGGCGCGACAGGAACTGGAAGCGGGGTTGGTGGCGATCACGCGTGACTGACCGATGGCCATGGTTTCCCGGCTCGTGGCGGATTCGGGCGTTTCTGAGCCGTGGAGCGGACCTCGGCATTGCTTCTTATGGAAGTCCGGAAGTCGTCGGGGCCTCACGATAGCGGGCGCGTTGCTCGAGGATGGTACGGATGTAGTCGCGCGTGCCTGGGAAATCCATGGCGGCGAGGAACGCCGCGCTGTTGGTCGAGGCTGGGCCCTGAATCCAGCGGAGGACGTTGGCCCGGCCGGCGTTGTAGTCAGCGAGGGCGTAGGCCTCTGGTAGGTCCGTACCGGTATAACGGCGGAGCAATTTGGCGAGGTACCACGTTCCGGCGCGGGTGTTGAGTTCCGGGTCCAGCAGGTCGTGGTGGTGAAACAAACGGCGCTTTTCGGAGGTGGCCCATTCCTGCGCGGCGAGGCGTCCGACCTGCATGAGTCCGATTTCACCGGCGCCGCCCCGGGCATCTTCGCGGAAGCGGCTTTCCCGCCACGTGACGGCTTTGACCAGGGCAGGTTCGACCCGGTACTGCCGGGCGGCGGCGAGGATGTGAAGGTCCGCGCGCCGCTCGCGTCGGTTGAGCCACCACCAACGGGCCAGCCAGGCATCGAGCCCCACCCACACCACGAACAGCCAGATCACCCATCGTTTCATTGGAGACGGAAGCCGTTCGGCGACGGCGGGCGAGAGGCTAGGCGATCGGCAGCGTCCCACAAGCGGGCAATCGACGTTCGCTGGGGGCCCAAGGTCGGGAGCGCGGGTGTATTTCGACTTGGGAACGCTCCTGGGTTGAGGCTGCCGCGGCGCGTCTCCCATGAGGTAAACCATAGAATAGTCATTGAATGATGATTGACTCGATTGGATAACATTAAAAGTCATAAATAATTACACACAATATAGATATGGCTTTTAACAAATGTCTGTTGACTTAATAGATATTAAATATAATCCTCTTGCAAATGCAGTGCCAAAGCCGATGAACGAACGACGATCATGGTGGGGAACCATCTGGGGCCGGGTGCTGATGGTGGCGGGGTTGGTGGCTGGGCCGGCGGGGGTGGAGGGGAAAGAGATTCGGCTGTTGAACGTTTCTTACGATGCGACGCGGGAGCTCTATCAGGAGGTCAACGCGGCCTTCGCCAGGCATTGGAAGGAGAGGACGGGGGATACGGTGATGATCCGTCAGTCCCACGGCGGATCGGCGAAGCAGGCTCGGTCGGTGATGGAGGGATTGCCGGCGGATGTGGTGACGCTGGCGTTGGCGCACGATATCGATGCCGTGAGCAAGAATTCACGTTTGTTGCCGGCCGATTGGCAAAAGCGTTTGCCGGAGAATGCGTCGCCGTACACGAGCGTGATTGTGTTTCTGGTTCACCGGGGCAATCCGAAGGGCATTCGGGATTGGGGCGATCTGGTCCGGCCTGGAATTGCGGTGATCACGCCCAATCCGAAGACATCCGGTGGGGCTCGCTGGAACTATCTGGCGGCTTGGGCGCATGCGCTGGAGGCTTTTCAGAAGGACGAATCGAAGGCGAAGGAGTTCATCTCGCGGCTTTACAAGAATGTGCCGGTGTTGGACACGGGAGCGCGGGGTGCGGCGACGACGTTCGTGCAACGGGGGATCGGCGATGTGCTGATTGCCTGGGAGAACGAGGCGATGCTGGCTCTCCGGGAATTTGGTGCGGACCGGTTCGAGTTGGTGATGCCGCCGCTGACCATTTTGGCGGAACCTCCGGTGGCTTGGGTGGATCAGGTGGTTAAGCGGCGTGGAACTGAGGAGGTGTCAAAGGCGTATCTGGAGTTCCTTTATACGCCGGAAGGTCAGGAGATCGCCGGGCGGAATTTTTTTCGTCCAAGGCGTCCCGAGGTGGCAGCCCGATTTGCGGGTCAGTTTCCGGCGGTGCGATGGGTGACGATCGACGAAGTCGCTGGGGGGTGGGCCAAGGCGCAGCCAACCCATTTTGGGGAGGGCGGCGTGTTCGACCAGGTTGGCGCGGTGGGGCGGTAGGTGGACCCATGCAAGACCGAGACTTGAGCTTTCGCTGGGGTTGGGTTGACGCCTAGCGTGGGGTCTCCCGATTTTCTCTGGGTGCGCGATTCATGGGAACACGACGATTCAATGCCATGCCGGGATTTGGCCTGACGATGGGCTACACGCTCTTCTATCTGAGTGTGATTGTTCTCATTCCGTTGGCAGGGTTGTTTCTTCGGGTACTGGGCCTGACGTGGGCGGAGTTCTGGGGAATGGCCATGTCACCGCGGGCGATGGCGGCGTATCGGTTGACGTTCGGGGCGTCCCTCGTGGCGGCGTTGATCAACGTGGTGTTTGGGACGCTTACAGCGTGGGTTCTGGTGCGGTATTCCTTTCCCGGGAAGCGCTTTCTGGATGCGCTGGTGGATTTTCCGTTCGCATTGCCGACGGCGGTGGCGGGACTGACGCTGTCGAGTCTCTTCGCTCCGAAGGGTTGGTTGGGGCAGTTTCTCGTGCCGATGGGAATCCATGTGGCGTACACCCCGCTGGGGGTGACGTTGGCGTTGACCTTCATCGGATTGCCCTTCGTGGTGCGCACATTGCAGCCGGTTTTGGAGCAATTGGAGCGCGAGACCGAGGAAGCGGCGGCGACCCTGGGGGCAGGCCGCCTGAGGACATTTGTTTCGGTGGTGGCTCCGACCCTTTTCCCGGCGATTCTGACAGGCTTCGCCCTGGCGTTCGCGCGGGCGATCGGCGAGTACGGCTCCGTCATCTTCATATCGAGCGGTCGGCAGTTTGAATCGGAGATTGCACCGATGGTGATTGTGATACGGCTGGACGAGTTCAACACCAACGGGGCCATGGCGATCGCCGTCGTGATGTTAGTGGCGTCGTTCGCCATGCTGGGGGTGATCAACGTCCTGGAACGCTGGGTTTCCCGGTATCAGCACTAACCATGGCAGCACATGTCCAACGGCGGGTTCGGGAATCGCACCGCAAATCGCAGCGCGGCACGGAGGAGACGCCCTTTGTGAAGTGGCTGCTAGTGGGGACGGTGGGGTTGTTCCTGCTGGTATTTCTGCTGATCCCCCTGGTGAACGTGTTCGCCCAGGCCCTGGCCAAGGGTTGGGATGGCTATTACCTGGCGCTCGTGCATCCGGACACCCTCTCGTCGATCCGACTGACCCTGCTGACGGCCGTGATCTGTGTGCCGTTGAATGTCGTGTTTGGAGTGTGTGCGGCCTGGGCGGTCGCGAAGTTCGAGTTTCGTGGGAAGGCTCTGTTGATCACGTTGATCGACCTGCCTTTTTCGGTGTCGCCGGTGGTCGCGGGTCTGGTCTATGTGGTGGTGTTCGGCCTGCAAGGCTACCTGGGGCCATGGCTGGTGGAACGGGATCTCCAGGTGATTTTTGCGGTGCCTGGAATCGTGCTGGTGACCCTGTTCGTGACCTTCCCCTTCGTGGCCCGCGAGTTGATCCCGGTGATGCAGGCGACCGGGACGGATCAGGAGCAGGCGGCGATGACCCTGGGTGCGTCCGGTTGGCAGACCTTCTGGCGGGTGACACTGCCCTCGGTGAAGTGGGGTTTGCTGTACGGCGTGATTCTCTGCAACGCGCGGGCAATGGGCGAATTCGGGGCGGTGTCGGTGGTGTCCG
>Ga0335394_10001741_pt1 | contig 24463 bp, 15 predicted proteins | sample MAT03_FD_205741 | JGI IMG/M metagenome (GOLD analysis project Ga0335394, IMG submission 205741) | Freshwater microbial communities from Lake Fryxell liftoff mats and glacier meltwater in Antarctica - MAT-03 (spades assembly) (version 2) ...
TCGGGCTGATCGGAGTTCGTCGCTTCGCCATCCATGATGGCGTTACACTACCCACTACAAACCGATAGCGCCAGCCCAAATGGGCGGTAAACAGCTACAATGGAAGTTGCCCAACTCCCACCACGAAGGATTCGATCAGTTCCAACGGCAGGTCCCTGCCAATCAGCAGTGGCCTCACGAGGATAGTCGCCTGCCCAATCCTGACACCACTCATACACATTGCCGTGCATGTCGTGAAATCCCCAATTATTTGGCGATTTGGCACCTACGTCGTGACTAGTGCGAGCGCTGTTTTCTAAATACCAGCCGGCCCTATCCAAGTCGTCCTCAGTATCACCCGTATTGAATCGAGTGGTAGTATTCGCCACGCAGGCGTATTCCCATTGTATCTCATATGGCAAACCAAAGACATGGCCTAGTGGTCGGCTATCCCTTAGGACTGAGTTGAGCCTATCGATGAATTCGATCGCCTCAAACCAACTCACTTGATCAACCGGCGATTCCTGCGAACGAAACAGACTTGGATTCGATGGCATCAATGATTCCCAATGCGCCTGTGTTATCGGGTATTTCGCCAGCCAGTATCCGCGCATAATTGAAGCATCGAACGGGTCATCTTGAAGGTCATCTGAAAACTGCTGGAAGTGTCCATCCCCCATTGTGAATTCTCCAGGATGGACCCATATGAAGCTAAGCCGTGTAGAATCCTTGGGCAATCGAGGAAGATCAAATGCTAGGGTGCTTTCCATTTTGATCGTTCTCATATCTAAGGAAGACGTGGTAGAAATCAGTCATCCACGTTTCTCGCGTCACTCGGGGATCTCACCGAAAATCTGAGAGCCACATGCCGACAACAACCTCCGGATCGACCCACGACTTGTCCGCATTGCGGGATTGTCTGCGAAGTGGACCACTGCGACGCGTGCGGCCGAGATATTGCGCAAGGTTGCGAATTCGCTGGCCGACGGCTTTCTCTACAGAGGATCGTTCGAAAGGCAATTCTAGAAAAGAAAACTGCAGGGGCGAGTCCTTTTGAATGGCCGAGAATCGTGGATGTCTGTTTTTGGACCGTCGCCCGTTAGAAGAGCCGAGAAACGTGGGTGTCTGTAGTTGGCCTGTCTTCGTAGTGGGCCTGTCTCCGAGAGAGTTGGAACTATCTCTACTCACTCGGATTGCGACAACTCAACAACTCCTGGACTGCTTGGGTTGTAGTGCACCATCACCCGATCTCCCATGCCGACCTTCAAATTGTTCAAGTTATCTCGCACTACGACTTCATGCTTAACTCCATTTCCGTCTGAGAACTCTACGTGGACCTCAATGAGGTTAAACCGTCCTCCCTCAGGGTATCCGATCGCGTCACGCACGATTCCAGTTGCTCGAGCGCTATGCTTGGGATTCTGCGGATGCACCATTGTCCCACACCCTGAAATTAGGGTGCCCAACACTAAAGAAAGCAGCAAGCGGCACATTGTCTCAGTGCTTCCCTGTTCGGCGGGCAAGAAAACCGTCGGCGTCCGAGCAGCCGTTCCCTAACTTGTGAGGAACACGATCATCCGCCAGTGCTCTTTCTGGCATCCAAGACCTGGCGAACTTTTTGAGCCAGGTCCTGAGGGGTGTAGGGCTTCTGGATGAACGCCACGTCTGACTCGAGCAATCCGTGGCGGACCACCGCGTCGTCGGTGTATCCACTCATGAACAGCACCCCGATATGAGGGAATTCGGCTTTCAGGGTGTCGACCAGTTCGGGTCCACTGACGTTCGGCATGACAACGTCCGTCAAGACCAGGTCAAGCGGCCCGCGATAGGACTAAACCCTCCACGCGTCCCGGCCGTCCTTTGCCGTCAATACCTTGTAGCCATGCATTTGCAGGCATCTTCGCACCAATCCCCGCACGCCTTCTTCGTCTTCGACGAGCAGGACCGTCTCCGTGCCGGCCATGCTGTCCTTTGAATCCGATGTTCCCGCGTCATTCACGGGATCGTAGACGGCTGGCAGGTAGACCCTGAACGTCGTGCCAACACGTGGTTGGCTCTCGACATGAATGGCCCCGCCGCTCTGCTGAACGATGCCGAAGACAACCGCCAGCCCCAAGCCGGTCCCCTTGCCGATCTCTTTGGTCGTGTAGAACGGTTCGAAGATACGGCTCAAGACGTCCGGCGGCATGCCGCAGCCGGTGTCGGTCATCGCCAGCAATACGTAACGTCCCGCCTTGAGATCCACATGAGTGGCCGCGAACTCCTCGCTGATCAGCACATTCGCAGTCTCGATCTTCAGTTTGCCGCCCGTCGGCATGGCGTCTCGGGCGTTGACGGCCAGGTTCATCAGCACCTGATCAAGCTGGCCAGGGTCCACTTTGACGGGATTCAATTTTGGGTCGAGGACCGTGGTGAACAAGATGTCCTCGCCGATCAACCGCCGGAGCATCTTGCCGGTCTCGGTGATGACCCCGTTCAAATCGAGCACTTTGGGCTGGAGCAGCGACTGACGGCTGAAGCCAAGCAACTGCCGGGTCAGCCCGGCTGCTCGCTCCCCGGCCTGACTGATGGATGCAATCGATTCGCGAACGTCGCCCGCCATATCCGGCCTGGCGAGCAGCAGTTCGCTGTACCCAGTGATGATCGTCAACAGGTTGTTGAAGTCGTGCGCCACTCCGCCTGCCAGTCGACCGATGGCTTCCATTTTCTGCGATTGCCGTAACTGCGACTCCAGTTCCTTGCGGTCGGTAATATCGTTCTGAACGCCCACGAAGTAGGAAATCGCTCCCTTGGAGTCTCTCACCGGGTTTACGGACATGGCGTTCCAGAACGACGTGCCATCCTTGCGATAGTTCAGTATCTCCACCGCGCAGCTTTGCCCGGCCGTAATGGCCTGGCGCAGCTTCTGGATCTGATCCCGATCCGTATCCTTGCCCTGGAAGATGCGGCAGTTTCGCCCGACGATCTCTTCGGAACGGTATCCGGTGATTCGCTCCACGCCGGCACTGGCATAGATGATGGGGTTATCGGGCTGCTTGGGATCGGTGATCACGATCCCCTGCGAAACCTCCTGGATGGCCTGATCGCGAAGCCGTAGCGCCACCTCGGCCTGTTTGCGGTCGGTGGAGTCCTGGCAGGTTCCCAGGACCCGGACAGGCTTGTCGTACTCGTCGAAGATCACCTGCCAGCGCTCTTCTACGAACTTGATGCCGCCATCGGGCATCCGTAGTCGATGCTCAATCGACTGCGGAGCATGTTGGGAATGCGACTCGTGAAAGGCACGATCGACGGCCGCGCGATCTTCGGGATGCACAAGTTGCAGAAACTTTGAATGGGTTGGTTGAAATGATGCCGGGTCTTTTTCGAAGATGCGGAAGGTTTCATCTGACCAGGTGACTTCCAACGTGGCGAGATCGGTTTCCCAGCTTCCCATTTTGGCTACGGCCTGCGCCGCGATGAGGCGTTCTGCAAGCCGTCGCTGTTCCTCCTCACTCCGCTTGCGGTCGGAAATGTCCTGAAACGCCCCCTGCAGGCCGACGATTCGGCCCTCATGGTTGCGGACGGCTTCGCCGATGGAACGGACCCAGATGCGGCGCCCCTTCGCAGTGATCAATTCCATCTCAAGATCGAAGGAGGCTCCTTCCAGGGCGCATCTCTCGACGATCTCCGCGACCTGTTCGCGATACTCGGATGGATAGAATCGGATTGCGTCCTCCAGCGTGGGCTGGTATCCAGCCGGCACTTCGTGGATCGTGCAGATCTCATCCGACCATTTCACCTGCCGTGTCGCCAGATCGAGCGACCAGCCACCTAGCCGCGCGACCCGGCCTGCGATGCGGAGCAGGGCCTGGCTCTGCCGCGTGGCTTCTTCGGCGCGCTTGCGTTGGGTCACATCTCTTGAGATTCCGATGACACCGAGCACTTGGCCACTGGCATCGCGATACGGCACTTTGGTCGCCTCGAAAGTGCGCGACGTACCCTGTGCGACCAGAACATTCTCGAACGTTTGACTCGAGTCAGACTCCATGACGAGCCGGTCGTTCGCCATAACCATCCGTGCGTCCTCGGGGCTATAGAGGGCGGTGTCGTCCTTCCCGAGAACTTCTTCCGCGGGTTTGCCCACGCTCTGCGCCGCCGCGGCATTCAGCAGAAGGTACTTGCCGTCTTGGTCCTTGACGAAGACTGAGTCCGGCGTGCCGTTGGCAACTGCCTGGAGCAGTTCGTTGGTTCGCGCAGCCTGGGCTGCAGTCCGTCGTTGCTCGGTGACATCGCGAGCTTGAATAACGCAAGCCGGTCGACCGGAAAAGATCATGCCGTGCGCCGAGATCTCCACCTCGATGATGTTGCCATTCTTTTTTTGGTGCCGCCAGATCCCCCGGTCTTCCAGCTTGTTTCCCGAGGTTGCCAGCATCGCGAGGAGGGCCGTGACATCTTCTTGCGGGCGGATGTCCTTGATCGTCATGCCGAGGAATTCTTCCCGACTGTATCCGTACTTTTCCACCGCGGCATCGTTCACGGCCAGATAGCCCAGTGTCTCGCGATCGTAGACGAACATCGGATCCGAGATGGCTTGAAAGAGGCTGCGGTAGCGCTCCTCGCTGTCTCGAATCGCAGCCTCGGCCTGCTTCCGCTCGCTCAGATCCCGAACCACTTTCACATACCCCTGCACCATCCCGCTGCTGTCGCGAAGAACCGACATCGACCCGTTTGCCCAGAATCGCGAGCCATCCTTGCGGACACGCCACCGCTCTTCCTTGGTGCTGCCATGGGCCGCGGCGCGATCTTGTTCCTGCTGAGGCGCACCGGCCGCCACGTCCTCGGCGCTAAAGAGCATGCCACGATGCTTGCCGATCGTTTCTTCCGCCGAATAACCAAAGATGCGGGCCGCCCCGTCGTTCCAGGTCGAGATGACGCCCTGGGCGTCCATCGTATAGATGGCATAGTCCTTCACTTCAGCGATCAGCGCATGGAACCGCCGCTCGACATCCTTTCGTTGCCTCAGATCGCGGAGTACGACGAGGATCGCCGGCTGCCCCTGATGGGTCGTGGCCGTTGCGGTAACTTCCACGGGAACGGCCTCGCCATCCAGGCGAATGATCTCCTCCTCGATCAGCGGCACTGTCCCATTGTGGTGTTGGATCGTTTCAATCCGCTGGGTGATGACCTCGTGGAACCGCGGGTGGAAAATCGACAGCACCGGCCTGCCCAGCAGTTCCTCGCACCTGGACGCCCCGAGCAGGTGGGCGAATGTCGAGTTGCAATACTCGATGCGGCCGTCGAGGTTGACGAACATCGCGTCGGGCATGACGTCCAGCATTCGGCGATAACGTTCGCCACTCTCCTTCATCGCCAGATCGGCGCGATGCTTTTCGGAGATGTCTTGCGTGACCTGGGCAAAACCGAGGTGATTGTTGAAATGATCGAACAGCGGAGTCGTCGTCACCGTCGCCCAGAACCGCGTCCCATCCTTCCGAAGCCGTTGCCCCACTTCTTCGTGGCGACCTTCGGCCAGGGCACGCTGCAAACTCGCCTGGTGCGTGCCCGCGGCCACTTCCTCGGCCGGATAGAAGACCGAGCAATGACGGCCAATAATCTCTTCCGACTTATAGCCCTTGATCCTCTCCGCGCCGGAGTTCCAACTGACGACGGTGCCGGACGGGTCCAGCATGTAGATGGCGTAATCCTTTACCGACTCGACCATCAACCGAAAGGGATCGGCCGCGTGGTGCGCGAGGGTGGAGGTGACGGGTGCAGATCGATGCGGAGGTGTCGACATTCGTGCCCTGGGCTCTATCACTCGAATCGAAACCCGTGCTGGCTTGATCTCGATCGGAGACTCGCAAGCTCAACGCGGACTGCTGCTTCGGCCCAATAACCGGATGGTCACTGGTTTCGAGCGCTCCGTCCGCCTGTGGTGAGTTGCCGAACCATTGAGTAGGACTTCCCGCACCCGAATGGGTGGATTCTAGCTGCGATGGGGGCGATTTGCACGAAGATCTGGCCACGCCCGCGAGTTGGCATCGCAACAGCGAGCGCAACGTTTGCGTCGAATCGCCCGGGCCCCGTTCAAGGCGCGTCAGCGCGAAGCCATCGCTCCAAGGTCACGAAGGTCTCGCATGCCGCGCCGAGGGTTGCCTCGTCATCGACTGGTTGCGACATCAGAAACTGCCCGAATGCCCGCCACATCGGGCCCACCTGGTCGCCGTAGCTCAAGAAGAAGGCGAACTCCGTTCTCTCGGAAGGGACCATCGCACCTGCCAAGTGACGGGCGACCACTTGCCCGCCGAGGGTCGCCCCCTCGAGAACGTACATGCAGCCAAGGGCCTGGGACAGGCTTCCGACTTCAGGCAGGACCGTGCACCTAGGCAACATCGCCACCGCTTCGGGAGAATCTCCTAGTCCGTCCAGGTCGCGTTTAAGCAACGCAACTTTCTGCCGGCTTGACCACTCGAATCCCAGTGCAGGCCAGTCGACAGCGGCTTGGATTCGGCTCTCGAGTGGCTCATAGTAACCGAGAAAGCGCCGGAGCGTGGCCCGGTAACTGTCCGATGACCACTGGCGATCGTAAAGGCCGAACTGCCGTTCGACCGCGGCGTGGTGATGCTGCGTCCGATCTCGAAGTTGTGCCAGCAAGGTCATCCGATTCCCTCTACCCAGCTTTTTCACCTGAGGGCGATGGGTGGTGGAGAGCATCTTCGGCCAGTTGCTTCTGCAGGCAATCGGGGCAGATTCCATGCGTGAATCGGACATCGACCAAGTCATGGATGAACTCTTCGACTGCTCGCCAATAGCCTGCCTCTTTTCGCACGTTTTTGCACCAGGCGCAGATGGGAAGCAAGGCTTCGAGTCTGACGGCCGACACCACAGCGGCCTGCAGCAGCAGTTCTTTGACACGCTTGGCGTTCTCTACTTCGGCGGGCCTCCAGGGCAACGATCGTTCGCGAACGGTTTCCTTCCAGAGCGCGAATGACCGCCGTGGAGAGAGGCGGCCTTGATGTTCAAATTTGGAATTCGGATCTCCACCCCACTCGACGGATTGAAGCAGTTCGGGCCGGAACCATAGGAGGTACTCGTCCGTTTCGCGAGATACCTCCAGGGCTAACAGGCCGCTTGCCTCCTTGGCAAAGGACTTCGCGGGGGGATAGGCCTGGCCCAATCGGTCCGTTGCCAGGATCGGAGCGGAGACACCTTTGAACCACTCGACCAATCCGCGTATCGCTGCTTGCGGTGGAGTTTGACCCAGCGATACGCCGTGTCCAGACCGCCAAACCACCACCCCTTCGGCGCCTACCAGGGCGAGCAAATCGGCTTTGTCCGTTGCGATGGCCGCGATGGGTGGCGAGGTCTTGCTGACAGTCGCTCCCAACTTCCAGAGTGCATTCGAAAGGGTCGCCAGATTTTCCCGATCTTCAGATTCGGCCAAGAAGGCTAAATGGACGGAAGCCATCTGGGCCAGCAACTCGCAGGCATCTCGCTCGGCAGAAACCAAACATTTGGGGGTTAAATGGTGGCACGCGATCAAGCCCCACAACCGCCCGCCGACGACCAGCGAACACGTCATCGAGGCTCCCACGCCCATATTCGCCAAGTATTCCAAGTGAACAGGCGCCGCGCTGCGCAGCCAGCACTTGCTCAAGTCGAGCTGCGGTCCTGTTTGATGATCGGCGGCGGGGAGGATGGGGATGGGACGATAAGCCACGTCCGGAATGACCCGCATGCGATTGACCAAGAAGACTTCCCGGGCAGGAGAAGGTATGTCGGTCGCGGGATAGTGCAAGCCAAGAAATGCCTCGAGGTCGGCGCGCCGGTCTTCGGCGATCACTTCGCCGTTCCACTCGGTATCGAACCGATAAACCATCACTCGATCAAAGCCTGTCAGCGATCGGACCTTTGTCACCAGGGTGGAGCAAAACTCTTTGATGGTCGCCGCCGCGGACAGGCTGCCCGCTAACTGCCGGAGGCCAAAAAGCAAGTCAGGCGAACTCAAGGACGCTTCACCGGTTGGTTCCAATTCGACGAACACCGTGCCGCCCATGCAATGAGCCCGGCCGTGCCAGCGACCTGGCGTTTCGCCGGGAATGGTGGTGGAAATCAGGCGATGGCTGATTAATTTATCTTCGGACAATCCGTTTCGCAGTTCCAGTTCTGCAGCGCTGCCGAGCAGCTTGGCGACGGATGAGCCGATTAATGCGGCCGCATCGGAGTTGCAAATGTCCCGAATGTTTTCGCTGGCGTGCCGCAGTGTTAGGTCGCCTGCGTCCAACGCGAGCAAGATGCCGAACGGCTGGATCGCACCAGGGAAACGAATGGGCTCGCTGTCACACTTCGTGCGATCTACGCCCTGATTGGGGACTTTGTCACTCATTTGGGTCAACTTGGAAAAATAGGGCGAATCGCAGAACACCACCGTTTGCCAGATCGAGCCCCAATCGGATCTGCATTTGCGGGTTGGATTGGCCACTCAGAATTTCGCGCGTGCCCATTGTTTGCACCCAAGAGGAGATGCCGGGCGGGCAGCTTGAGAGAAGCAGGCGACAACTACCCGCAAACTACATGCCGAAACGAACTTACCTCTACGGAGTTTGAGTTCTTCCGTGATGAACACAGGATCAATTGGAAATTTGAAATGCCTGGACTGCTCGCTGAGAACCCTCTGTGATCGCAACCGAATCAGCGGGATCGATAAGCGACCACTAACGCAGACGCAGTTGAATCCAGACGGGGTTGAATCCAGACACGGCGTTTCTCGCCCCATCACTTTTTCTTCGGCGGCGGGAGGATAAGCGCCTGGTTGATTTCCTTCGTGGCGACCCGCATCGCCTCGCTCAGATCGTCGAGCTTGCCCGATTCCGACGCTTTGAAGACAAGCTCCAGCCGATCCAGCGGACCCTTGATCCGCTCCTGGAACTCCTTCAACTCCGCTTCCTTGTCCTTCGCCTGCGATAGCAGCGTCAATCGCTCCAGGACGCCGTGCAGCCCGGTTCCTGGCGTGGTGAGGCTCCCGGATTCGCGACCGAAAAACGGCTGCCGCGCCGAGGTGTGATACAACGCGTACCGCAGACGCAATCGCCGCACGGCGAACCCTTCCGGACTTCCGCTCCCTAACGGGGAAGCTGTGGCCAGAATCGCCACGGTGATCTTGGCGCCTGGCGAGCAAGGGATGGGAGCATTGCTGACCCACGCCGACGCGGGTTGTCGAGTCTGCCCCAGCACGCCGACGGCCCCCCATGTTCCCGGCACGCCGGGGATCATGGTCGTTCCAGCCGGCTTGCCATCTTTAAAAGTGTAGGCTTCCCAGGTCCCAAGGACGTTGCTCTCCACTCCCAGGTTGTAACTCTTGAGGGGGTAAACGCCGATCTTCTCCGGCACGGTGAAAGTGACGCGATACCACCCTGCCGCACCAGGTTGGTTCTTGCCGAAGACTTCGTAAGGGTCTTCTAGAACCTTCATGCCGCTTTCGTCGGCGTCGAGCGCGTGCAGCGGGGGGGCCAACCCCTCGCGGAACTTCACATCCTTAGCGATATCGATCGAGTCGAGATCGTCCAGCCGGCCGATGAGCTTCTTGACCTCTTCCGGCGTTTGGGCGCCGAGCGAGGTCGGAACGAGCAGCGCGATACCAACGAGGAAGAGGATAGTCCGCATGGTCGCTCTCCAAAGGAAGGGAAACCGCGAAAACACGGGGCGCGAGCTGCAAACAGCTTAGCATCTAGAGACGCTCGGAGCCCGTGAATGGCGAGGGCTACCTCAGAGCGCATGAAAAAGCCCCCGCAAAACCGTTGCAGGGGCGTTTCTTGTGGAGCGGAGGACACGGGAGTCGAACCCGCAACCCATTGCTGGGCATCTGATTTCGAGTCGGTAAGGCCGGACGGTTCGGCGCTGCTCGGTGCATATTCACGACGAAACGACTTTTCGATTTGACGTAACCCGGTCATTTCGTAGGGAACTTGCGGCCGGCAGTGTCGTTTCCGGTGTCTACCAACAGAAAGGCCCCGGGGAGATCAATCCCCGGGGCCTTGTTTGATGTGATGGAGCGCGGCCCCCAGAGCCACGCGGCGGGTATCGTTAGATTTAGATCACCTCCCCTCTGGTTCAACCGCGGCCGACGTTAGACGCCGGCCGCGGCTCGACCGCCCCGACGGAGGACGGGGCGCCGATGGGCTACTTGGTCGGAGGAAACTTCTCGTTGATCTTGAGTTCGATGTACTTCGCAAGCTGGTCGAATGCCTCATCGCTCACCAGGGGAGCCTTTCCGGACGCGATACGGGCCGCCCGCACCTTCTTGGCCAGCCAAACGCCGATCGGCACCACGGCCGCCACAGAGAAGCCGCTGGAGAGAAGGGCTAGAATCGAACTCCACGGCAGATCGCCGATCCCCACGTCCCTCAGGTTGGGCAGTAGCCGGCCGCTGATCTTGTCGGCAATCCGCCCCTCAGAGTCTGTCACAACGACCGTTGGTAGATCTCGCTCTTGAATCCTGAGTCGATCCTTGACGTCTTTCCAATCCACGAGCCGCACGCGACGTTCGCCGCGAATGCGCTTAAGGAATCGTTGTATCTGCGGATCATCCACCTGGGACGCGTCGTTGGTGATGACGAGTACTTCGGACCCGTCCACCAGGCTGTCGGGCTTCGGCTCCGCGGGCGGGGCTACAGGAGCCACAGGCGGCTTCGGAGGCTCGATTGGGAAAGGGAAAGCGTTCGGCAGGAAGGGCGAGGGGGCAGGCTCTACTTTCGGCTGCGGCGCCCACGGAGGATCGGTGCCGATCTGGCCGATACCGCCCTTCACGGGCCCCAGGTCGGCACGCTTCTTCTCGTGATACTTAGAAAGGTAGGCTTTAAACCACGCGGTCATTTCGGCCGAGAGCTTCGGAGCCGTCGAGTAGCCGACAGGCTGGCCAACCACCGTCGCGGGATTCCCGTAGCTGCCATCGCGAGGGGGCTGGATCAGGATCGTTGGAAAGGCGGTGACCTTGATCTTCTCCCAGCGGAATGCCTGCGATTTGTCTTCGTACGAGTAGAAATTCAGGTGTGCCCAGGACGCCTTTGCGTCGCCAGGGTTTCCAAATGCGAGCAACTCCGGGGACGATTGCCAGTCGGCCTTGAGCCTGGCGCAGTGCGAACACCCGCGGCTGGTGATGACCGAGATGAACCACTTGTTGGCGTCGTTCGCCGGCGGCCCCATCGCGGTAACGAACTCATCAGTCGGGCCTTCGCGATGGCCGTCGCCTACGAGCTGCACGGTGTCGCCCATACGCCAGACGAACGCGGTGTCGACTTCAGGTTCGCGATCGCCCATCGGGGCGGGCACATTGGCCGGGGCCTGCCCGTTGGGCGGAGCCGCCAGCAAGATCAGAGAAAGCAAAAGGGCATTCATCGAAACTCCTCCGTGAAACAAGGCTGAAACAGATGCTCCGTTAGTCCCACCAACGCACGTACTCGGGGCGCACCGGATGGGGCGGCGCGTCGAGAATGACCACCCATGGGCCGCTCGCCAGATGAAGCTGACGAAAGCCGGCTTCGGAGTATTCGTCGATCCGCTGGGGGCTGTTGTTGTTGCAAACGAGCCATTTGCCGCGGGCCGGGTCATAGCCCGCCAGGGTTTGGAAGTGCTGCCGACCTGCGCCAATCGCCGCCGGCCGGCCCGTCGCGCATGCCCACTTCATCCAGTCGAACGTGCTGGATCCAGTGATGTTGTAGGCCTTGATACCGCGGCGATCGCAGTAGCTGGCGACGCGCTGGGGGTTCGAGCCGCCGCGGACTTTGTCGCCGTACTCAGTGTCCCACAGCAGTGTGGCCGCATTCGGGTTGTTCTGATCAATCCCACACATGCCGATACTGCACTGGACGCAAGAACCGTCGGGGTTGCGGAACCACTGGCGAATCTCGGCAGGCAAATCGAGTGCATTGGTCGGATCTACAACGGCCTGACCGGCGGCCGACACGCACCACAAACATAGGGTCGCGAGAAGTGCGGAGAAGTGTTTCATCAGTCCTCAAGCTCCAGGAGTTCGATCCAAAAGCGACAGAATGCAAAGAGCGGGTCGAACACGCCCGAGGACGTCTCGACTTCGTGGTTCGGCGGAAGATGCTCCGGGGCAATGCTCACACTATCTCCGTTCGAGTTCGTCCAAGAGACGCAGCAGTGACGGCCGTAGGTTCGCTTCGAGCGCACCCACCAGCGCATCGGTCGACCAGGCCTCGACGTGGTTCTCGTACTCAGGCACCGCGTGATCCTGGAAGACTTCCAGCACCTCGCGAGTTACGTCGGCAAAGATGCCGCGGGGATCATCGGCCTCTTCCAGGATCGCCGCGGCCGTGCGCAGCAGCATGGCGGTCCGCAGGAAGAGTTCCGCGATCGGAATCGTGTCCCCGTCGAATCGGACAGCTAGAACCGCCTGGGTGAGATCGTGGCGGATGTCCTTGAGAGCCATGCGACACCGTGGGTGAACGTGGAAGATTGCCCACGTTCAATTTAGGGGCCTGTCAATAGCTCAGTGCTTGGCCCGCTCGTAGGGAACGTGGCCGGCTGGCAGGGGATAGGATTTCAGCGGATCCAGGCCAAGGGCCTCGCGGGCCAGGCCGCCCTGTAGCCTCTCGGTCAGGCCTCCGTGGCGGGGTTGGGGGTGACGGGCCGCGCGGCCCCTTGGGCCAGCATCGATAAGAAGGTGGTGCTTAAGTGGGCGTGAGATTGACGGAGCAAGAGCCGCGATTCGAGGACGCGGGCCACGTCGTCCGGCAGCAGATGCCGGGTGTGGCCCTCAATCGCGTCCATGGCCTCTTCGATAAAGGTCAGGGCCTGGGCGACGGCCGTGGCTTCCACACGGCGGGCGGGCGAGACGAGATGGGTGGGACTAACCACGGCTCACCCCCTTCCGCAAAACCCAACGACAGAACGCGAAGATCAGAAATGTAGACATAGTGTCACTCCTCCCTGGTGTCAGGGTTCCTAAAGTGACCACAAGAACCTGCCCCCGGGTGGGCGCACAATGCGACCCTAGGATGTTCCGGGAATTTCGACGCAGCCGTTGAGGCACGCCGAAAAGAGATTACGATGGCAAACAGCCATGACGTGACCTGTTCGATCAGGTTGCGGGTGGTTGAGGGCCGGCAGATGTGTCTAGCATCTGCCGGCCGCAAGGCTTTCGTTTCATCGTCGGCTTCAAGAATGCGGATTTCGCGGATTTTCGTGGCGTACCAGTCCATCCGCTTTGTTTTGGCGGCCGCCTCGGCCAGGGTGGTATCCGATTCCCGCACGGCCTTCATTTCCTTCCGGATCCAGGCAGCTTTCCCCTTGTCGCCCGAGGCTTCGGCGTATTTCTGCAGGCTCTTCAACTCTTGGATCTTGGGCGAATGCAGTTCCAGCGAGCCCGCCTCTTGGTCCATGCGATTCCTCGTGTCGTAAAAATCCTGGATGCTCCGCGATTTATCAGGCTTGATGAAGCCCTTCATCGTGTAATCCGCCAGCGTGGTCTTGCCGGTGGTCAGCTTCGAGAGGTCGCCATAGAGCCCGCCCGTGTAGCCGTTGAGAACATGCGTCAGCTTGGTGGGAGAGACGCCAAACTCCTTCGCAATCGCCTGCGTCAACGAATCGTCGAAGCGGTTGACCTGGTCCTCTGGCTTCAAGTCCTTCTGTTGGGCGGGAACGATCTCGCGATGACGAAACAGGTCGTAGTTAAAGTAGGCCTCCACCAGCGGCTTCGTGGCCTGGGGGAACGCCCGGCCGGCCTCCGGCGTGAACTGCCGCTTCAACTGGTCCATCCCCTCGGGATCTTTGTCGGCCATCCAGCGGGCGAGCGACTCGGAGATGGCGGCGATCTTCCCGTACTCCTGGGGCAGGGGAATGCGATGCTCACCCCCGGGCGTTACCAGGTACCCGTCCCGCAGGTAGCTCGACTCCTCCTTGTAGTCGTCGTCGTCGCGGCGCCACGCCCACATCAAGAGCCCCAGGCCCGCGGGAATAGCCAAGCGGAGCATCCGGCCGGCCGGGCCCGCATCGCGAAAGGTTCGGGCTGTCTTGTCCGTGCCCTGAATCATCGCGTTCAAGAACGGAGCCCACACCTGGTTGTAATATCTCCCGGTTTTACCGGCCCGCTTAAAGTCGACCGTCACGTCGGCCGCGGCGTTGGCGGCTCGAATCAGCACGTCGAGCGGCACGTGCTCCAATCCGCCGGCGGACTCGATGCGCTGACGATCCCAGCCGTCGTTTTCGAGCGAGGCCTTGAATTCGGCGGCGCGGACGGGAGTTTCCGTGTGGCCGATGATACTGCGGGTGGTGTCGATCGCCTTCGACGCCCAATCCCAGGCCATCTCACCCGCCTTCTTCGTCCCGGTGAACTGCCGGGCAACCCGAGCCAGGTTGTGGTTGTCGAGGCCGAGGTTCGTGCTGAGTTGGCCGCCGAGCATGTCGAAGGCCTCCAGGAATAGATCCTTCTTGCCGCCGCCATGCTCACTCGCCACAGAGGCCAGGTAGGTCCCGTACATCTTGAGCGGCGCAGCCATGCGATCGACCCCCTTGGCCTCCTTGGCCTGCAGCGCGAAGGATTGTAAGTCGCGTGCCAGGTTCTTGGCCGTGAACGGAATGCTCAGGCCGGTCGCCCCCAGCTTCAAGAGATTAGTCGCTTCGCGGGCGATCGTAGCCACGGGCCCGAGGGTCAGCGGATCGAGCGACTCCAGTGCCTGCTGCATCATCGGCCCCAGTTCGATCAGCTGCGGATTGCCTTCATGCATGATGCGGGCGTATTGCTTGCCGTGGGCCGCGAAGTCGGGCCGATAGATCGCCAGCAGCGCCGCGGGGTCCAGGTCGTACTCAAGGTCGACCGGATCCAGGCCGGCCGCTTCCAGCTGACTCTTGATCTCACCAGCGGCAAAAGTCGTCTTCTGCATCGCCGGATCAACGACGTGGAAGAATTTGCCCGCCCCAGGCGTCTTGATGAACGTACTGACCATCCGATTCACCACCAGCTGCTTGGCTGCGGCCTGGTAGGTCAGGATGGTCTGTTCGACCAGCGACGAAACGGGGCTTTTAATCTCCCGCAGCGATCCGTGTCGACGCTTGAACGGAGTCTTCACGTCCCGCATCCCGCCAGCGACGGCAACCGGGTCCCCTTCTCGCACCCGCAGCAGCGGCACGTAGTGCTTGTAGGTAGATTTAATCGTGTTCGCTTCCTCTTCGCTGATGCGCCCCACCGAAACCATCACGTCGACGAGCTGGTGGCAGGCCGCGGTGAACTTGTCGGCCGCGTTCACCCATCGCTGGTTATGTTTGTGCTGATCTACGATCGCCTTGGCGTCGGCCAGGGCCATGCCGGGATTCTTCCCCTGGGCCCAGACTTCGATCGCATGGCGGGCGTGCAGGAAGGTCGCCCAGTCCTGCTGTTCGGCCGGGGGGATCTCTTCCAGGATCTTCGGCAGACCCTCGCCCACCCGCTTCAAGCCGGCTTCGGTCGGCAGGAAGTTTCCCTTCATCAGGGCATCTTCCGCCCACTTGGGCCCCAGCATCTTCATCGCCCGGGCCCGGGCCGTCGTGCCGCTGCGCATTTTCTTCTCGACCGTCGCGGCGTTGTATCCCGCCCGCCGATAGGCCGCTCGCTCCGTCATCTCCAATCCATGCAAATCGTCGACCCATTCGTTCATCTGCTGGTGATAGGTCTCGCTGATTGTGCTGCGGACATGTGCGGCCGGGGAGACGCCCAGGGGCGGCGAGGGGCGATTGTCGAAGGCGATGCCGGCTTTGCCTCGCTCCATGGGGGATTGGCCGTAGTGCCGGTCAATGTCCTGCCTGGTCTTTTCAATGCGAGCGCCCCACTCCGGCTTGTTCTTCATCCACTGCTTGAAGCGGGCGGTGAAGACGGGCGCGGCCTTCTCAGCGACAATTAGATCCTGGGTGAGCCAGGTCCGCATGTATTCGGCGAAACCTTCGTCAACTCGCTGTTGATCCGGATCGTAGTCAAGCGCCTGCAGCTCCGCGATCGCCGCCGGCGACAGGCCCTTCGTAACGGGCGTCGTGTTATCGAGATGGTGGGCGATTTCGTGCGAGGCCAACTCGATCGGGTGCATCTCGTTCGGCCGCACGCGGATCATCTGCGATCGCTTTGCATACGTGGCGCCGGCCCACTTGAGCGGCACCTTGCCCTCGCGAATCGGCACGTCCCAGTCGTGCTCCATGGTCCGCAAGATGCGCTCGACCGAGATCCGCTCACCGTTGCCTCTTGCCTGATTCGGTCGCCGGCCGCTGCCGGAAGCGGGAATCCCCGCGGGAGAAGAACTGCCCGCCGGCTGAATCACGTCGAACTCAGGGCCGCCGGCGTCGGGGCCCGCTCCGCGGCGAGTGGCCTGGACGTCGGGAGCTACTTGGCTTGGGCCTTCTCCGCCGCGTCTTCCTCGTCGATCGCCTTCCACATCGCGTCGCGATACTTCGCCTTCTCCTCGAGCTCCGCCATTAAGGCGAGTGCCTTCTCGGTCATCGGGCGCTTTGCCGCCTTGCCCTCCAGCATCGTGTAGAGGTTGAACCCGTCGATCTGAACCTGGTCCTGCAGGGAGTACTGCGGCCGCGATGTCAGCGGGAACTTTTCCGGATTCAGATAATCGGCGGGTTTCATTGGTCAACCTTTCAGTCAGCTGCGGTTGCGGCTCGTATTGCCGCGATTTCAGGTACTCGATCGCTTGATCGAGGTTCAAGTACTCGATCGCTTCCATAGCGACCTCGCCCTTGGATCTGTCGCCATTATTATCGACCACCATTGGCACAACGTCCAGGCGGCCCGTTTGGATCTCTTCCAGGGTACGGATTGCGGTTTCGCGGGCTTCGTAGCCCGATTTCACCCAGGCCGGCAGCGATCGCGGCACGCGCGGGGGCTTTCCAGCCTCCCGAAGTTCCTTTGCCCGGCTGAGCGTTCCATTCCAAGCGTCCGTGGGATTGCGATCGACGAAGATGTACTGGGCCTTGTAACCCAGGCTCTTAGCCTTCTCGAAGAGCTTGGTCATCTCCGCCTGGCTCGCGCCCACCTGGTCGATCTTGATCGGGTACAGCTCTTCCCGAATGAACCCCTTCACCGAGCTCTTGCCAGATCCGCCGCCGCCGGCGTAGGTCACCACCGTGTTGTTCCCCTTCCCACGCTGGGCTTCGAGCATTTCGTTCATCAGCCGCCAGTTGAGCCAGCTCGATGCTTTGTGCACGGCCGTGGAATTCAGGCCGTTGTAGCCCTCGGGCTCGAAGAACTCCCGCCATTCGTCGACGTTGATCGTGACGCTGCGGATCGACGCATCGTTCTTGGGATTGCCGTCGCGGTAGCGCGTTGCGTGCGCCGAGAGATACTTCGCCTTGAGCTTCGAGTACTCCCTGTACGCCCGTGCGATCGTCTTCGCCTCAACCACCTGGTTCTCGGGGCTCAGGCCCGGGGTCGGCTTGTCCGTGCCGCGGAGTCCTGCTTTCTCCATCGCCGCGTGCAGGCCCTTTTCAGTCAGGGCGGCGCGGCCGGCGGCGGCCTTGTAGATCTTGCCCACCTCGGCGGCCGCCTGCTCGGAGGTCTTGCCGACCTCGAACCGCTCGATGTTGGCGGGTCCGCCGTGGTAGAGCGTTGGTGCGTCCTGGTCGATTCCTTCGCCCGTCGCCTTGAAGCCGGTTGCGGCCTTCTTCCGCCCGCGGGCCATGCCCTGCACGTCGTCGGCGGCTACCGGCTTGCGGCCCTGCTGGTAGAGGTACTTGACCCCTTCATCGACAAGCGACTTCCGCGACGGCCTTCCCTCGGGCGGCTTGCGGATCTCGCGCACGATGCTCTCGACCACGTTGTCGGGATCGAGCTGCAGATTGGGGAACTCGCCGACCACCTCTGTCGCCGTATCCAAGACGCGCAGCTTCTCCGCCAGCCGCGGGAGCTTTGCCGCCACAGCGTCAGGATTGCTGGCGTAGTCAAAGCCCGCTTCGTCGAGCCGGTCGAAATCTGCGGCCGTCAGCCTCAGCCTCTGACGCAGCTTTTTCCGCTCCCCTTCGACCGTCTGCCATGTGTTGACTGCCTCGGCGTGCCGCGCCTCGACGTACTGCTTGAGCTCGGCCGGCCGCACGCCCGACGCCCGGGCCGTGGTGTTGAGGTGGCTGTTAAACTCGCCGCTGGGCAGATCGGCATCGCGGGACTTTTCGGCGGCCGCCTGACGGGCTGCTTTCTCCGCGTGGTCACTGGGCGGAAAGCTCATCTCCGCCACGTCGAGCTCGTCTTTGACCGCGAACTCGGGCGGAACCCACTGGTCGGGCGCGTCGAGCGTGTCCGCTTCCAGCCGCTCCTTCACGCCAGCCGCCAGGCGGGTGATCTGCTCGCCCCCGCGGCCGTAGGCAAACTCGGGGTTGGTGCGCCAGTCGGGGTCGATCTTGTCGAGCTCGACGGCCACCTCGCCGGCCAGCAGCTGCGGCGCCGTCGTGCCGGTGAAGGGGGTGCCTGGGGTCTTCTCGTGTTCCAGCACCCACTCAATCAGCCGATCACGGTGGGGTGGTTCGTTGCCGTGCCGCTGGGCCTCTGTCAGCACGCGACGGTATTGCGGCTCCGCCGGGGCGTCGGTTTCAATCGTGTGATCAGATGAGCCGTCGGGCGTATCGCTCGAATCACGGAGCCGATCAAAGCTGGGCCCGCGAAAGTCCTGGCTACCTGGCACCCGCTCGCCCGCGGGTGGTTGCTGTTCAAGAAGCGAATCGAGGGGAAGTGACTCCGCTTCAGCGTCAGCCGCTTTGTTTTCAGTCTGGCCCTGGGGAGATCGCTGGAAGACAGATGGTCCCTTGAAGCCAGCGCCCAGGATGGCGCCCATCACCCCTTCCTGCACCCTCCGCTCCCAGAAGGCCAGACTGGCAGGCGTCAGTGAAGGGTCGACCTTGGAAGCCCACTGGGCAATGTCGGATGTAGCCCCCTGGAGAATCTCCGCCGTGAGTTCTTCTGCCGCAGACCCGGCAATCCCACCGGCCTTCCTGGCCGCGGCGGATTTTGCCAACGACTTGCCAACTGCGCTCTCGACGAGTCCTTTGGGAAGCAGTTTCCCTGCCACCTTGCCCGCGGCTCCCGAAAACGGAATCGCGTCGATAGCGGCAGTTAAGGGGCCGACCACCATGGCCCCCGAACCCGCCACGGCACTTGAGTACTTGTGGTCGTGCCCTTCTGCCCGCAGCTTGCGGTACGCCTCGCCCTCGTACTCTCCCGCCGCCGAGGCCCCACCCAAGGCCATAAAGCCCGCCGGCCCTGCGACCAGCGATGCTCCAATCTGAGCAGCCATCTGGGGTGCGGCCTGCGCTGCCGCGCCGAGGGCATACCGTGGGTCCTTTAGTTTCTGCAATAGGCTCAAATTCGGGTCGTTGGCAAAATCGCTCGCCCGAAAGGCATGTGACTGCGTTTCGCCTTGGAGGTTGTCGATCCCCTTCCGAAGATCCTCCTCGAATTGACTGGGCTCCTGTTCGCCGCCCACCCATTCCCCGAGCGAGTTCCCGGTGAGAGCTTTCACGGGGCCCTGGCCCAGCATCCTTCCGGCATTCATTAAGTTGCCGGTCAACAGGGCAGCGCCGCCCGCGCCCATGTGCGCCAGTTCGCTCAACAGTCCGCGGTCAATTTCCTTAGGCCGGTCAACTTGATGCAGCGCCAGATTGAACTCATCGGGAGAAAGCTTGCGGCCCACCGCAGGAATCTCTTTCACGCTGTCGCCCTGCAATTCCCCGCCGATCGCGTGCAGGCTGTTGCGGAATTCGCTCATCTTGTCGGCCGGCACGCCTTGCTCGAACATCGACCGCAGCCGGTCCATGTGCCAGGCAACTGTCTCAGGATTGGCGTGCGGGTTCTCATGCCGAGGCTTCCACCGTTCGAGGCTGGCCAGTTGGGCGTTCCGCTGCTTGGCCGCAGCTTCTTGCTGGCCACCGGCAAGAGCCATCGCGTGGGCCTGGTACTGCTGCTGCGACGGAGTGGCCTTGAAGACGTTCCCGATCTCCTCGGCAAGGCGAGAGTATTCGCCCCCCGCGCCCCCGAAAAACTGCACAGGGCCGTCGGATCGCGTAGGCGAGGGCAAAGCCCAGGGTGAATCCTGGGAGACCTCCCCTACGATCGGATCGTCGTCCCACGAATAAGAGCTCTGCCCGCCCGGGGGAGGCATCGTCTGCGCCGCGTAGCCCGGAATCTCGCCTACGATCGGATCGTCGTCCCAGCCTGCCATGGCTTACCTCGCCTGTTGCGATCGCTTGATGCGAATTTTCCCGTCGCGGACGTACACCGCTCCCTCGCCCATCCAGTTCCATTCCGTTTCCGAGTTGATCGGAATCGGCTTGTGCTGACCGATCTTCATCATGTGTTCGCCGATGGCCGGATCGGTCCCGGGTGGAAGTTGCGGGCCCGGCTGAGCCATCGGAGACGGGGGGAGGAATGGCTGTTGCGCAGCTGGCCCTGGCATTCCGCTAGGACCCACGGGTCCGCCCGCCCCAGGTCCACCAGGGGGCATCGGCGGCCCGCCCTGCTGCTGGCCCTGTCCAGCAGGCTTTCGGTATCGCGCGTTGTAGGCCTCTTGCCGCCGGTCAAATTCATCCAGGACGGATTTGGGATCAGGATGAACCTGTTCCGTCGAGCCCGGCCTGGTAGTGACCATCGCCTTCGTAACTTCGTTGATCTGCTTGTTGAACTCCTCGAAGCTGGGCGAAGGAGGTGGCGCGTTCGGGTCCGCCGGCGGTTTCGACGCCTTGGGAGGCGGGCGGTATTCGAGCTTCCCGTCCGGCTGCATCATGAACGTCGCGCCGTCGGGCCCCTTGAACGTCCGCTCTTGAACCACCTTGCCCATGTCGACCGGCTTCTCGCCCGGCTTCGGCATCGGTAAGGGTTCGAACCCGCTCAACTTCCCTTCGAGCTGACGCATCGCCCAATCCTTCTCCTCCGGGCGAAGATCCGAATTTTTCACCCAGTCGATGCCGTTGGTGATGCGGCTGATGTCGGCCTTTTGCTTGGCCGAAAACTGGTAGTCCCAGTTCTCGAGGTCCAGCTTCTGTCCTTCGCGGGCCATCCCCAGCCGCTGGTCGAATTCCAGCCCGGCCAGTTCCTTCTGCTGGCCGAAGCGGGCCTCGTTGGCGGCCGCCTCGCGCCGAGCCTCGGCCTCACCCATCGCCATGCGGCCAGTCATCTCTTGCTGGTTCTGCTGCCGCCCATAGAGATTCTGCGCCGCCATGCGCTCCAGGTTGGCCGCGCGCTCGAACTGCTGGCTCTGCTGTTGGGCCTGGATCTGCTGCTGCTGCATGGCCTGCCGCTGGGCCATCTCTTCCATGCGGGCGCGGTACTGACCCAGGCCGCCTTGATAAGCGGCCGCGGCCACCAGGCGTGCATCAGGATTGTGGGCGACGTTGATCGGCATGATTGATCCTTAAAAAAAGCCGGCTCGATCCGCGTAGCCAGGGCTCATGGGATTGTCGGGGCTGTACTGGTCGTAGCCGCTCCCCGAGTTGCCCTGGAGCGAATAACCCGAGTTGAAGTTGTAGCCCGGGTTGTTGTTGGCATACGCGTACACGTTGCGAGTGTTCGCACCCTGGCGGGCGCTCGTGGCCGCGATCCCCGCGTGCATCGAGTTGCCGCCGAAGATCTGCGCCGGCATCTGCCCGAGCTGATTCAGCCCGCCGGCAAAGGGGCCGAACGCGCTCTGCAGCGCGGCATAGGGCGAGCCGGCCGTGGTGCCGTAGCTCCCCGCGCCGCCCCTACCGCCGCCCCCTTGGCCGTTGAGCTGAGCCAACGCGATCAGCTCGCTCATCTCGGGATACGAGTCCGTCCGTCGTTCGATGATCCCCTGCCGCTGGCCGGTGAGTGCCGTGTCGTAGCCGACTTGCTCGCGACGGAAGGCCTCGGCCTGGCGGTTCAGCGATCCTTGCCGATTCCGCTCGTTCCCCGCGCTCATCGTCTGCGCGATCGTCGAGCCGGTCAGGCCGCGCGAAATCATGTCCTGCTGGCTTCGCGCCCCTTGCTGGTCGAAGCTGCGAGAGAGGTCCGCCGTGGCCTGGGCATTCCCCTGGTTTACGTTGCCCATCACGCGGCTGTACAGGTTGTCTTCGTTCGTCAGCAGCGTGTTGTAGCGGGATTCATTGGCGGCCCGCGCAGCATCGAACTGGGCCTGGTAGTTCGCACCGACGGAGCCCCCCGCCCCGGAATACATGCCGCCGTATCCACCGCCGGCGGAAGCGCCACCTCCGCCCGACGAACTCCCGCCCCCGCTCCCCGACGAACCGCCGTAGGTGCGCGTGGTGCTGTTGGGCAAGTAGTAGGCAGCATTCAGGCGATTCTGCACGTCCTCGGCGCTGCCGCCCAGGGTCATGTTGTACGCCTGGTTGCGTGCCTGATTGCCCGGACTGTAGAGGTTTGCCAAAGGTCACCTACCTTTTCTTTTTGAGGGCGGGCTTCGGCTTGGGAAACTTCGCCGCGTTGATACGATCGCTCAGCGACTTGTAAGGTTCGGCAACGTCCGTCTGCATCGCCTCCGTGCCGACCAGCCATGTGATGAACCGGCACTTCTTCGCAGCGTTCTCGCCGTACGCATGAATGTCTTCGGGAAGGATTGAGAGCTTTTCTTCCGCGATTGTCACAATTTCGAGCATCATGGTGGATTGAGCCTTTCAATGGGGATGATGATGCAGTGGGCTGGAGCCCCAGGCGAATGAGCGTGAGATTCGCATGCGCCGGCCAGCGTGCCTTCGTCGTGGCTGTGATCGTCGACGTCTATCGTGCCCGTAAACGTGTGGGCGTGTGATGGGCCGGTGTGATGGTGACTGGCGACAGCCAGCGTTCCGTACCCATGTTTGTGACCGCTGCCGCCGCCGCTGGGTTCAGTGACCGTGCTGACGTAGGTGCCAGTGAACGTGTGCGTGTGGGAGCCAATGGAATGGTCGTGCGACGAGAGTGTGACCGAAAGGCTGCTCATCGAGTGCGTGTGGCCTGTTCCGCTGTTTGGCTCCGTGATGCTGTGCGTTAGGCCGGAGAAATTGTGCTGGTGCGTGTCCGTGTCTATGGAGGTGAACGAGGTAGTTTGGGCCGAAGTAATGCCATACACGCCTGTTCCCGACGCAGTTTGAACCTCAGACACCGGAAAGATGGTGTGCTGGTGGTTTGTCCCAGAGGTTCCGGTAGTTCCGCCCGAGTGACTGGCGATAAAGATCCCGGTTGTTGCGTTGGCGAGCGTTCCAGATACGCTTCCGGTCGGACTCGCCGAGCCAGTATTGCCACTCCCGGCAGCGGTGGTTCCGCTGCCTGTCGTTCCCACTGTCACGCCGGTTGTGGCGTAATCCGTATCGCCCGTGATCGCGGGTGCGAAGCTGCCTGTGTTGCCGGTGCCGCCGTTGTCAGTGGTTCCGGTGCATAAGGGCCGGTGGGGCGAACTCGAGAACCTTCCCGGCTGACCTCCCGCAAAACGCGCGAAGTTCCTTCGTAAGGCAGAGTGACGATCTTTTTCTCCGCGGGGAGATACACGTCCCACAGCTCGACGTACTCTTCGTATTCATCGGGATCGGTCCCCATGCCTTGGCCAATGGCTTCCAACCGCTCATCGTTCCCGTCGTCTTGATCGCCATCGTTCCGCATCGTGCGGCGAGTCGGGGCGACATCCTTCGTGTCGTACAGCCCGCAGTCCTTGAACTGGTCGAACCGCATGCGGTAGCGATCGCCGATGTAGTCCATCCGCCGCCACGACTTGGCCCCCATGTCGAGCACCAGGTCGTCAAGATCGACCACCTCCGCGAAGGGGATCATCGTCGATGGCCAGCTGTCCGGGGCCCAATCCATGCCGACCTTCATCACGCCGATGGAGAACAGTGAGTTCTTGATCCAGCGTTGAATCTCGCCTTCGAGCTCGATGGCCTTGGCGCACTTATTGACCGCGAGCTCGAGGTCCATCGCCACGGGTTTCAGGCTGCCGTGGTCCGAAGTGACCAATACCTCAGGCGAATCGACGGAGAGCAGCCGCTCGTAGATCGTGACGGCCAGTTCGATGAACGAAATCGGGACGCGATCTTCGGCGCCGTTGTCGGAGTAGTGGAAACCCACGTACTCTTGCACGGTTTTTCGCTGGAGCTCGCGCATTTTCTTCATGCGGCCGCGGGACCAACTGATTGCCTTGCTCAGTCGGCCGGCCTGCTCGCGCGTGAATTTTTTGTCGGCGGCTGCCATCACCAGCTCGCCTTCTGCGCCAGGCGCTCTTGGTACTTCTTCCGACGATGGGCGAAAGAACCCAGGGGAGCTTCGGGCTTGGTTGAGGCCTTGGTGGCCGCCGATAGATCCGTGAGGCCGCGGTAGGCCACAGCATCCGCAATCACGCGATCGCCGTGGTTGTCGCCACTCTCCGTCGAGTTCGTGAGATCGCGGCTCTTCACGTGAACGATGTCATCGTTCAGGCAAACGTACTCGCGACACTCCGTGATCGCGGCCGCCGAGCGATTGATAAGCCGGCCGTCCTTGAGCGCGGCCCGATAGTCGGACAGCAGTACCCGCTTGGTGATCTTCGTCGAC
>Ga0335394_10001749_pt1 | contig 24430 bp, 16 predicted proteins | sample MAT03_FD_205741 | JGI IMG/M metagenome (GOLD analysis project Ga0335394, IMG submission 205741) | Freshwater microbial communities from Lake Fryxell liftoff mats and glacier meltwater in Antarctica - MAT-03 (spades assembly) (version 2) ...
CTTCTAAACCCCTTCTAACCCCCTCTAAACCCTCTAAACCCCCTTCTAAACCCTCTAAACCAATTTCACACCACCAATCATCTTTCATCATGAAACAAATAAAATCTATCCTGCTTTTCCTCGTACCCGCACTGGCAATTTTGTCTTCCTGTCAGGGGCAGGGTGGTAGCCCGGTGTTAAAAGGCGTCATTCAAAATGCGGCTAACCTGCAAGCGACGCTGGAACTGGCGCACTTCGACCGCAGCACAGTCGCGCTTGCCCGCGCCACCTGCGATGCCAACGGCGCCTTTGAAATCAAACCCGAAAAGGCTTTCGAAGAAGGGCTTTACCGCCTGACAATCGGTGCAAAACGTATGTATTTCATCCTCGACGGTACAGAAAAAACAGTCGAAGTAACCGGAGATTTGTCGACCATTGACCGCTTGGAGGTACAGGTAACGGGCTCGAAAACATTTTCCTGTTATACCGGAATTGTTCAGGATCTGCTCAAAACCCAATTGAAAAGCCCCGAAGAAGCCAAAGCCATCTCCCAAAAAGGCTGCACGCCACTGATGCAAGCCTTTCTGATGACCCAATTGCTGGCCGCCAATGCCGCCAGTTTTATGGATGATTTCAAAGCAATGAGCATCAAATTAAATGAGAGTATGCCCGGCTCGAAATTTGCAAGCGACTATGCTGCTATGATCGAACAGCTTGGCAAACAACCCACACAGCCACAAGCGCAACAAGGCAGTGAACTGATTAAAATCGGTCAGGCAGCCCCGAATATCAGCTTACCCGGCCCCGATGGTAAAGTGCATGCGCTCTCTTCCCTGAAAGGCAAGGTGGTGTTGCTTGATTTCTGGGCTAGCTGGTGTGGTCCCTGCCGCCGCGAAAACCCGCATGTGGTAGACGTTTATAACAAATACAAAGACAAGGGTTTCGAAATTTTCAGCGTATCGCTCGACGGGGCTGACCCGCGTATGAATATGTCGGCAGAACAAATGGAACAGCGCTCCAAAGACGGTAAGGAAAAATGGAAAGCAGCCATCCAGGCGGACGGCCTGATTTGGGAAAACCACGTCAGCGACCTCAAGCACTGGGGCAGCGAACCGGCCGGTATTTACGGTGTGAGCTCTATTCCAAAAACATTTCTGATCGGCCGCGACGGAAATGTGATTGCGATTAATCCGCGGCAGAACCTGGAGCAAGAATTGCTCAAAGTGCTTTAGACGTTCAAAAACAGGCATCCTGCACGATGAAACAGCCGAAATTACGGCTGTTTCATCGTGCAGGATGCCTGTTTTTGAACGTCGTGGGTAAATTGGGTAAGCAGGCCACCTTCCGACCACTTACATTATGCAAATCATTGATAGAGATAATTTTATTAGGAACGACTCATGAAAAAAATCTTGGTCCTTCTTTTTCTGCTTCCGCTTCTTGCAGGCGCCCAAGGGGGTATGTGGTTGCCCATGTACCTCGAGAAATTCAATGAAAAAGACATGAAATCCCTTGGCTTGAAGCTCGATGCCGACGATATTTACGCCCCGAACCGGCCGAGTATCAAAGATGCTATTTGCCAGTTCGGCGGCGGCTGCACCGGGGAAATGATCTCGCCGGAGGGCTTGCTGCTCACCAACCACCACTGCGGTTTCGGCGCCATCCAGCAATTATCGACCCTGGAACATAATTACGTGGAAGACGGTTATTGGTCCAAAAATCGCGAGGAGGAACTGCCTGCGCCGGGCGTAACTGCAATGTTCGTCAGCCGGATGGAGGATGTTACCGCCCTGGCCATGCAAAGCGTGACAGAAGGTATGGGCGAGCGGGACCGGCAGGCACAGATCGATAAAAACCTGGCCCAGATTCGCGCGATGACTAAAAAAGAAAAATGGGAGGACATCCTTATCCGCCCGTTTTACAATGGAAATCAATACTTTCTATTCGTCACCGTAACATTTAAAGACCTGCGCTTCGTGGGCGCTCCTCCCAGCAGCATCGGCAAATTTGGCGCCGACACCGACAACTGGGTATGGCCCCGGCATACCGGCGATTTTTCCATGTTCCGGATTTACTCGGATAAAGACAATCATCCGGCGGAGTATTCCAAAGAGAATATACCCTATAAGCCGGGACATTTTTTACCTATTTCCCTCGATGGGGCAACGGAAGGGGATTTTACCATGGTTTATGGCTTTCCCGGTCGCACCGACGAATACCTGAGCGCCGCCGCTGTACGGCAAATCGGCGAAGTGCTCAACCCCGCGCGGGTGAGCGTGCGCGACCGGGCGCTCAAAATCCTGGATTCGTATATGCGGCAGGATCCGGCCGTTAAAATCGCGTACGTGGCCAAATACGCCGGAATAGCCAACTCCTGGAAAAAATGGCTGGGTGAAATGCAAGGCCTGAAAACGTATAAAGCGCTGGACAAAAAGCTGGCTTATGAAGCCGAATTTACCCGCCGCGTGGACCAAAATGCCGATTTTAAGTTCAAGTACGGCAACCTGCTCCGCCGCTTGCAACAACTGCATCAGGAGATCGAACCGTTTGCCCTGGCCCGCGATTATTACCTGGAAACCTGTGTGCGCAACAACGAACTCCTCAGCCAGACTGCCGGCCTGAGCAGTTGGATCGAATCGTATGAGAAAAACGGCGAAACGTTTTTTGCCGGTAAAATAAAGGACGTAAATGCTGGCCTTGAGGGTTTTTACAAAGATTACCGGCCTGAAGTCGACCAGGCGGTATTTGCCGGTCTGATGGAACTGTATGCCAAAAACGTTCGAGACGAATGGGGTGGCGGATACGCCAAAGCCGAGGCGGCCAAACACGGTGGATACGAAGGCTGGGCGGCCTATGTTTTTCAAAACAGCGTATTACCCTATGCCGATAAGATGAAGGCTCTGTTGATGGAATCGCCCTCCAAAATTGTCAGCACCCTTAAAAACGACCCCGCATACCTCGTCTGGAAAGCAACGTCTGACGGCTATGTGGCCAATATTGAGCCTAAAATAAAGGAATTACAGCCCAATATCAACCTGCTGCAACGCCAGTACATGGCTGCGCAAATGGCGGTATTCAAAGACAAACGCTTTTTCCCCGACGCCAACAGCACCCTGCGGCTCACCTACGGCCAGGTACACGGCTACGAACCCCGCGACGCCATTCAATACCAGTTCCAAACCGATCTCGATGGCGTCATGGAAAAATACATCCCCGGCGATTACGAGTTCGATGTGCCAAAGCGTTTGATTGATCTTTGGAAATCAAAGGATTACGGCCAGTACGCCACCGCCGACGGCCGCTTGCCGGTATGTTTTACCGGTACCAACCATACTACCGGTGGTAATTCCGGCAGCCCGGCACTGGATGCTCGCGGCAACCTGATCGGGCTCAATTTCGACCGGGTCTGGGAAGGCACCATGAGCGACCTCAACTACGACCCGGCCATCTGCCGGAACATCATGGTGGACATCCGGTACGTACTGTTTATCGTCGATAAATACGCCGGGGCGGGGCAGTTGATCGATGAAATGAAACTGGTTAAGCGAAAGAGAAAGTAGCAGTAGGCAATGGCATTATTGAGTGCCACTGCAACGGCCTGCTTCTACTGCAATTTTTTCTTCCTTTTCGGCTTTTCAAACCCAAACAGCGAATAATCATATTCGGTATTACCCGTAAGATCTTTATTCCCGTCGCGTTTGCGCTCGCCGTGGGGATAATGCTCCATCCGGTTCCAGCTCTGGTAAATAAGGCCAAGCTGGTCGTCCTGCTTGTCCGCATAAGAACGCAAAATGAACTGGGTCAGGAATTTGCCGATTTCTGCGCCGGCGGCCACTACCGGGTTCGGCACGATACCGACTAACTTGGCTGTCGACTGAATAAAACCGGCCAATTCGCCGTCTTTCAGCACTTCTTCCCACATTTTGGCGTTGTCGCGTTGTCTTTTCCGGCTGCCGATGAGCACCATTTGAAAGTGAAAATCGGCGGGAATTTTTTCAGACTCATACAAGACGAAACCGGTGTCGCCAAAGGTCAGGACGTGTTCGTCCTTGACGTTTTCAACCGGCGTGAAAATTCGCGTTTCTATCGCGTCCTTCACGGCTTTTTTTAGCATTTCTGCTTTTTTTACTTCGTCCGTAGCGGCAGTCAGGCCTTTCAGGGCGGGGAGCGGGCGGTCGTCGGTGGTGATAAAACAATAAATTTCCACATCCGTTTTGTCGCGTTTTTTAAAAATTGTCTGGCGAAAATTGGAGTGGATGAGGATGCGGTTCAGGCGAAAGTAAAACATAAGCGGATGTTTAGGTGCTGATGCTGGGTTGCTTGTTTAGAATTCAAAGGTGAGCATTAATCTGTGAAAATCCGCGTTCATCCGCATTCTGATTGTTAAAAATGGAGAGGGTGGCGCAGGGCTACCCGTCCGACGGCTTTTTTTGCCGTCCGACGGGTAAGCGACAAATCATCCGTATCCGCTCAACCTCTTTTCGTCATCCGACGGGGCAGTACATCACAAATTAACGCAAACAAAAAGATGGCAACTAACGGTAGATTACGTGCTACTTTACCCGTCGGACGGCAAAAAAAGCCGTCGTACGGGGAGCGCCGTGTGCTACTTTACCCGTCGGGCTGAAAAGATTTCGAATAGCGGGACTTGTGTAGTTTCCTTCGCTACGCTACCGAATGACACGCGTTGGGGAGGGTAAAAAAATTCAGCCGGATGACTCCTGCTTTTTGGGGGCAACTCAAAATTTAAGTCGGGATATTCAGGCTGGAGGATCTTGGTCCGTAGTAAGTCCGACACTGCCAAGTCTGCGATGCTGGCAGGTCTTGCATCCGGTGAGCGCTTGACCTGCCAGCGTCGCACACCTGGCAGTGTCAAATTTCTGAAATGTTTCGCTTATTGGCTGAGACTAAACCGTTACGCACTTGTGTACATACGGAGCGCGAAAAGGGATTGAGCGGATAAGGATGATCTGTGCTTCACTATCCGTCGGACGGCAAAAAAAAGCCGTCGGACGGGGCGCCCTGCGATGATTATCCGTCGGACGGGGTGTAAACCTGATAGATAAAAATGACCTTTGCGGCCGTCCTACTTCGCCTTATTGCTTCGGCGGATAAAATGGGTAAAAATGATCTTTGTGGCCCCTATTGTCCTTTTTTTAATGACATCATGCGAATAATGGGTTCAAATTATAACTATCTGAAAATCAAGGGTCAGTATAGTGTCGGGGTGACTTAAAGTCACCCCGACACTATGCAAGGCGCTGAAAATCAGCACTTTCCCCCAACCCATTATTCGCGTACATCATATGTCCCAATGGCCTTTTCAATAACCTTCCATAACTTCTCATTCCATCAAACATGCCACACCTGAGCGATATACTCACCCACCTTGGCGAAGACCGGGAACAATATTTTAACGCCGTGGCGCCACCGGTCATTCAGTCGAGTAATTTCGTTTTCCCTGACCTGGCCGCTTTTCGCGCGGTTTTTGCCGATGAATTGGAGCATCACGTGTACACCCGGGGCAACAACCCGACCGTGGAGATTTTGCGTAAAAAACTGGCCGCGTTGGAAGGAACGGAGGATTGCCTGGTATTTTCCAGCGGCGCGGGCGCCATCGCCGCAGCAGTGATCGGAAACGTGCAAAGCGGCGACCACGTGGTCTGCGTAAAAGCGCCGTACTCCTGGACCACCGCCCTTTTACGCAAGTTTTTACCCCGTTTCGGCGTCGATCACACCTTTGTGGATGGAACAAACCTGGCAGAAATTGAAGCCGCTATCCGGCCCGAAACGCGGGTATTGTACCTCGAAAGTCCGAATACCCTGACCTATGAATGCCAGGACCTGGCTGCCTGTGCCGCTTTGGCCAAAGAACGCCAGATCGTCACCATCATCGACAATTCGTACTGTTCGCCACTGTACCAGACCCCGGCAGCTTTCGGCATCGACATCGTGGTGCATTCTGGCACCAAGTACCTGAATGGTCATTCGGACGTTGTGGTCGGGGTGTTATGCGCGGGCAAAACGATGGTAAAAAAGATTTTCGAATCGGAATTGATGACCCTCGGCGGGGTGCTTGGCCCGCACGATGCGGCTTTGGTTTTGCGCGGGCTGCGCACCCTGCCCTTGCGGCTTCAGCGCAGTAATGAGAGCGCTCAAGCGCTCCTGGCCAGATTAGAACAACATCCTAAAGTCGAACGCGTTTGGTATCCTTTCCACCACAGTTTTCCCCAATTGGAACTGGCCAAACGGCAAATGCGCGGTTGCGGAGGTTTGTTTTCGGTACAATTTAAAACCGGTACACCAGAACAAATGGAAGATTTCGTGCACCGTCTGAAGCGTTTTCTGATGGCCGTTTCCTGGGGCGGACACGAATCCCTGATTATGCCGACCATCGGCTTTTATAACATTCCCGGACGCGATAATCCGCCGCTTCCCTGGACCTTCGCGCGTTTCTACATCGGCCTGGAAGACCCAGATTGGCTCTGGGAAGATTTAGAACAAGCGATGGACGTTTTGTGAATACCGAATCATGAAGATCGAACGCAGCCATAAGAAGTCAAAAAGAAGGATAAAAGCACCTTTAAGCCGGTCCAAACAGGTCACGGGGCAAGTTGATTTCTTCGAAAACAGGCTGCACGAGGCCGTACGGCAGTTATTCGGCGAACTTGATGCGCCTGTTTTGGCCGAAATCTGCGCTATTTTCGAATGGGTCAACCTGCCGGGCGGGGGCTTGTTGTTTCGGCAAGGCGAAGCCGACGACAGTATGTACGTGCTCGTGAGCGGCCGGCTAAAGGTGTTGCGAAACCGGAAGACGGGCGAAGTAGAGCACTTCGGCGAAATTGCTGCGGGTGAAATTGTAGGAGAAATGGCGCTCATCACCGGCGAGCCCAGGAGTGCGGATATCATAGCCATGCGCGACAGCGTGCTGGCCCGGATCAGCAAAGAGCAGTTTGAAACGCTGGTGCAACATTATCCGAGGGCCCTGATACAGTTGACAAAAACCATCTTAGAGCGGATGCGGCAGCGGATGAGTACCAAAAGGGCTAAAAAGAAAATTACGAATCTTTGTGTATTGCCTGTTTCTGAACTGACTGATTCAGAAGAATTTGTGCGAAATTTATGCGAAGCCCTGACCCTGCATGGCTCGGTTAAATTGCTGGACAGCCGGACCGTAAACGAGTTATTTGAACATTCCGGCATCGCGGAAACTACCCACGACGAAAGCCGGCCGTATCGCCGTCTCAGCTCCTGGTTCGATGAACAGGAGAGCAACCACCGCTTTGTGGTATACCTGACAGACAAACAGGATTCGGAATGGACGCGCCGCTGTTTGCGGCAATCGGACGAAATTCTCCTGGTGGCAGACAGCAATCAGTCGCCTGACCTACATCCCGTGGAACAATTATACCTCAACGGTGGTGCGCGTTTGACGCAGGCCGACCAAATTCTCGCCCTGGTGCATCCGCCCGGCGCTAATCGTCCGGTGGGCACCCGGAACTGGCTGGCGCAGCGGTCCCTGCATTACCACCACCATATTCGTTCGGACCACCCGGCTGATTTTGCCCGCCTGGCCCGTTTTATCAGCGGCAACGCCATCGGGCTGGTCCTCTCGGGCGGGGCGGCCAAAGGTTTTGCCCATATCGGCGTGTTCAGGGCCCTGGAAGAGGCGGGCATTCCAGTCGATTTTGTAGGCGGTACCAGCATCGGAGCGATTATGGGCGCATTTATTGCGCGCAGTTGGACGGGTTCGGCTATCCGCTCGTATTGCCGGGCGATATTCCGGAAAAATCCCACGAGCGATTTTAACCTAGTGCCGCGCGTTTCCATTTTTAAGGGGAAAAAACTGGAAAACCTGCTTCATGCGACTTTCGGGGACCTGGAAATCGAAGATCTATGGCTGAATTTTTTCTGTGTTTCCTGCAACCTGACCCGCACGAACCCCCATATCCACAAAACCGGAAGCCTGGCGGTCGCGCTTCGGGCCAGCATCAGTATTCCGGGCGTTTTTCCCCCAACAGAGATTGACAACGACCTGTACGTGGATGGCGGGGTCTCCAATAATATGCCTGTGGATGTGATGAGCCAACTGGGTGTGGGCTCGATCATTGCCGTCGACTTACAGATGTACCACCAGCTCGCGGCCGAGCAAGATCAATCTGCAGTGCGCCGCCGCCGCTTACCCAACCTCCTCTTTGTGGTTATGGAATCTTCCCTGCTGAGCGGCCGCTACCTGTCGCAGGAATATAAGAAACAGGTAGACCTGTACTTCAACCCGCCCCTGCGCGGCTTCAGTTTGATCGATTGGAATAAGTTTGATAAAATCGAGGCTATTGGATATGCGCATGCCAAGGAAGTGTTGGCGTTTGCGAAGGGGATAAAAGCGGATGGGGTGTGATATTTGCGGCCGGCAGAATTGAGCTCACGCAACCTGACCCCCGCAGCTCGACCCCGCGCCCGCTGTGCAACCATAACAGTGCTGATTAAGCACAATATCCCGCTGTTCAAGCGCCGAAAAGTCAAAATCCCGCAGATGCGTTTTCGGCCCTGCTACTTTCAGATCGAGCATCTGGTTAAAATCGCAATCGTACAAATCGCCTTCATAGCTAACGGAAATGGTATTGCGGCACATCACACCTGCCACGGCCCCCGGGTTGAACGAATCGAGCAATGATTGCATATAGCTTTCATAATGTCCGCCCTCCAGCAAATAATCGAGGAAACGGCTGATCGGCATATTGGTAATGGCGTACAGATGGTTGAAGTCGATGTCAAATTTTCGCTTCAATTGCCGTTTAAAATCGGCTTCCAGAGAAGCCTGGTGGCCTGGTAAAAATGTGCCGGTAGGGTTGTATACCAAGTTGAGTTTCAAGTCGGTGCCGTCCTGCGCGTAGCCTACTGCATTCAGCATTTGCAGGGCTTTGATAGAGTCTTCGAAGACACCGTCGCCGCGTTGGGCATCTGTGCGCAGGGCGCTGTAATGCGGCAGGGACGATACGACTTCCACCTTGTTTTCGGCAAAAAAATCCGGCAGGTCGTGGTACTTTTTATTGGCCACGATGATCGTCAGGTTGCAGCGATCAATAATGTGTTTCCCAAGTTTACGACATTCTTCCACGAACCAGCGAAAATTCGGGTTCATTTCGGGCGCTCCTCCCGTGATGTCGACGGTCGGGATATCGCAGCGGGCCAGTACGTCGAGGCACAGTTCGAAGGTTTCGCGGGTCATGTTTTCTGCCTTGCGGTCCGGACCGGCATCCACGTGGCAATGCGCGCAGGTTTGGTTGCACAATTTGCCCACGTTCATCTGGAATATTTCGATCCGGGTCGGTCTGATTGTACCGTCCGTGAATCCAGCCTGTTTAATTGATTCCCGAAATGCGGGAAAACGGGCATCGGTTAACTCCTTGCCATTCAATACTTTCAATTGAAAAAAAGTATCGGCCAAAGCGCTGTGACGCGCCGCTAATGATTTTATTTTTTGGTGGATACTCATGCCTACATGGTAATTTCTTTGGCGTGATTCATCATTTGGACAGAATTCACCAAGCTGGAGCCCGCTTTGATTGCGGCGGCAACATGTACGGCTTCCATCATTTGTTCTTCGTCGGCGCCTTTTTCAAAACAGGTGCTGGTGTATGCGTCAATGCAGTACGGGCATTGCACAGTATGGGCAACAGCCAGGGCAATGAGTGCTTTTTCGCGTTCGCTGAGGGCGCCTTCGGCCATCACATCGCCATACCAGGAGAAAAACTTATCGGCCAGGGGCTTTTGCCAATCGCCGATATTGCCGAATTTTTTAAGGTCTTCCGGATCGAAATAGTGTTTTTTTGACATGGAACGGATGGGTTGTTTATAAGGTACGACTGGTTGCGGTAAACAGTTTTCAGAAAGGGGGGCAAATAAAAGTCAATTTCTGGATAAGGAACATGAAATTTGCAACTTCGTTCATTAACAACAAACCATGAACCCACTTGCCCTTCCCGCTTTTTCTGCCAACGGCCACCTGCAGGGCGTTATAGAAATTCCTGCGGGCACCAACCACAAATACGAGTTTAACAAACAATCGCTTCAATTCCAGCAGGATCTGCGCGACGGTCAGCCCCGTTTGATCGATTTTTTGCCATACCCGGTGAATTACGGATTTATTCCGTCTACCCGGATGGACAAGGGGCGCGGCGGCGACGGAGACCCGCTCGATGTGTTGGTTTTGGCCGAATATTTGCCGACCGGTACAGTACTCGAGGTGCAGGCGATCGGCCTGTTGAAATTAAAAGATACCGGTGAACTCGACAACAAAGTACTGGCGATTCCGGTCGATCCGTCGAGGCGAATCATTAAAGCGTCGAATTGGTTGACGTTTCAGCGCGATTACAGCGCAATCAGACATATCTTAGAGTTGTTTTTTATGTACTACGACGGCTTGGGGACTATGACGGTGATGGGTTGGGACGATGAAGCGGCCGCGCTTGCCGAAGTTAAAAAATGGCAATTGGTTTAATGCCGGCAACCATTTTCACCTTGACCTGTTTTTCTTAGCCGATGAATAAACGCGCCCTATCTGATATGCCCTCGACCATCCGTTCTGTCCCGTCCGGCGATTTCCACCCTCCGGACGAGGCGTATCGCTATAGTTTTTTTCGCTCCATCGAAGCGGCCGGGCACGACTGGGATAAGGCGGCGCCTGTCCATGACCTTTTTCTGCAAAGGGATTATCTGTCCGTACTGGAAAGCAACCCGCCCATCGGCATGCGTTTCGGTTATTTGGTATTTTACCGGGAGAATCTTCCGATTGGCGTAGCCGTATGTCAGATCAAATATTTTAAGGGCGACGATAACATCCAGGACTTGGGTTCCACGGGCAAAGGCCCCTGTTTTTTCAGCAGTTTAGCCAGTTGGCTTAAACGCCGTGTGGCTGGTATTGTAGCGGCCGACGTGCTCATTTGCGGCAATATGCTGCTAACCGGCCCGCATGGGTTTTATTTTGATTATCAAAGAATTGCAACGGCCCGGTCGATTGATTTGCTTGAAAAAGCGCTTGTCGACGTATTATCTAAGATGGAGCGGCAAGGGGTAAAAATGCCGGTTATTCTGATCAAAGACGTATTGCCTGAACCACAGACGCAGGGGAAAGCATTCATGGAAAAAGGTTTCGTCGAATTCGATATTCAACCCAACATGGTGCTGGACCTTCCGTTCAAAACCTTTGAGGAATACCTTGGCGCGATGTCTACGAAATACCGCACCCGCGTCAAACGAGCCCTGAAAAAAGCGGACGGGCTGGTAAAAAAGGAACTGACGCTGGCCGATATACAACGCGAACTGCCCAGGATGTACGCCCTTTACCGTGAAATCGCCAACAATGCCGGTTTCAACATGGTTGACCTGAACGAGGACTACCTGCTGGCGCTCAAGCGCGACTTGCCGGAGCATTTTCGCATTTTTGCCTATTATTCCGACGGACGATTGCTGGCATTTTACACCACGATCCAGAATGGCGACGAATTGGAGGCTCATTTTCTGGGATACGATAAGGAGCATAACCACGACCTGCAACTATACCTGAATATTCTGTACGACATCGTTCGTATTGGTATTTCTTCCGGAAGCCACCAGATTATATTTGCCCGCACCGCGCTGGAGATCAAAAGTTCGGTAGGGGCCACGTCGCATGATTTGTTTTGTTATTTGCGCAACCAAAACAGCTTTGCCAACCGCTTCACGGGTACCATGCTCGATTACCTGAAACCGGTGGAACACTGGCAGGCGAGGCATCCGTTTAAGGCGGAGGACTGATTCATTGCCTATCATTCACCATTATGTTTCTTCGCTGGCGCCTGGCCCAATTCTTCGAAATCCGCTGGTGGCAGCGCTACTTCGCCGGGCGGGATACACAAACTTATTTAGACTGGAAACGGGCGTACTGGCGAGATTTTCTGGACAAAAGCGGCATCGAACTAAAACCCGGCGCATTCGTCCTGGATGCAGGATGCGGCCCGGCAGGTATTTTTATGATCTTAGACGACTGCCGGGTAGACGCTGTCGATCCCTTGCTGGACCGGTACGAACAAAAGTTACCGCATTTTCAACGGGCGGATTACCCGAATGTGCGTTTTTTCAATGAACCGCTGGAGACGTTTAATCGGGAAAATCAATACGATGCGGTGTTCTGCCTCAACGCCATCAACCATGTGGCCGATCTCGACCTTAGTTTAGACCACCTGGCGGCGCTTACAAAACCAGGGGGTACGCTGGCGGTTTCAATTGACGCGCACAACTATCAATGGGTGAAAAAGTTATTCCGGCTATTTCCGGGGGATGTGTTGCACCCGCATCAATATGATTTGGAGGAATACAAGGAGATGTTGAGGAAGCGAGGGGGTAGGGTAGTGCGGGAGGTTTTGGTGAAGCGGGAAGGGGTGTTTAGTTATTGGTTATTGGTTTTACGGTCATGAAATATCTTTACTTCATCCGGGCGCAGGGCCTCAGAATGACGCGTTGCTTCCGGGCTGGGAAAAAAAGAAAAAATGTTATAGTCAACGCAAAGTGGTTTTGAAAGGACCACGGTCTCTAATATCGTGACAATCAATATTCTAAACTACTCTAAACCGACTATAACGTGTAATTAGTGGTCGGTAAAACAGGCAAAACAAGGACTAATTTTCCAACTCGAAAACATTGGCGAACCATCGGGCAAAGCGTTCGGCTAACGGGAATTTATGATCAATCCAATTGCTTTTGATCGCGATGCCCATTGATTTGCCGGGGTCTTTCTGCCAGGCCAACCAGGTATGAACTTCCGCTTTTGAACGATCTGAGGCAGCAAACAGGTTTTTTTCTTCGAGTATTAATTCTTTTACGGATGCTTTGGCGCGCTGCAGGTAAAAATCATTCAGAGAGATCATTTGGAGAAAAAAATCCTCGATTTCACCACGGTTTTCATTGTCGGGCATAATCCATACGCCGACTTTGGCGAGATCGGGATCGGCGTCGACTATAATGGCGCCGTCTTTTGGAATTTCAGCCGGGAGATCGGTGTATCCTAATTTTTGAAGAGTTGCGCAAGCGGACTGCCAAGTGGAAGGCACCGATTTGTCGGCATCTATTACAATTGCAAATGCCTGTAAATCAGCGGTTTTAGAAATTTCATCTACGTACCCCAGGACCTCATCTTTGCCTAATGGTTCGCCGTTTTTATTTTTCAGGGCAAATTTCTGCTCGAACACTTTTTTACTTTGGAAGCCTTTGGGACGATTTAAGCCATGTTTTGTACAAATCTGCAAAATGACATGAATATCATTGCCTTCCGACAGAATATGTTGCTTCATCGGGTTTCGAGGTTAAGATCCAGGGAATTTTCAAGTTGTTCCATATCGTAGTCTACGGCCATAATGCCGTTGTCTTTTTTGCTGCGTTGCAGGCGGATATAATTGCCTAAGCCGGCATATTCTTGTTTATTAGCTACAAATGAAAATGCTTGAACGCAATCCGAACTATGGGTGGTGGCGAAGATCTGAATGTTTAATTCTCGGGCTTTTTGAAACACGATATCCCACAATAATGGTTGTATAGAATGATGTAGCCCCATTTCTATCTCGTCTATCAACAACATGCTATTTTCGGCGCTGACAAGACCCATTGCAATAGTGAGCAAGCGGTTCATGCCCTCGCCGAAATTTTTGAGTGGTAAGGGTTTAGGTGAATTTTTTAAACGTATTTTAGCCGTTCCATCAGATTCATTGACACTTACTCTTTCGATATTAGGTTCGATGATTTGAAGGATTTCAACAACCTTATCTTCTTTATCAGTAAGCTCAATAGTTTTCCAAAATTGAACATTTATCGAGTCAAAGCTTGCCGGAATATAAGGAACACCACCATCTAACTTAGAATTAATTTTTGACAAGACATGACCTGGTAGCGCGTATTCCTGCTGGCTATTCACAATATATGCAGTTAACAATCCACCATTATCTCTATTATATTGAAATTTCAATAAATCATTTATTACAACAGGATTTTGAAGATTTCCAGCATAGAAAATTGATTTCACCGCATCTTCCGGATCTACAGAAAATTCACCTCTTGAAGTCAAAATATATTGAAACGCGGACATGAAAAAGTAAAATGAATCTCGATTCCCATACAACCGCAACGCCTCCAACAGCGTACTTTTCCCACTATTATTCTTCCCCGTTATCAAATTCACCTGCCCTACCTTCGGGATGTCCAGTTCCTTGAACAAGCGGTAATTTTCAATATGAATATGATCCAGCATCGTATCGGCGTCTTTTTCTACAAAAGTAAACCATTTTTGAAAAAATCGCTTTCCCCTCGCCAAATTCCCCCTTTTTTCTCACCTTTGCGCCTCTTTTTTCAATAATACGAATATATCTGATGGAAGAACTCTTCAAACGCCTCGTGTCCCACTGCAAAGAATACGGTTTCATTTACCCCTCGTCCGAAGTGTACGAAGGCCTCAACGGCGTGTACGATTACGGCCCCATGGGCGTGGAACTGAAAAACAACATCAAGGAATACTGGTGGAAAGCGATGGTGCAGATGCACGAGAACATCACCGGGCTCGACAGCGCGATCTTTATGCACCCGAAAATCTGGAAAGCTTCGGGGCATGTGGATGCATTCAACGACCCCATGGTGGACAACAAGGACTCAAAAAAACGCTACCGCGCCGACGTGCTGATCGAGGGCGAGGTGGATAAACTGGCGGTAAAAATTGAAAAAGAGGTTGAAAAGGCCCGTAAGAAGTTTGAAAACTTCGACGAGACGCTCTATCGCAGCACCAATCCCCGGGTAGTGGAATGGTATCAACGCTCGGCGACCATTGAAAAGCGCCTGGCCGATTATATGAAAGCCAACGACATGGCCGGACTGAAAACGCTGATCGAAGAACTGGAAATCGCCGACCCCGACACCGGCTCGCGCAACTGGACGGAAGTGCGGCAGTTCAACCTGATGTTCTCCACCCAGATGTCGAACACCGGCGACGAAGGCAAACTGTACCTCCGTCCCGAAACGGCGCAGGGCATTTTTGTCAACTTCCTCAACGTACAAAAAACGACCCGGCAGAAAGTGCCATTCGGCATCGCTCAGATCGGAAAGGCGTTCCGGAACGAGATCGTGGCGCGGCAGTTCATTTTTCGCATGCGCGAATTCGAACAGATGGAAATGCAGTACTTCGTGCGCCCCGGCACCGAAATGGAGTGGTACAACTACTGGAAACAGAAACGGATGGCCTGGCACACAGCGGTGAATCCGGCGGCCAAACTGCGTTTCAAAGACCACGATAACCTGGCCCACTACGCCAATGCGGCCGTGGATATCCAGTTCGATTTTCCCTTCGGTTTCAAGGAACTGGAAGGCATTCACTCCCGCACCGATTTCGACCTGAATGCACATACGGAGCTCTCCGGCAAAAAGATGCAGTTTTTCGACCCGGAACTGAACGAAAGTTACGTGCCCTATGTCGTGGAAACCTCCGTTGGCTGCGACCGGATGTTCCTTTCCATCATCAGCAACGCGTTGATCGATGAAACCGTACCGGATGCCCAGGGCGAAGACAGCACCCGCACGGTATTGCGGATTCCGCCGGCTTTGGCGCCGGTGAAATGCGCCGTGTTGCCCATCGTGCGTAACAAAGAAGAAATAGTCGGGAAAGCCCGCGAGGTATACGACCGCCTGAAACTCTATTTTCTTTGCCAATACGATGAAAAAGACGCCATCGGCCGCCGCTACCGCCGCCAGGACGCCATCGGAACGCCCTTCTGCGTGACGGTAGATTTCGATACGATGAACGACGACACGGTGACGATCCGCGAGCGCGATTCAATGCAACAGATACGGGTACCGGTGAGCGAAGTAGCGCGTATTGTGGCGGAAAAAACGGATATGCGGGGTTTGCTGGAAATGCTGGCGTAAGATTAGGGAGGTTTAGAGGGTTTAGAAAGGTTTAGAGGGTTTAGGACAGCGCTGCCCTAAACCCTCTAAACCTTTCTAAACCCTCTAAACTTTTCTAAACCCTCTAAACTGTTTTTTTTAGACAAACAAAATTGAAGAATAAAAGCAGCAATTCCCTCTATTTTACGAATCTTGCGGTAATTCCTTCTCCGGTTTCACATTAAACGCCTTTTCCGCATGAACGTAAAACACACTCTGCTTCTCGTCGCCCTTCTTACCGGCACTTTGACTGCGCTATTTGGCCAAGCGGTCCCCAAAGACGTTACCATACCGCTTACGGCAACGGTCAATGCCAACAATTCGATTACCCTGAACTGGCCCAACCCTGTAGCTTCGAACCTGCAGATCATACGCCACACTAAAGGCAATCCAAATTCGATCTGGGTCATTGTGCTGAGCGTAAACAACAGCACCCAAACCACGGTAACCGACAACCTCGTATCGCCTGGCCAGACCTACGAATACCGCATCCAGCGCAACACCACCTTCAGCGCCTTCGGATATGTACACGTGGCGATCAATGCGCCGGTGACCGACAACCGGGGAAAGATCCTGATGTTTGTGGATTCCACCACGGCCGATGCGCTCGGAGTGGAATTAGTGCAAATGAAAAACGACATGCGGGGCGATGGTTGGATCGCGGTCCCGATTAAAGTAGGCCCTGCCGCAACCGTGCAATCGGTTAAAAACCAAATTGTTGCAGCATATAATGCAGACCCCGGCAACGTAAAAGCGGTGTTCCTGATCGGCCATGTCCCGATTCCCTATTCGGGCGATGCGACTGCCTGGGACGGTCACACCGACCACCATGGCGCCTGGCCGGCCGACGCCTATTATGCCGATATCAATGGTATCTGGACCGACAATATCACGAATACGACACCCGGGCGCGCAGCCAATAAAAATTTGCCGGGCGATGGAAAATTTGACCAGGATTACATTCCTGCCGATGCTTCCAATAATACAGATGTTGAACTTCAGGTAGGCCGGCTTGATTTTCGCCGCCTGACGCAAGCTACCTTCGGCTTGAACGAAATAGAACTGTTGCGCCGTTATTTGAATAAAAATCACCGCTGGCGTACCAAACAGTACGTGGTGCAAAATAAAGCTTTAGTAGACGATAACTTCGGGGTTTTGGGTGGCGTGGAACCTTTTGCTGCCAATGGTTTTCGCAATGCCTATCCGCTGGTAGGCGGAGGCGCAAACGTGGTGGAAGCCGATTTTTTTAACGGTACGGAAACCCAGAGTTATCTCATGGGATATGGTTGCGGCGGTGGCAACTATACAAGCGCCGCCAACGTGGGCAGCAGTACGAATTTTGGCGCCGACTCGGTTAATATCGTTTTTACCAACCTGTTCGGAAGCTATTTCGGCGATTGGGATTATGAAACGGATCCCTTCATGCCTTCTGCCCTGGCATCCCGCGGCGGCATCCTGACCTGCGGTTGGGCCGGCCGCCCACACTGGTTTTTGCAGGCGATGGCCTCCGGCGAAACTATCGGATATTGCATGAAAGAAACCCAAAATGCAAACACGAATATCGGATATATTGGTACGTACGGCGAAAGCGGCGCCCACGTGGCGCTTCTGGGTGATCCCACGCTCCGTGCCCATGTCGTCGCGCCGCCTTCAGTCGTAACGGTGAGCGCGAATTGCGCAACAGTCAGCGTTCAATGGACGGCCTCCGCAGATGCCTCGGTTATCGGTTACCACGTGTACCGCAGTTTGTCAAACGATGGTCCCTACACCCGTTTAACCGCCAATGTCATCACCGGCACAAGCTACGAAGATACCGCCCCCGTTCTGGATACGCTGTTTTACCAGGCGCGGGCTATTAAACAGGAAAATGCGCCAGGCGGAGGTCTGTACCTCAATAACAGCGTCGGCCCGATCAGTTGGCTGGTGTACACGCCGCCTCCTGCGCCGGCGGTGACCATTCCGGCAGCGGAAATCACGTGTTCCACACCTTCGCCGATGCTGTCTGCTAATTCCACACCCGCCGGTACCGCCTATCAATGGAGCGGCCCGGGCGGTTTTACCTCCACGAATGCGAGTGTTTCAGCGAATGCAGCAGGCAATTACCAGGTGGTTGTAACGTTTGCCGACGGCTGCACCAGCAGTGCAACGACGGCTTTAACGGAAAATACGACGCTTCCGACGGTTACCGCGCTTGTCAACGGCAGCCTCGACTGCATCCAGCAATCCGTAACGATTTCAATCAGCGCCGATGTTCCCGTCACCATTGAAACGAACGGCCCGGGCGGATTTACGGCCACGGGCCCTGAAATCATGGTTAATATGCCCGGGGCATACACCGTGATCGCCATTGCGAATTCGAACGGTTGTACCGGCGTCACAACGGCTTTTGTCAGCCTGAATACTACGCCTCCTTTGGCCTTTGCCAGTGGCGGCGTGCTGACCTGCGCCAACCTGAGCGTTACCCTGAGCGGTTCCTCCAATGTTCCTGGCTCGTCCTATCTCTGGACAGGACCGAACGGATTTACCTCGACCTTGCAAAATCCGACCACCTCAACGGCGGGTATCTACCAGTTGGCTGTAACGGCCTCAAACGGATGTTCGAGCACGGCGACCACCACGGTTACGTCGAATACAACCCCTCCGCTGGCTTTCAATATCCCCCCGCAACTAAGTTATGATTGCAATACGCCTTGCGTTTCCTTGCTCGTACCGCCTGTGCCCGGATATTCCTTCGAACTGGATAATGAACCTGTGTTGCCAGGACAATTGATAACCATCTGTAACGCAGGCAATTATACCATCACTGTCCGCTCGGATGCAAACGGATGTACGGACGATTACAACCTGGAAATCCTGGCTAATGTAGCCGAGCCCGGTGTTGTGGCAGGTGGTTCCGGTAACCAGATCACGTGCTCCAATCCCTCCGTTCCGGTCACGGCGAACTCCGCCGCGCCCGGTGTCACGTATTTCTGGAGCGGCCCGGGCGGATTTGCTTCCAACCAGCAAAACCCGCTTGTATCCACTGCCGGTATTTACACGGTGACGGCCATTGGTACAAACGGCTGCACCAGCACTGCTGAAGTGACGATCACCCAGGACGGCAGCGTACCGACAGCTACTGCGACCGGCGGAAAAATCACCTGTAGCGCCCCGGCCCTGAGCTTGCTGAGCGCTTCCAATACGCCCGGCATTACGTTTGCCTGGACCGGACCGAACGGCTTTACGTCTGCTTTACAAAACCCGGTCGTTTCCGTTGCCGGCACGTATGTGTTGGTCGTGGAGGCGCCGAATGGCTGTACAGCCACCGTACAGGTTCAAGTGACTGCCGATGTCGACGGACCCAGCATTTTCCTGCCGAATATCGAAACATTGGATTGCAATACGCCCTGTATCACGGTGCAGGCTACCTCAGGAACCTCCGGCGTAACCATCGCGCCGGTGCAAATTTGCATTCCGGGCGATTATACGATTACGGCGACCAACCCTGCAAACGGCTGTACTTCTGTTGCCGCTTTTCCGGTAACACAAAACAATACGCAGCCTAATATTTCACTTCCGCTGATCGGACAATTAGACTGCAACACGCCTTGTGTGACCATCCAGGCTACATCCAGTACGCCCGGCGTGGTCATTTCGCCCGTGCTGGCCTGCGACGGAGGACCGTTCACAATTGTAGCGACGGACCCTGCAAATGGCTGTACCAGTTCTGCGACGTTCAACGTACCGGTAGCGCCGCCGCTGGTCGTCGTTCCAGGACCAACATTAACCAATTGCGATAATATCGTGATCGGAGTAAACGTATCGGGCGGTACTCCGCCTTATCAGTATCTGTGGTCGACGGGTGCAACGACCCCGCAAATTACCCTGACCACGACCGCGACGGTTGCGGTGGTTGTGTCCGATGGGGGAGGTTGCGTATTTGAATCCGTTCCGGTCACCATCACGCCGCCTGCACCGATATTGGTCAGTTTGACATCGGTCGCTGAATCGGCGCCGGGCGCGGGCGACGGTTCGATTGCGCTGAATGTGGCGGGCGGCACTGCACCCTATACCTATCTGTGGAGCAATGGCGCAACGACACCCGGGATATCCGGTCTGAACGGCGGCGTCTATACCGTAACCGCAACGGATGCCGCTGGCTGCCAGTCGGCGGTGACCATCACGGTGCAAACCATGGTAGGCACGGATGAAGCAGGCTTATTCAGCCAGCTAAATCTCTCGCCCAACCCGACTGAAGGGCCGGCTGTGCTACAAATGCGTTTGTTTGAACCGGCTACAGTTGGAATTTCCGTGTTTGACGCTACGGGCCGTCTGGTTTGGGAAAAACCCTCGTTTACGGTGTTTGAGACCAGTGTGGCAATTGATATGAGCGGGCAGCCGCAGGGGATGTACACGGTGTCAATCCGGGTTGGTAATCAGGTGGTTACTCGAAAATTGGCGGTGTTGCGGTAGAGGTTTTTATGGCACTTGTTTTGAAAAAAGGCAAAAATTCAGATTTTCGATTTGCAATGGAAACCTGGGTTTTTGCCTTTTTTCTTTTGTGTGATGCACGCAGGGGCGGCATCTGAAATTTGTTCTTGCCCTTCAATCCGCTCCAATTGTAGTTGTCAAATCAAGTCCTTTGCGTTAATTTTGTGCAAAAGATTAAAACCATGAGCGCTAAAGACTTGCGGGTATCTATCCAAGATCTTCTGGATAAAACCGACGATGCAGAGGTTTTGGAATTGGTATACAGTCTGTTACAGAAGTTAATGGACAAAAATGAGGTGCATGCTTTCGCATTTGAAGGCGACGGCACACCCATTTCCGAGAAGGAATTTGTTGAAAGTGTGTTGCAGTCCAGCCAGGAGGCTAAGACAAAAGGCGCTATTTCCCACAAAGACATGAAAGCCCGATTTGGTATCCATGAGTGAGGAATTTGACATTGGATGGAGCAATCGGACCAGTAAAGACCTCGAAAAGATCGAACGATACCTTAAAGAAAATGCTTCCGATCTGGTAGCCGAAAAAGTAATTCGGGCTTTGTTTAACGCGGTGGAGCCTACTCGCACGCAGCCGGAGCGTTTTCCACTCGAGCCAAAACTGAAGAAATACGGCAATTATCGCTTTATTATGATATGGAATTACAGGATTATCTATGAGTTTACCGGCAATCAAATTATTGTGCATCGTATCGTGCATGGCAGGCAGGATAGGAGAAAGTGGTTGAGAAGTATAAAATAATTTAGGCTTTGCCGGATGCCCTGTCTCCAACCCTAATTATACTGCTTTATGTTATGAAAAAGCAAAATACATTTCAAAGGCATTTTAGTTAGCGTGAATACAAAGAAGTCAAAACGAGGCAAAAAATGCTTAAAATTCTTCCCGAATCAATGCTCTAACCCCCGTATTTTCAACCCCAAAATCATCCCGACCTTGCAGCCAACCGTCTTTCTGATCACGCCACCTTTCACCCAGTTAAATACGCCGTACCCCGCCACGGTCTATTTGAAAGGATTCCTGAACACCCGACAAATTGCTTCCCGCCAGGCGGATCTGGGCATCGAGGTCATTCTGGCCTTGTTTTCCAAGCAAGGGCTGACAACGTTATTTGCTCAAATCGATCACCCAACCCCCGCTTTTACCGACAATGCACAGCGTATCATCGCTTTAGAAGACCATTATATCCGGACCATCGATCCAGTGATCCTGTTTTTACAAGGCAAAAACCCAACCCTGTCCCATTTGATCTGCCAGGACGGTTTTCTTCCGGAAGCAGCGCGTTTTGCCCAATTGGACGAGCTCGATTGGGCCTTCGGATCCATGGGAACCCAGGACAAAGCCAAACACTTAGCCACCCTTTACCTCGAAGACCTCTCGGATTTGATCCAGGAATGCGTGGATCCTCATTTCGGGTTCAGCCGCTACGCCGAACGCCTGGGCCGCTCGGCCAATCATTTTGACGAATTGTACGAGGCGCTTCAACAGGATTACACGTACATTGATGAACTGCTGATCGACATACTGGAGCAACGCATGTCGGAGATACAACCGGCCCTTGCAGCGATTTCAGTGCCGTTTCCCGGCAATTTGTACGCCGCGTTCCGTTGCGCGCAGTGGATCAAAAAACACTGTCCCGGCGTAAAAACAGCCATGGGCGGCGGTTTTGCCAACACCGAATTGCGTTCGCTTTCCGAGCCTCGGGTCTTCGAATTTTTCGATTTCATCACGCTCGACGACGGCGAAGCGCCCATCGAACATCTGGTGGAGCACGTAGCCGGCAAACGGCCGCTGCAATTGCTAAAACGCGCCTTTGCCTTAGTCGACGGCAAAGTGGAATACCTCAACCACAGTTTGAGCAAAGACTATAAACAAGCCGACACGGGCACGCCCGATTACAGCGATTTATGGCTGGACCAATACATTTCGGTGCTTGAGATTGTCAACCCGATGCACCGCATGTGGAGCGACGGGCGCTGGAACAAACTGACGATGGCGCACGGGTGTTATTGGGGAAAATGTACGTTTTGCGATATTTCCCTCAATTATATCAAAGACTATGAACCCCTGACGGCCCAACTGCTCTGCGACCGCATGGAAACGATGATCGCCCAAACCGGGCAAAACGGTTTTCATTTTGTGGACGAAGCCGCGCCGCCCGCCCTGATGCGTGCCCTGGCGCTGGAAATCATCCGGCGGAAACTGATTGTGTCCTGGTGGACCAATATCCGTTTTGAAAAAAGCTTCAGCCGCGATTTGTGTCAGTTGCTCCGGGCTTCCGGCTGCGTGGCTGTTTCAGGGGGCCTGGAGGTGGCATCCGACCGCCTGCTGGAACTGATCCAAAAAGGCGTGACGGTGGCGCAGGTGGCCCGCGTAACCCGAAATTTCACCGAAGCGGGCATTATGGTGCATGCTTATTTGATGTACGGTTTTCCCACCCAAACCGCCCAGGAGACCATCGATTCGCTGGAAATGGTACGCCAGATGTTTGCAGCAGGCATCCTGCAATCGGGTTTTTGGCACCAGTTTGCCATGACGGCGCATAGTCCCGTGGGGATGTACCCCGAACAGTTCGGCGTGAAAAGGCAAACGAATCAAACCGGTCCTTTTGCCAACAATGACCTCGTACACATCGATCCGGGCGGAACCGACCACGACGCGTATAGTTACGGTTTAAAAAAATCGCTGCTCAATTTTATGCACGGCATCGGCTTCGAGTTACCCTTGCAGGATTGGTTCGATTTTAAAACGCCGCACACCGGCGTTGCCAAAAATTACATTATGGAAGCCTTGAAGGAGGCGGAACCGTTTTCGCTGAAACCGACGGCCAAAATCGTATGGCTGGGTTCTGCGCCGGTGTTGACTCATTTCACCAAAACCAAAAAAGGAAGCGCTTGGGAGATGGCAACGCTGACGTTTCAGGATAAAAAAGAAACGTTTCGGATCAATGTGGAGCGGGTAAAAGGGGAATGGCTGGCGGAGATGCTGGGAAAACTGTCGGTTGGCGATGGGGAGGTGCTTACGTTTCAGGAGGTAAAAGCGGATTATGAGGCTTCGGGGTTGGATGATTTTGAATTATATTGGTATGGGAAGGGGGTGAATACTTTGCGTGATTTTGGATTGCTGGCGTTGTAATATCTATGACTATCCAGCAATTTTGCTCAAATTGCACTTGTTGTATCCTTCGCGCCACCATATTTTGTGCATGCGGAAGGCAAGGGCCTTTTGTTGTAGCGGCGACTTTAGTCGACGTACACCCCTAATTCCCCACCATCTTAAACACCCAAACCCGCTCCTTCATCTTCAGCCGCAACGCATACACCCCGGTGCTCAAACCCGCAGTCGAAAGCTTTCCCGCTTGCGTTCCCGCTCCAAACTCCTTCACCAGGAACGTTTGCCCCAGTTCATTTTCCAGCGTGACCGTAAATGGATCGGCGGAAGGCGCTGCAAGCTGAATCCGGATGGTTTCCTTAAACGGATTTGGGAAAATAGTCCCGTCGAAGGCTGTCTGTTCAAGCGTCCCGACAAAGGTAAACTGGATGCTTTCCTGGGTCATTTGCGTAAAACAGCCGGTGGCATCGGTGATCATTAAAGAGACGAGGTAGACGCCGCCCGAAACGTAGGTGTGCGCCGGATTCATCGCGCTGGAGGTGTCGCCGTCGCCGAAATCCCAGTGATAACTTTGGGCGAGGGTGTCATGCGGAAAGAAGGTCCAGAGCGCGCCGTTTTGGTGCTGACTGCTGAATCCGGCATCGTTCGGTTGCGCAATGCTTACATTCATGGCTTTTTTCGTGTAACAGCCGTATATGTCCTTCACTTTCAGGTAATAAACGCCATCCTGCGACAAAGTAATCAGCGAAGAATCGGGCCCAGGCTGCCAGTTGTAAGCATAAGTTGGATCATTGAGCGCTGAGGCGTCAAAAACGGTTCCGGCACAAACGACCGTATCCGCAGGCAGGTACACCGCCGGTTCGCCCACCTGCTCGTGCGCGAGGGTGGCGTCGAGCCAGTCGAG
>Ga0335394_10001751_pt1 | contig 24416 bp, 18 predicted proteins | sample MAT03_FD_205741 | JGI IMG/M metagenome (GOLD analysis project Ga0335394, IMG submission 205741) | Freshwater microbial communities from Lake Fryxell liftoff mats and glacier meltwater in Antarctica - MAT-03 (spades assembly) (version 2) ...
TGCGAAAAAAATCGCCGCCGGATAACATCTCCTCCACATCGCCTAAGGTCTTGGTAATCAGGTACATCTCGCCCGTAGTCAGGAAAAATTTGGTGTAACTGCTGTCTGATTCGCAGTACATCACGTCAGCGAGTTCCACGAAGTTGTAGCCATCAACATTCTAAACCATCTAAACCCTTCTAAACCACTCTAAACCGACTACAGCACAGCAGAAAAGTGTCTAGCGCCTCCGGATAGCGGCTTTCGTAATCATAGGCAAAGGCGATTTTGTTCAGGCCCATTGCGATGCCGCGCGCCTGACTGGTTTGCTGCGCCAGCCGCAGGGATTCGCGGGCATAAACGCGGCATTTTTCATAATCTTTTTGCATACTGTAAAGGCTGCTGATCCGAAAATTCAAATGCGCCCGCTTGTTCAGGTTGGCGGTATCGGCATCCCGGGGTGTGCGGTTTAGTTCGGTTAAAAGCGAGTCCATTTTGCTGTTTTGTGCGGCGCAATTCAGGACAGCCAAAATACCCGGTTTTCTCAATGCCGATGAACCAATTGTCATCACGGAGGGCAAGTTTGTGACGCAGTGATCGCGCTCAACGGTGGGAACATCGATGCAACATTTGGCGGCAGGCGAGTTGCCTGTAGGGGTGTGCAGGAATTGAACTGAGCTGGGTAAGGTATTAATCTATAGCCAAGTTGAATTTGCTAGCATTAGAATTGGTAAATTGAAAGTTTTATTGGTTAACTTGTGCCGCATAACTGACTGATACAAAACCTTCTCCAATGAAAACACCACTCAAACTTCTCCTCTTTTTCACCCTTACCCTCCACCTCACCACTGCTTGCACGAACTACTACTACATCGTCCGCCACGCCGAAAAAGCCGCCACCCCAGCCGACAATCCGCCGCTCACCCAGGCAGGGCAGCAACGCGCTGTCGTGCTTTGCGACTCGCTTCGCGATAAAGGCATAAACCGGATTTTTGTAAGCCAATTTGACCGGACCAAACAAACGGCCGCGCCTGCAGCCGGTCTTCTGGGTATCACGCCCATCGAATACACCACGACCGCTGCGAGCCCCAATATCGAAGGCCTTGCCGATCAGTTGCGTGCCGCCGGCGATGTGAATATATTAGTGGTCGGGCATACCAGTAATATCCCCGGGCTCATCCTAAACCTTACCGGCATTGACATCGGCATGATCAATGAAAACGACTTCGATAATTTCTTTGTGATCAAGCGGGTGCGAAAAGATGGCGAGCTTACGTATACCCTGCACCGGCGCGGTACGTATGGCGCGCCATCTCCGTAAATTGGCTACCAAAATGCCACCGCTACTCGGTTATACGAAGCTTACTGTACTATTTGAATGCTCATGTTACTCATCCGCAGGGCCACCGATGCCGACCTTCCCTTACTCTTCGAATTTTCCGACCGGACATTTCGAACTGCTTTCGAGCATCGGAATGATCCTGGCTTTGGCTGGGCGTTTGGGAAGAAAACGAAGGCGCGATCCGGTTTTATAAGAAAAACGGCTTCGAGGTGTTGGGGAGCCATGATTTTTGGTTGGGCGAGGATAGGCAGAGGGATTTGATGAGCGACCGAAGCGATTGGAGCATCGGCTCCGAAAGTCGTTTCGTGGAAGAACTGGAAGTTCTGGACCTCGACGTACCGATCCTGTTATTCGGTTCGGTTATGAAAACGTTCGATATGCGGCACGGGCATTATAGAAGTTCTCCGGCCCGCACCGGATGGGCGCTTGCACAATGTAAAAATCATGAGGGCGCAGCGAAAGAACTGCGTAGCGCCATTGCCGATAAAAGACTGGATGATGACAACCGGATCATCTTGTATCAGGTATACCGCGCCATGCTGTTCCGGGAATGTTCCATATCCCTTGGTAAGGGGAATTGGAAGGTTTGTGAGGAACAGGCGGATAAAAAAATAAAGCCGGTAATCAGCATGTTACCGGCCAATCTGCGGAAAAGAGTGGCCGGCTTTTCTCCGGAATGAGCCGGTTCATCGCACCCTATGCCACCGCTGCGTCCGATACAACGGCCCCCAATATCCCCGCAACACCAGCGTATTCGGATCCCCCTCTTCCAGCCAATACTTCGCATTATACCATTTCCCCTGATGCGTGTGCAATAACTGGCCGCCCTGCCAGACGCCGTCCTCCAATTGCATATTTTCGATCACCACCATATTGAGAATATGCTGGTTTTTCCGGTAACCGGGGCACTTGACGCAGACGTGGTTCGGAGACTTGATCAGTTTACTGACCCGGCCGTATTGCCGGCCGTTCTGTTCGTAAATTTCGATCTGGATCGTTTCCTTTCCGGTTTCGTCGTCTATCACGGTCCAGGTGCCGAGGGGAGATTGGGCTGCGGTTTTGAAAGAATAGCCAAAGAGGGCAAGCAGCAGAAATAGTCTGACTTGGAAAAACATACGTGTTTGTTGCGTAATTTTTGAGGATTGTTATTCACCACGAAGGACACGAAGTCACACAAAGTTATTTCGTTTCACCTTGTGTGACTTTGTGTCCTTTGTGGTGAATTTTTAAAACGTACTTCCTAAAAATCCATCCGCACCCTTAAATTCAACCGCCGCCCCGTTAAATAATTCGGGATCGCATACTGGTTGTTGTAAATCGTTTTGATCCAGGTATTCGAAGCCTCGTTGGCCACTTTCAACAGGTTGAACACCTCCAGGCTGGCCCAGGTGCTGCGGGTAAAACGCAGGAAATGGTTGGGCCGGCGCGTACGCCAGGCCTCTTTCCAGAGTTGAAAACCAAAGCCGATATCCACCCGGTGATAGGGTTGAAAGCGGTAGGGATTGCGGTAAATGACGTTGTTGTCGGGGATGCCGAAAGGTAAGCCGGAACCCACGGTGACGCCGAGGTGCATGCGCACGTTTTTGTTTTTGCGCAGGTAGTCCTGGAAAAAAGTGGACACCGTAAAAAAGCGGTCGGTGGGGCGCGGCACGTCTTTCACGTCTTCGCCTTCCAGTTTGCCCAGTTCGCGGATGCGGTGCTGCACGCCGTCGAGGCGTTCGCGGGTGCGCAGAAAGGAGAGGTTGACCCAGCTTTCGGCGCCGGGCACAAACTCTCCGTTCAGGCGGATGTCGAGCCCGGTCGCGTAGCCGCTCGAATTGTTGAGGCCAGCGTAACGTACCCGCACGTTGTCGAGGTCGTACGACACCAGGTCCCACATTTCTTTGTAGTAGGCCTCGGTGATGAGGCGCATTTTTACGGGGTGGCGTTTGCCCCACAGAAAATCGTATGTGAATCCCGCCACGATATGCGCCGATTTTTGGGCGCTCACGTCTTTGTTGACCACCCCGTTCGGCGCCCGCAATTCGCGGTAAAAAGCCGGCTGATAATACAGGCCCCCGGCTAAACGGTAGGATATGTCGCGCCTGGTATCCAGGGGCTTGTACAACAATTGCACCCTGGGCGTCAGGAACCAGTCGCCGTTGAGCGTCCAGTACTGTCCCCGGAAACCGGCAATGGCCTGAAACTCCCGCACGCCGTCTTTGCGCCAGGTCCAGGTGTCCTGGAAAAAGCCGCTGAAACGGTCGCTTTGCAAGGCGTTTTTTGTTTTCAAAATGCGCCGAACCTGCAGGATCGTGGTGTCGTAGGGGAGCGAGTACAACGCCGAATCGATGCGCTCCCACTCGTTGATCTTATCCGAAATCTGTTCGTTTTGCCATTTGACCGACCACTGCAAAAAATGGCTGCGCACCAGTCCTTCGTCGCGGCGGTCCCGTTGCAGTTCGATGCCGCTGCGGTATTCGGCATTGAGCACGTCTGAGCTCAGGTAGTTGCGCACCCAGGTGTGCTGGGTGCCCGTGCCGAGGATATTTGTGATCTCGCCAAAGTTGTCGGAGCCGAGGTTTTCATCCAGCTCGCCCAGGATGTAGTAACCGAGAATATCGAAACGTTCGTTTTCCTGGCTGCGGAACCTCGATGCTAAAAATTTGTGGTACAAGGGATTGCGATCCCTTTCGGGCAGGTAGGTGAGCGAAACGCCGGCCATTGTTTGGGTAAAATCATCCACTTCCTGTCCTTCGTATGCGGTGCGGATTTGCAGGGCAAAATCGACCAGGCCGAACGCGCGCACCAGGCTTTGCGGCATAAAACGGTACACCGAGCGGTTGAAATTGCCGATGGCGCCCAGCTGCCAGTTGCGGTTGAGGTCGTAGGTGAGGTAAGCCTGTACGTCGTAAAAATCGGGCACGTATTCGCCCTGCAAGTCGAGGCTGCCGAGCAGGAGGCGGGTAGTTTTGTATCGTCCGCCCACGAGATAGCGGAAGGCGCGGTAGCTGTCTTTTTTTGCTTTTACGCTGCCTTCCAGGTGGGCCGAAGCGCCGAGCAAACTGGCATTGGCGCTGGCCCGCAAACTGTCGGGGCGTTTGTATTTGATGTCGAGCACCGAGGATAATTTGTCGCCGTATTTTGCCTGAAAACCGCCGGAAGAAAAAGACAGGTCGCGTACCAGGTCGAGGTTGGGAAAGGTGAGGCCTTCCTGTTGCCCTGCCCGGATCAGTTGCGGACGGTAAATTTCAAAATCATTGACGTACACTAAATTTTCGTCGTAGTTACCGCCGCGAACCTGGTATTGCGAGCTGAGCTCGCCGCCCGTACCCATATTGGTACCGAGGGCAATATGGGGCAATACGCTTTCCAGGTTACCGGTGGCGCTGGGCAGCAGGCGGAGCGCTTTCATGTTTTTTTCCTTCACCATACCGGCCTCTTCCAACCGTCGTTCGCGGATCACCACTTCCAGGGTCGATTCCAGCGGCGCCAGCACCACTTCGAGATAGAAGCGGGCGCCGGGGGCCAGCGGCAGGATGTTGGCGCTGCTCTCTTTGTAGGCAACCCGGCGGAAGCCTAAGGTCAGGCGCTGATTGGCGGGTATCTGGATGGCGAAATTGCCGCCTTCGTCTGTCGTTACGGCGGAAACGCCTTTTAAAAACACCGTCACCAGTTCAATGGCTTGTTCGTTGGACGCATCGGTAATTTTACCGTACACGGTGGCTGTTGCCTGGGCCTGCAAACGACTCGTCAGGGGCAACAGGAGCAGGAACAGGATGAGTTTTTGTATCGACATCTGAGCTCAGTTCTTCTTGTTCTTTTTTCTTTTTTCCTGTACCGGACCATTCCCCGGTGGTAAAAACCCGAACAGCGCTTCCATTTTCCGGTAGATATCGGTGTTGTCGTATACCCCGCCGAATAACTCGGCGCCGGGGCCGTATGCAAATACCGGCACCATCGAAGCGGTGTGGTAGTTGGTGGTAAACTTGATCTGCAGGGTATCCATCACTGAACCTTGTTCGATGGCCATGCCGCCCGTCTCGTGGTCGGCGGTCACGATGACTAAGGTTTCCCCATCTGCTTCGGCAAATTTCAGGATTTCGCCGATCGCCGCGTCAAAATCAAGCATTTCCGAGATCGCGTACGGGGCGTTGTTGTCGTGGCCGGCCCAGTCGATTTGCGAGCCTTCAAGCATGAGAAAGAAGCCTTTGTCGCTGCGTTTTTTCAGGAATTCAGGCGCTAGCCGGGCCGCTATGGGCAAATAATCGCGTCCATTCGCTGCATGCGCCGGTTCTTCCTCGGCCGAGAACCAGGCAAAAGGGCGTTCCGGCGATAATTTCAGGGCGCTTAATTTTGCCGCAGCGAAATTGGATACCACATAGCCGGCATCTGCCAGTTCGGCATAAAGATCGCGTTGGTCGATGCTGCGCTTATTGAAGGATTTCAGGCCGCCGCCGATCAAGAGATCTACCTTGGTTTGCAGAAAAAACGTGGCAATCTCCTGCACGTCCGCACGGCTGGCCACATGGGCCACGAAGGAAGCCGGCGTGGCGTGGGTCATACTGCAGGATGCGACCAAACCGGTAGCCAGGCCGTGTTGATTAGCCTGTTCGAGGATGGTCAGGCATGGTTTTTTGTCCCTGGTCATCCCGATCGCGCCGTTGTACGTTTTGCAGCCGCAGGCAAAAGCCGTGGCGGCGGCACCGGAATCGGTGATCAGGTGTTTGGCAGAATGCGTTTTGATCAGGCCTGTAATGGGGAAACGCTCCAGGTTGAGCTGGTTGTGGTTGGAGTACAGGCCGGCCGTCACCTGGGTCAGCCCCATACCGTCGCCGATCAGGAGGATGATATTTTTTGGCGGCGTTCCTTTGGGCCGGCGCCCACCTGGCATCGATGCCGAAAATGACAAAAACAATAAAATGACGATAATAAATCTCATGACAGCGGGTAAGGTTTTTCGGCCCCACATGGGTTGACGCTCAATTCCGGCACAAGGTAAGCGGGATTGAAGCAAAATTTTGCTACCTCCGCATTTCGTATGTGTGTACCTTCGTGTGCTTTAAAAAAACCGGTTAATTCTATAAGGAACGGTGTCAAAATAAGTTTCCAATTTCAGGCCAATTATTTTGGTGTCAGCCAACTATCTTTTGAGGCGAATAGCCGCGCTATTTAACCAAAAAGATGGGACGGATGACGGCAAAAGAATGGCATCAAATTGGGAAGTTATTTTGACACCGTTCCTAACGCCTGTCATCCTTAAAAATATCGATTGTCGTATGCTGGAATTAAGACCCATCGAACGCAGAACCGGCCTCTTGCCCGGGCAATTTGCTGTAGAATTCTTGCAGCCAAGCCTCCCGGTTGTTTTTACTGACCTCACCGCTGCCTGGCCTGCTCGTCAAAAGTGGACGATCGAGCATTTCAAAACGCGATACGGGCATTTGCGCGTTCCGGTGGTATCCAATAATTACTCCAAACCCGGCAGGGGTTATATGGAGCCCGACCGGGTAATTTCGCTGAAGGAATACCTGGAAATCATCGAATCGGGTCCGACCGACCTGCGTATTTTTCTCTGGAATATTTTCCGTGTGGCGCCAGAATTGCGCGCGGATTTTGCCCTTCCTACTATTATGGACGGGTTTGTCAACGAGCTGCCCTTTATGTTTTTCGGCGGGCAAGGCGCTAAAGTGGCTTTGCACTACGATATCGATATGAGCCACGTATTTCTCAACCAGATTCACGGACGCAAACGGGTACTTCTCTTCGCGCCCGACCAGGACCGGAACCTGTACCGCCATCCCTTCACAGTGGCCAGTTATGTGGATTTAAATAAACCGGATTATGAAAAATACCCTGCCTTAGACCGGGTGAAAGGCTATGAGGTGATACTGCAGCCGGGTGAAACGCTCTTTATGCCTTCCGGGTACTGGCATTATATCGAATATACGGATGGCGGCTACTCCATCAGCCTGCGATCCTTCGGCTCCCTGCCGGCCCGCGCGCGCGGCATCGCCAACATCGCCTCGCATTACGTGGTCGACAAAGGGCTGAACCGACTGATGGGGGCCAACTGGCGGAAAATGAAGGAGCGGATGGCGGAACGGAGGGCGGAATCGGTGTTGTAACAATCAACCCCGCTCCGACAACTCAAACCAGCGCATTTCCTTGATTTCCATCGATTCCTGCAATTTTCCGAGATCAACGGAGAGTTTGCCGCTTTCTTCCGTAGTCAAACGGGGGTCGTTGAATTTGGTGAATATCTCTGCTTTGCGGCTTTCTAATTGCGCCATTTCTTTTTCCAGCCGTTTTAGTTCATTGCGCTCGGTGTTGTTGAGCGGAGCGATAGTGACCGTAACAGTGGCTGGTACAGCACTTGTAACAGCGCGTTTGTCCGGTGTGTCAGAGCGTTTGCGCGCGCGGAATTCGGCGTACGTGCCGTTGAAATCGGCAATTTTGCCGTCGCCTTCGAACACAAAAAGGTGGTCGACCAGGCGATCCATAAAATACCGGTCGTGGGTAACCACCACGAGGCAGCCGGGATATTCACTTAAAAAGTCCTCGAGTACTTGCAGGGTGAGCACGTCGAGGTCGTTGGTCGGCTCATCGAGAATAAGGAAATTGGGGTTTTTCATCAACACCGTTAGCAGGTAAAGGCGCCGGCGTTCGCCCCCCGACAACTGGCTGACGTACACCTGCTGCTGGGAACGACTGAACAGAAAACGCTCCAGCAACTGTGCTGCGCTAAGCTCTTTGCCTTTTTCCAGCGGGATTACTTCGGCAATGTCGCGCACGGCGTCGATCACCCGTTTGTCCTCCGACAGTTGTATGCCTTCCTGGCGGTAATGCCCGAATACGATGGTGTCGCCGACCACCACTTTGCCCGTATCAGGTGATATGACCTGGGTAATGAGGTTCAAAAAAGTGGACTTCCCGGCCCCGTTCGGTCCTACGATACCTACCCGTTCGCGGCGTTTGAATTTGTAGGAGAAGTTTTCAATAATTTTTTTGTCCCCGTATTTTTTACCGACGTTGTGGCACTCCACGATCTTGCCGCCCAGCCAGCTTTCCTTGATCTGGAGGGTCATTTCATCTTTAACTACTTTTAATGAATCGTTGGTTTCCCTCCGGTCGAAATAAGCGTCCACGCGGGCTTTGGCTTTCGTGGTGCGGGCTTGCGGGCTGCGGCGCACCCAGTCGAGCTCGTTTTTGAGCAATTTGTTCTGGCGTTCGTAGGTAGTGGCTTCGGCTTCTTCGCGGAGCGCTTTTTTTTCCAGATAATCCGAATAATTGCCGGAATAACGGCGCAGTTGACCGCCCTCCAGTTCGATGATGCTGTCGCATACGTTTTCCAGAAAATACCGGTCGTGCGTCACCATAAAAAGGGTAATGCCCGGTTGCTGGAGATATTCTTCGATCCACTCGATCATATCCACGTCCAGGTGGTTGGTGGGCTCATCGAGGATCAGGAAATCGGGCTCGTCGAGCAGTATCTTGACCATGGCCAGGCGTTTGACCTGCCCGCCGGAAAGGGTACGGACCTTTTGTTCAAAGTTTTCCATGCCGAAGCGAAAGAGCATTTCTTTCACCTTGGATTCGAAGGTCCATGCTTTCAGGTCGTCCATGGCATTGATAGCGTCCTGTAATTCGGCCGTTAAATCGGGGTGGGCCAGGGCGTGTTCGTATTTCCGGACTGCCCGCACCAGGGCGTTGGAATCGTCGAGCACGGCATCGATCACGTCGAGATCGGGGTGAAAATAGGGTTCCTGATCAAGCCAGCCGATGCGAATGCCTTTGCGCAGTATGATTTTGGCATTTTCGCCTTCTGATCCTTCCCGCCCCGCAATAACCCGCATGAGCGTGGTTTTACCGGTACCGTTTTTGGCTATCAGGCCGATCTTCTGCCCCTTGTCGATGTTCATGCTGATGTTGCGGAACAACAACTTTTCACCGTAACTTTTGGTGACGTTTTCTAGTGTTAAAAAATTCATTTTTCTGTGGGTAAAACGTTGGGATGCGCCTTCGGCGCGCAAAGGTACGCTTTCCGGCGGAGCTCTGGTTGCCGCCTGCGAGGAATGAGAACATGGTGTCATCCGCATCCCCATTGTTACTACAGCGGGCGAAGCGGCAAACTACCTCCACTTAATACATCCGTGTTCGTAATTTGCGCCCTCTTTTCAAGGATAAAAGCAAGGATAACCGTGAGCAGAAAAAATAAACTCCGCAAATTTGCCGAGGTGTTGTCGTTTCCAAACGTGTATGAATGTTACAATATACAGGAGCCGGGACTGGTGGGCGCGGGCATGGATCCGGTGGATTTGAAGGGTCGCTGGCAGGAACTTCATTTTAAAAACGAGCATCCGATCACGTTGGAATTAGCCTGCGGCGCCGGAGAATATACCGTGGGGCTGGCCGATCGCTTCCCGGAACGGAATTTTATCGGGGTTGACATCAAAGGAAACCGCTTGTGGAAAGGAGCCAAAGACGCGCTCGACCAGGGTCTGCATAATGCTGCGTACCTGCGCACCCGGATCGAAATCATCGAACATTTTTTCGCGCCGGGAGAAGTGTCGGAAATGTGGATCACTTTCGCCGACCCTTTTCCACGCCACAGCAAGGTGAACCGGCGGCTTACCGCCGACATGTTTCACGAGCGCTACCGGCATATCCTGAAGCCAGGCGGCCTGATGCACCTCAAGCACGACGACCCTGATTTTGTGCGCTTTACCCTTGATACCATTGCCGCCGATCCGCGTTGTACCTTGGTGTACCAGAACGACGATATTTACGCCGGAGACATGCCTTATCCCGAACTGGCCATACAGACCATGTACGAAGGCAAACACTTAGCCGCCGGGAAAAAAATCAAATACCTCCGGTACACGATTTCATAAATATGCCGCATCCGACCGTTTTTTCCACCCGTGCCAAAGGCAAACTACTGCTGAGCGGCGAATACGCAGTGCTCGACGGCGCCCTGGCCCTGGCTTTGCCGGTTCGTTTCGGGCAATCGTTGCGGGTTGCGCACGATTCGGAGGCGTCCGGCTTGCATTGGACCAGCCGGGATAGCGACGGTTCGGTCTGGTTTGAGGCCGAATTTGCGTTACCGGGCTTAGACATCCAGCACAGCTCGAATGTACAAACCGCAGAAGCCCTTATCCTTATGCTGAAGGCCTGCCGCGCCCAAAAGCCGGAATTTCTGTCCCAAACACAGGGGCTTCGGGTGTGGACCGACAATGATTTTCCCCGCGCCTGGGGCCTCGGCACCAGCAGTACGCTGATCGCCGCGCTGGGTCGCTGGGCGGGTGTTGATCCTTATCGGGTGTTGTTCGAAACCCTCGGTGGTTCGGGTTACGACATCGCCTGCGCGTATGCCGAAGGGCCAATTCTGTACCAACTCAGCAACGGTATGCCACAGATACAAGATGTTGATTTTCAACCGCCTTTTGCCGAAAATTTGTACTTTATTTACTTGGGTAAAAAGCAGGACAGTCGCGCAGGGATTCATCGGTACCGCGCCAGGGCCGGAGAAAATACGGCTTTGATCGCTCCGGTCTCACAAATTACGGAGCAACTGCTTGCCGCCCAAACGCTTACGGCTTTTGAAACGGCCCTGCTCGAACACGAGCATTTGATCAGCCGGGCCCTAAACCTGGAACGCGCGCAAGACCTTTATTTCCCCGGATATTGGGGTGTCATCAAAAGCTTAGGGGCCTGGGGCGGCGATTTTGTGCTGGCCACCAGTGCGCGTCCGGAAGCGGAGACCAAGGCTTATTTTGCACAAAAGGGATTTGAAGTATTCTTGCCCTGGGCAGTAGCCCTGGGCCAATGCCGTTAACCTAAGGCCTCGGAGCGGCCCAACGTTTGGTGTAGCCAATCCGTGCAACAGTTATTTGGCTCGGAGAGGTCTAAGGTTAACAGCATTGAGCATTGGGCAGTAGCAGTCGGCCCTGCCCACTGCTACTGTTTCACCATTTTCAGCACCTCTGCTTTCCCACTCGTTTTGTTTTCCAGCCGCATGAAATATGGTCCGGCCGGCAGCGAGGATACGTCAAAATAGAAGAGGTTGGCGCCCACAAATATTTGCTCGGCGCTCACGGATACCAAGCGGCCGCCCAGGCTGTGCAGGGAAAGCCGGGCCTCGAATTCCGTTTCGCTGGTGTAGGTCAGTTCGACACTGGTGGTAGCCGGGTTGGGGGAGAGGGTCATAAAACGCGGACGGAAGGGATCACTGACAATGGGCGAACCGCCAAAGTAGCAGTCGGCATTCACCGTATAGGCCTTGTCGACCATCAACATCTTGGAGAAACCCTCGAACATAGCTTCCTGCATCACGTATGGATTGGCGCCCAGCCAGTCCTGCAAGAGTGTGGCAAACACCTGGCGGTAATCGAATTGTTTGTTTTTTAATTGGTTGTCGGTGGTCAGGTCGTCCAGGTTGACATTAGTGCCATGCACCTTGGGCCGAACGTTTTTCCCGAAAACAAACATAGGCGCGAGCGTACCGTGGTCGGTACCGAAGGAGCCGTTTTCTGCGGCACAGCGGCCGAATTCGGAAAAAGTACAAGACAGTACCTGATCGGCGATGCCCAATTGTTCGAGGTCGTCGAAAAATGTCTTGATCCCGTCGGAAAGCGTTTGTAGCAGGTTCGCGTGGGCGCCGGTGTTGGTGACGCCCGGCACAATCTGGGCGCCGTGCGTATCGAAACCGCCCAATTGGCATATATAGACCTTTGTTTTACAGCCGCCGCGGATCATCCGGGCTACTGTTTTCAATTGGCTGGCGAAGGAATTGTTCGGATACGCAATGGCGTTGGATCCGGCATTGAACACTTCCGTAATGCGCTGGGCGTACAAATTGATGCTGTTTTCGACACCCATAATATAGGCCAGCTCGTCGCCATGATCACTATCAGGAACGTTGGGCAAAGGCGCGCCGCCGATGGTCTGCACCAGCGAGTAGAAGCCAGCAGGGTCCTGCCCGCTCAGATTGATCGAATTCTGGTGTTCCGTTTCGGTGTGGAAGCCCAGGGAAGTATTTGGGTCGCCCACCTGGATGCCGAGCGGATCGAGCATGTAGGGCGTTGGCGCCCCTGTCACCTCGGGGTAAAAAGCCTGCAAGGCGCGACCCATCCAGCCGGAGGCGAGGTTGGCCGCATCATACGATTCGCTGCCACCGCCGGACAGCCATATATCGGTGCCCTTGAAGTGCGACTGATTCATGCTGTCGTATCCCGCAGCCTGCACCAAGGAGGCCCAACCGCGGTCATACAGGTCTTTGATCCCGGTCATGGCCGGGTGGAGCCCCACCTGTTTGTCATTGGGCAGGGTAGTGTCCAGGTTGATGTACTGGCCCGTACCGCTTTCCGGAATGGCAATGGTCGGCCTCAGGGCCACGTACCGGTCGTATTGCGGGATCGGGATCACCATATTTATCCCGTCGTTGCCGCCTTTGAGTTGTACGAGCACCAGAATGCGTTCCTGGACGCCATCGCAGGAGCTGAGGATACCAGCCATACGGGTGTTGGCAAAAGGGCGCATGGAAAAGCCGTTGACGACAAACGGGGTCAGTCCGGCGCCAGGAAGTATTTTTAGAAAGTTGCGACGTTGCATAAGCGAGATGGTTTAGATGGTTTAGAGGGGGTTTAGATGGTTTAGAGGGGGTTTAGAAGGTTTAGAAGGTTTAGAAGGTTTAGAAGGGGTTTAGATGGTTTAGAGCGGTATAGGCAAGGCAACGTGGTTATAAAAAAGGTCCGCGTAATCAGACTGAGATTTTTGCGAAAAGCCGCCCTAAACCCTCTAAACCCCTTCTAAACCCTCTAAACCCCTTCTAAACCAAAAAATCAAAATGTTTGATACTCCGGCGAAAACATAATATAGTTTATCAGGCGCTCCAGCGCGATTTTTACCTCCTGCTCGTTGTTGGTCGTGAGGTAATTCTGCCACTCGTAGGTCCAGTCTGACGCCGGCAGGTTATCGAGGAAAATCTGGTTGTAGTAGTAATCGAAGCGCTCGGTATCCGGTTCTTCCGGAAGCAAATAATCCAGCAGGTCTTTTACCAGGACGTAGGGATCGGCGGAGTCGGACACCACGCCGCTGTCGCGTACCCAGGGCGCAATGTTTAGTTTGATCCCGATGCTGGTGTTTGGCGAGCCGCCCAGTTGGCGGGTGCCGGACAAGAGCATTTTGGGCAATTTATAGCGGGCAATGATGGAACTCGAATTGAACCATTGCCGGCTGTAATCCGGCTCCTGGTGGTAAGCGGCGTAACCGGCTACGTCCTGCGGCAGAAACATGGGCAGGTTGGCATATCCAAGCATCCGTTCGATGACACCCGAAGAGTAAAAGACCATGTAGTGCTGGTAGTTCTGCGTAATCGGGTCGGGAATGGCAATGTTGAAAAAACTCAAAGATTGTAAGGTGAGCTCGAGCGGCGACTTGATCATGCCGCCGATAATTTCATCTTTGTTGTCCGAATCGTCTGCGTCGAAGAAATGTTCGCTACTCAGGAGTTTGCGTAGCGTGGGCGCCACCTCGTAGTTGCCGTTTTTGAAAAATACAGCCAGCGGCTCGATGATGTCGGTCTCAATTTCCGGAGTGATGTTGCGGTTTACGAAGAAACGATACAGCCGGCGGCAGAAATTGCGGGCCGTTTCGGTTTGGTTGAAGACCAGGTTCACGAAATTGGATACCTCCGTGTACATCTCAGCCGCATTGCTTGCACCTGCGATCGTGGTGGCGCCCTGAAATTTATTGCTGAAGGTTTTGGGAAGCGTATCGTGTTTGGAAAATGAAGTCGTACCGCGCGGAATACCCGTTTCCGGATCCACCTGGTCGCGCGCGGTGCGGGTGGTGAATCCCGTAAATACCCGCGCGGCCTGAACGATGTCGTCCTCGGTATAATTGGAGTAATCGCCCGGTGCGATCAGCGGCCCTTTGCCAATGGTGAACAGTTCCAGGAATTCCCGTGCGAAATTTTCGTTGGGGTTTGTTTTCGTGTTGGTATTGTTGTTCAGGTAGCGCACCATGTTGTTGTCGACCACCATTTTATTGACGAGTTTTTTGAAATTCCCCAGTGCGCCCCAGCGCAGCAGTGCAAGGTAATCGAACAAAATCACATTGTTGAGCGTATTGGCCGCGGTCGCCAGAAATTGATGGAAGAAAAAGGCCATTTTACTGCCCATACCCGGATCGGCCAGGGCCTCGTGCAGCCACCAGCCGATGACACGCCGTTGCAGGTTAAAGTCCTGCTCATTGTTGGGATAAGGCTGCCCGGGCGGGTTGATCCAGGTGGTATATTCCACAGTAGGGGTGGACTGTGTATCGTACGTGGGCTGGTCGTGTAGCAGCGGATGAATGGTGAGCAGGGCATTGAGCGCCTGGTCGGCTGTTTGGGCGGCCATTTGGTCTACCTTCGCCTTGTTGAAGCGAAAACTCGTGCGGCGCAGCAAATGCGCGGCCCGGCGGTGGCCAAGGGCGCCCTGAATTACGTTGAGCGAAGCCATAAGCGGGTTGTTCGTGCGGTGTTGAAAAGGGTGATCGGCAAGAAAGAGGTGCAAAAAGGCAAAAATGGGGCGGGCGGATGGGGAGGCAGAATGGAACCTTGACAAAGGTACATAAGGCAAATCAAAAATTTTATAATTATGTTAAAATGCCACTATTGTACACAAGACGCCCCTGCACTTTTTTCGCTGTTTAGTGAACCTTAAGCGCAAAACGCTATTTATACCTCGCACCGCCATGTTTTGTGCATCGCGAAAAGTGAGAAATACGTTTACTAAATTTTCAAAGTTTAGTAAACGTGGCCTCTCTCCATGCACAAAACATGGCGGTTCGAGGTATATTATCATTCATCACTCATATACATACGGCATGTGGTACGACAGTATCGTCCAAAAAATTGAACCGGCTGCCCCGGATGTCCGGCGGATCTGGCTGGAAATTCCGGAACTCAGCCAATTCGAATTTGAGGCCGGCCAATTTATTACCATGGATCTGCCAATCGGCGATAAACGGCTCCAGCGCTGGCGCAGCTATTCCATCGCCAGTGCACCCGACGATTCAAATTTGTTAGAACTGTGCATCGTACGGACCGGCAACGGAGAAGGTACCCGGTACTTGTTCGAAGAAGTACAAACCGGCTCTACCCTGCGTTTTAAGGGCCCCGAAGGCGGATTTATCCTGCCGGAGCGGATCGAAAAAGACCTGGTTTTCATTTGTACCGGCACCGGTGTGGCTCCTTTTCGCAGCATGCTCCGTGACTTGCAACTGTCTGGCAAACCCCACCGGAATATCCACCTGATCTTCGGCGCGCGTACGGAAAAGGATATCATCTACCGCGATGAGTTCGAAGCGCTTACGCATACGATGCCGGGCTTCCGCTACGACGTGGCCTTGTCGCGCCAGGAAGACTGGGCGGGGCATGCGGGTTATGTACACCCTATATATATGGAAGCATACAAGGCGGTACGCCCGGATGTAGACTTTTACCTCTGCGGGTGGGCCAATATGATTGATGAGGCGGTGGAGAATTTATTGCTAAAACTGGGGTACGACCGCAAACAGGTTCATTATGAATTGTACGGGTAATTAACCAATTATTCTTCCCAATTTTACCCCCTCGATCAGCAGAACAGACTACCCGGGGTTATGGATTTTTTTACACAGATTGCCCGCGATATTTCCCGAGCCTTGAGTCCCGACCTGCCCAAAGACCTGGGCACGATGGACCAGCATTTAGATTTTATTTTGCCTAAAGTGATGCCTTACGGCGAAGACCTGCGCGAGGAGCCTTACTGGCTGTCCAAACGCTGGAAAGAAATTCGCGACGATGAAGGTTTTCACGAAGCCATCCTGCATATTTTCAATCCCGGCGGAGAATACCTGCTTTCGCTCGACGGCAATATCCTCAAAGGCACTTGGCGGCAGTTGAGCGGCCAAAACACCCTGATCGTGGAAATGGCCGAAAGAGGCGAACTCTTCGACCTGCAATTTCTGCACCCAGAATTTATGATCCTGTGCAAACACGGCGACCAGGGTCGCAAGGGATTGCGCCGATATTTCTGCCTGGCATACGAGCCGATCACCCTGGGCGCCAGCTATGATTTAGACTGGCGCAATATGATGGAACGGCTCTTCAATATCTGGCGCGAGAACAGTCTGAGTTGGTGGGCATGGCTGTTGTTTATTGTCGCACTTACCGTATTCATCTATTACTCTTTCCTGTAAGCGACTACATTGCGGTTATTGGACTGTGATTCGTCAGACTGTACTGATTAAACAAATACCTGCATGCATACCCTCGATTGGATTGTGCTGGTCGGCACCCTGGCACTTATTGTTTTGTATGGACTCTGGAAAACGCGCAACGTACAGTCCAGCGAAAACTTCTTAGTCGGACAGCGCGATCTGCCCTGGTGGACCATCGGCTTGAGTATTATGGCCACCCAGGCCAGCGCGATTACGTTTTTGAGTACTCCGGGGCAGGGGTACAACGACGGAATGCAATTCGTACAGTTTTATTTAGGGATGCCCATCGCCATGATTTTTCTGGCGGTTTATATCCTGCCGATTTATTATCGCCTGCGCATTACCACGGCCTACGAATACCTCGAGCAACGTTTCGACCTGCGCATGCGTAGCCTGACCGCCGTGTTGTTCCTCATCCAGCGCGGTATCGCTGCGTCCATCAGTATTTATGCGCCTAGTATCATTCTGTGCGCCGTTTTCGGCTGGAACCTGGCTTTCACAAATTTTATCATGGCTGTTTTTGTGGTGATTTACACCACTTCTGGAGGCAGCGCCGCAGTGAGTCGTACCCAGGAACTGCAAATGGGGATTATGCTTGGCGGCCTGATCCTGGCTTTTTTCTTAGTGCTGCATATTTTACCCGAAAATGTAGGCGTTTCCGAAGCTTGGCAGATTGCCGGGGCGACGGGCAAAACGCAGGTGCTCGACTGGAAGTTCGACTGGCACGACCGCTACAATGTCTGGTCGGGCGTGTTGGGGGCCACCTTTCTTTTCCTGTCGTATTTCGGTACCGATCAGAGCCAGGTTGGGCGCTATTTATCCGGTAAAACCTTGAGGCAAAGTCGTTTCGGGCTCTTGTTCAACGGGTTTGTAAAAATTCCGATGCAATTTCTGGTACTTTCCGTTGGCGTGATGGTTTTCGTATTTTACCAATTCAACCAGGCGCCCCTGCATTTTAACCAGGTCAACCGGGCAAAAATTGAAGCGAGTGCCCAGGCGCCGGCATTTCGGCAACTGGAAGCGCAGGCCGATAGCGTATTTGTCCGCAAACAAGCGGTGCTGGCCCAGCTAACCGACGCCTTTCAACAAAACGACCCGCAGCGAACCGGCATTTTGAAAGCGGAATTTAACCAACTGGAGCAGCAGCGCCAATCACTGCGCAGTGAAGCGGCCAAAATCATCCAGACGACCGTCCCGGATGCCGAATCGAACGACAAAGACTTTGTATTTATCAACTTTATCCTCGCCCATATCCCCACCGGTCTGGTCGGCCTCATGCTGGCCATGATCTTCTGCGCTTCCTGGAGCACTACGGCATCGGAGCTCAGCGCGCTGACTGCCACCTCCGTATCGGATATATACCGCCGTTCCTTTGTGCCTGGCCGCGACGATACGCATTATTACCGGGTGTCCCGTTGGGTGACCGTCTTTTGGGGGGCTTTCATCACCGTTTTTGCAACATACGCCGATCTGTTCGATAACCTGATTCAGGCCGTCAACATGGTCGGTTCGATTTTCTACGGCACCATTCTCGGTATATTTTTTACCGCGTTTTTCCTTAAGGGCGTGGGCGGCAAAGCTGTTTTCCGGGCAGCGGTTATTGCCGAAGCCGTAGTGATGTACATGTTCTTTTTTGTGGATAAGGATGCTTATCTATGGTACAACCCGCTGGGTTGCGCTTTGGTGATGGGTATTGGCCTGCTGCTACAGAAATTTATGTTCAATGGGCAAAATATGCCCCAAAAGGAGGAAAATATTCCCGAAATTTGACGAATTCCGAAATTATTTTTTGCCTTTACAAAACAAAGGAACAATCCGGCACGTTTTTTTCTACAAATGTCCCAATCAGATTTGTTTCACACACCACTAAAAGCTTAATCCATGATAATTCTCATTTTTTTGTTGCTCGTTGTGCTAATTTTTGGCAATAAAATGCTCAAAGAAGCCTGAAAAACATTCCAGCGGCCAAAATTTAAAGCAATCTTTCCAATATAGTCGATGCAAAGTGGTTTTGAAGCAAACGGAATTGCAAAATATTCACAATCAATATTCTAAACCCTCTAAACCCTTCTAAACCCCTCTAAACCGACTATAACATAAGCCGCCCCGCACAACCGCAATAAAAAGAGCCACCCGCAAGGATGGCTCTTTTTATTTGGGCATAGCCGAAGCTCGAATTTAGCGTGGGGGTGACTTTAAGTCACCCCCACGCTATACAAGGTACTCAAAATCAGCACTTACCCCAACCCATTGTTCGCGTTAGGTAGCCTGCAGCATGCTAAAAAAGAAAGCCGCCAGAAGTGCTTACGCACTCTAGCGGCTAATAAACCCCAAAAAACCAAATGAAAACTGGGACGAATGTAAGGGAGTTTTATGGATTTTCAAAAATAAATTTTTTTTTTTGAAATTGTTGACGCCGGCCCCTGCCGGAGGTACAAAGCTATGCTTGCGGCTCCACAGATGAAGACTGCACATGACAGGCCATTTTCTCCTTAAATGCAACTTAAATTATTCCGCAAACTGGTGGCACGGATTTCTTACTGTTTGAGAGATTTCATGAGCAAGTGTGATATATACAATTCTTTTTCAATCAGTTGTATAAAGCGCCCATGCTTAAATAGCGCGTTCTTTTGCGCGCTATTATTGATTTCACTTTGATTCACCTTCATAATATAATCTTAACCTAAAATGAAGAATAAATTAGTACTCCTTGTATTAGCTATTACGCTATTGTGTTTCCCGAAAATAACGAACGGACAGGCGCCGGATTTAGGGTTAGCGTATAGTTTCGCCTTGTTTACCAGTGCAGGCGCCTTTAACAATGTAGGCACCTCCGTTATAATCGGCGACATCGGCACCAATGTAGGCGCCTTTACCGGATTTCCTCCGGGAGTCGTAGTTGGGCAAATTCACGTGGCCGATATTATTTCCGCACAAGTGGCCGCAGATGTGAATGTTGCGTATGCGGCTGTAGCCGGACTTACCTGCGGCGCCGTTATCGGAACTACCTTGGGTGGCGGCCAGATTCTCACCCCTAACATTTATTGTACGGGCGCTGCGACCACCTTAAACGGAAATTTAACGCTGGATGCACAAGGTAATCCGGGTGCGATATTTGTTTTCCAGATTGATGGCGCTTTAACTACCGCTACTTTCGCAAACGTACTGCTGGTTAATGGCGCTAACGTCTGCAATGTTTATTGGCAGGTAAACGGCGCCTTCGCTTTGGGCGGCGGTTCCAATTTTGTGGGCACACTACTGATCAATGGAGCGATTAGCTTGCATACGGGCGCACGACTCGACGGCCGGGCCCTGTCCACCGCCGGCGCCATATCGACCGACGACAACTTTGTTTTTCTGGAGCCCTGCTGCACCTTGGCGCCGCCGGAAATTACCTGCCCGGGTGCGGTGACGGTTGCCTGCGCCAGTCTGGTTCCGGCGTCTAATCCCGCTTCCGTTACGGTTACGGTATTCAATCCTGGCGGCTTCACCGTAGTGTTTGTGAGCGATGTTATATCGAACCAGACCTGCGCGAACCGCTATACCATCACGCGCACCTATTTAGCCACCGATGGCTGCGACAATACCGCTACCTGCACCCAGACGATCACGGTTCTTGATAATACAGCCCCGTCGATCATTTGTCCGGCAGCAGTGGTCGTATCCTGCGCCAACTTAGTGCCGGCTCCAAACACGGCCAGCGTTACGGTTGGGGCCGACAACTGCGGCGGCACACCCATTGTGACGTTTGTGGGCGATGTGATCAGCAATCTAACCTGCGAGAACCGCTACACCATCACGCGGACCTACCAGGCGGCCGATGCCTGCGGCAACATAGGCTCCTGTGTCCAGTTGATTACCGTGTTCGACAACAGCGCGCCGACGATTATCTGTCCGGCGCCGCTTACCGTGCAGTGCGCCAGTCAGGTACCTGTTCCAAACACGGCCAGCGTTACGGTCGGGACCGACAATTGCGGCGGCATACCCATTGTTACGTTTGTGGGCGACGTGATCAGCAATCAAACCTGCGTCAACCGCTATACCATCACGCGGACCTACCGCGTGGCCGATGCCTGCGGCAATTTTACCAATTGCACCCAGTTGATCACGGTGTTTGACAACAGCGCGCCGACGATTATCTGTCCGGCTCCGCTTACGGTGCCGTGTGCCGGCCAGGTACCGGCTCCAAACACGGCCGGCGTTACGGTCGGGACCGACAACTGCGGCGGTACACCAATTGTTACGTTTGTGGGCGATGTGATCAGCAATCAAACCTGCGCTAACCGCTTCACCATCACGCGAACCTACCGCGTGGCCGATGCCTGCGGCAATTTTACCAACTGCACCCAGTTAATTACGGTGTTGGACAATAGCTCGCCGACGATTATCTGTCCGGCTCCGCTTACCGTACAATGTGCCGGCCAGGTACCGGCTCCAAACACGGCCAGCGTTACGGTCGGGACCGACAATTGCGGCGGCACACCAATTGTGACGTTTTTAGGCGATGTGATCAGCAATCAAACCTGCGAGAACCGCTATACCATCACGCGGACCTACCGGGTGGCCGATGTATGTGGCAATTTTACGAGCTGCAGCCAAATCATCACCGTGTTTGACAATACGGCGCCGGTTTTCTTAAACGTGCCGCCGAATCTGACCCTGGAATGCACCCTGGCGCCGCCATTGCCCCTGCCCCTGCCAACGGCTATGGATAACTGTACAAGTCCCGTGACCGTGATTTTGCTCAGTCAGACCCAAATAAGCGGTATTTGTCCCATCCTGTACACCCTGAACAGTGTGTGGCGGGCTACAGACGCCTGCGGCAATTCCGCGACTGTATCGCAGATAATCACCATACAAGATACGTACGCGCCGCAGTTCGTCATTGCGCCGCCAGACGTTATATTGGAATGCAACTTAATTACGAATGGGGATGCCTTCCAGGATTGGCTGGACAGCAACGCCGGAGCAACCGTTTTTGATTGTTCCCCCGTTACCTGGAGCTATATGGACAGCCCCTTCTTTACGATGCCATCTACTTGTGGCGGAACGTTCCAGCGCTTCATTCGCTTTTTTGCGACGGATGCCTGCGGGAATTCTTCCTTCCAGGATGCCGGCTTCACCGTGACGGACATGACGCCGCCTGCCTTTGATATACTGCCCGAGAACTTAGAGGTGGAATGTATGACGGGTTACAACGGCGAGGTAGAGTTGTCGATATGGCTTGAAAATTTCGGTGGCGCTCAGGCGAGCGACAACTGCGGAGAAGTTAAGACCGAGGTCGTCTTTCTTTCAGAAAAAAAGGGTTGCGGCAGTACCTACACCCGCACATACCAGTTTCGGGCGACCGACGAATGCGGCAATACAAACTTTGTCACGGCAACTTTCAAAGTGGTAGACAATGAGGCGCCGGTCATCGACACTTGTCCGGTGGGCAATGTGTTCCTGCACTGCGAATTCGATGTGCCTCCGCCCAACACGGCCGGTGTCATAGCGTACGACAATTGCAGCGCAGTGACCATTAGCGTTGTGGATACCTTCCGATACGGCGTTGGTTGCGTCTATTCGCCGCTCACAGTATCGTATACCTACGCCGTCGCCGATGCCTGCGGGAACGTGACGACCTGCTACCAATCGTTCCAGGCGGTGGATTCGATTCCGCCTGTTTACACCGGACCGGATACCCTCTATGTAAATTGTGTATCGGATCTGCCTGGAATAGGCGAGGTACTCGTTTTGCTTGCACCGTTTATCGTTGATAACTGCTACGACATCGTTTGTATTGGCGACAGCATCTCGCAACAGGATAGCAATTCGCTGGTTTACATGATCATGGCCAAGGACCTGTGCGGAAACTGGGGCGATAAATTTATGGTAACGTTTGTGGCCAACGGCAATTGTAAGCCGCTCTGCACGGCCCCGCAATCGGTGTGGGGCAATACGGAAGGCGCGATCAACGGCATAACTACTACAGCAGTGATCAACGCATTTCTGGGCCAATACGGTGGCGTAACGGCCGGAAAACTGGGTAAAACCATAACGGCTACCAGCGCTGCCTGTATTCAGTCGATATTACCGGGAAGCGGGAATACCTCGCAACTCAATCCGGGCGTCTTCGAATTCAACGCGGCAAACAACTGCATCCAACCGCCCAAATTGATGAACGCCGACGGGACGTTGAGAAACAAACTGGCGGCGAATGTGCTCGCGATGGAACTGAATATGGGGTACAACCTGGCCTACAACGATCGGAACCTCGGCGCACAAGCATTGGCGCAACTGCCAATCTGCCTGATCGATCCGATCGTACTTGGAAAAGTAGAAACTAATTTTTACACGGTACAAGGCCTGGTTAAACTATCGAACGACTACCTCGCCGGTGTCGGGTACTTCCCGCCGAACTTTGGCAACCTGCTGAACGACGCTTTGGACAACCTGAACAATTACTGGGCGAACTGCCAAATAAATGATCCATGCTCCGTGCAACAACGCCAGGAAACGCAGCATGCTGATAATATAACCAAACTCGGCCTGTCGCCGAACCCGGTGACGGATCTTGTAACGCTCAACTTTGAAATTGCCGCAGATGCCGAAATAAATGTTCGGTTCGTCGGCAGCGCAGGGGTGCAGAGCGAAGGATACATACAGGGGGTAAAAGGTAATAACAGCTTTAGTTTCTCTACGAAAAATTTCCCGGCCGGTGTGTATACCGTTGTGTTTCAGTATGGTCAAAAACTGAAAACGCTGCGCATGGTTAAAGTGGGGAATTAGCACTTGAGCGGAACACGCATATTTACAGTGTAATCGAGGGGCCGCTCTACCGACAGGTAGGGCGGCCCGTTTTTTAAGCCCCTAACTTCCCGAACAAAAGCGTCAGCGCCTGCGCATCGGCGGCGATAAAATCGGCGCCGTGGTCGAGTAGTTTTTCGGCGTGGCCGTCAAAAATATGGGCGGCCCCGAGAAAACCGATCACGCGCAGGCCCGCGCTTTTGGCCGATTGCACGCCTGTGGGGCTGTCTTCCACCACCACCGCGTCCGACGCGTGCAGTTGCAGTTGTTCGAGGGCGTATTCATACACATCCGGAGCGGGTTTCGGGTTGCGCACGTGTTCGGCTGAAAATATCCGCCCGTTGAGTGCGCCGAGCAGCCGCACCTTGCGCAGGCAGCGCTCCACGTGGCCGACACTGCCGTTGGACACCATGCTTTTCGGCACTTTCAGCCTGCGAAACAGCGTGCTCATGCCCGGGATGGCCCGCAATTCCCGCTCGAAGCCCTGGTGGTGCAGGGCGCGTAAACGCTCGAAATAATCTTCCCCGACGGTCACGCCGTGTTCGCGGTGCAGGATGGCCAGGATGTCGCGTTCCAGCAGGCCAGGGAAGCGGCGGCTATAGGTAGCCAGTTCCATCTGAAAACCTTGTTCGGCCAGCAATTGCAGCGTGGCGCGCACGGCGATGATCTCGGAGTCTACAATGGTGCCGTCGTTGTCGAAAAGGATGTGTTTGAGCATAGAGGGTTGGTTTAGGCGTGCTCGTCCCCACCCCCTACCCCTGAAGGGGAGTCGATCCGAAGTGAATATATATTTGATGGTACGCAGAGAAGTGATTAAAAGAAAGTACTGTTATCAAATTTTCTTCGGATCGACTCCAAGACAGCCCGCGTCCCACCCCCTACCCCTGAAGGGGAGTCGATCCGAAGTGAATATATATTTGATGGTACGCAGAGAAGTGATTAAAAGAAAGTACTGTTATCAAATTTTCTTCGGATCGACTCCAAGACAGCCCGCGATCCCACCCCCTACCCCTGAAGGGGAGTCGATCCGAAGAAAGCATATATTGAGCGGGCAAACGGTATTTGACAGCAATACTTT
>Ga0335394_10001753_pt1 | contig 24394 bp, 17 predicted proteins | sample MAT03_FD_205741 | JGI IMG/M metagenome (GOLD analysis project Ga0335394, IMG submission 205741) | Freshwater microbial communities from Lake Fryxell liftoff mats and glacier meltwater in Antarctica - MAT-03 (spades assembly) (version 2) ...
GCACGCTCTCCACGATCGTACTCACGGCCCTCCAACGCACGCTCGACCCGCTGGCTTGGTTCGAGCGCCTCCGGCAATCACCGCATGCCCTACACCTGCCCCGGACGGGGCGGTAAACAAGTACGTCATCACTTGGAGTGAGTCCCCCAAGATCATTCGATTCGACCAGTTCCCAGGCCATTTGTAGAACTCGACTCGCTTGTCAAATTCCTCGGGCAGGCCATTGAAGTCATCGTAAAACGAGAATGTCTGTTGAGTCGTCGACTTCGGGGGCGAGCTGGCCGCTTGCGGCTCGTCGAGCGACTTCAAGAAGTCCTGGATGATGACTTGCGGAGAAATCTTCTCCTGGATGTAGATCGGCACCACCGGAACAGATAAGTCCGCAGCGTCTTGCTCATCCTTTCCCTTCCAGACCAATTGCGGGTCGAGCGACGGATCGCGGGGATAGAGCATTGCGCGCGGTGCGGCCTCGTCGTCGGCAATGAAGTCGCGCAGCTCGTGGGTCGGAATATTGGCGCGTTTGTCCTTGTGGTGGATCGCGTCGACTCCCGGCTGTCCCAGGAGCGATTGAACCTTCTTCCCCTTGGTGGGCAGCTTCGTCGCAGGCTTCGGTTTCGCCTTGGCGGCCGGCGCGGACTTAGCTTTGGGTTTTGGCTTGGCGGACTTCTTCTTCCCCATGATGCCTTTCCTAGATCAGTGCCGCGGTCGGCGCGGCCTGTTGTGGTTGCCCTGATGCGCCCTTGGCCAGCGTCTCGCGAATCACTTGCTGCGATTCCCACGGGTCGAGAATCTCCACGAATGCCCAACGGCCGAACCCGCCGTGATTGTTCACGGCCGGAACCCATAGCGTGCTGGCCGTGGCGACTTTGGCCTCTTTGTCCTTCTTCTTCTGCCCGGTCGTTTCCAGGATCAGATTGAGCAAGTCTTCGCGCCCGTGTCCGTCGTCGACCCGGGCGATGTAGTCGGGCAAGTAGCGGTGTTCTGTGCCACTGAGGGTATAAGGGATGTAGAACCCCAGCCCTTGATTCTTCACATAGCAGACGACTTCGGGCATGTCCTCGATCGCCTGGGCGAGTTTCTGCTCCCAGGATTGGGTATCGGCCACGACGTGCGAAACGTGGGACTTGTCGGCCCGTGTCAGATAAGTGGCGCGGATTGTGTCGAAGTCGACGTAGCGCGAATGGCCGACCGTGTCGTAAGGTTGCAAGACGGGGAGCAGGCGTTGCGTCCCCTCGTCGGCTTTGGCGATCGCCCGATAGATCTTGTCGGCCGCGTCGTGGGCATTCTCGATCAAGAGGAGCAGTTGCGGAAAGGCATTGTCCTTGCATGACACACACTCGGCCAGCCAGGCTTTGGCGATCGGAAGAACCTGGGGAAAGAGCCAGTGCTTTACGTCCGCATCGAATTGATGCTTGGCCACTTTGTCGGCCCGTTCTTCGCCGTCGTGTCGGAAATACTTTTCCAAGACGAGCTTTGCCACAAGGAACGCGACTTCGTTCGGTCGCCGGCGTTTCAGATCATCGAGCGTATGAATGCTCGACTGACCGACGATCGGGGCATTTTCTGTCTTTACCGGAATGTCCTGCGTGGAGAGTTTCAGCCGCGAATCATCGGTGAAGCGGTACGACAGTCGGCCGTCGGCCAGTTCGTAGCGGTAGCCTTGCAGTCGGGGGAATGAGATTTCGCACTCGCTCCGCTCTTCCATTGCCCGGACCCGCGTTGGGATCGGGCCAGGATCGCCGCCCTGCGCAGCGCCGGAACAGGGGATGAACGAGAAGGGAACGCCATAGACTTCGGCGTACTCGGGCGAGAAGTGCCCCTGCTCGTTGGCCGCGTAGCTCATGCGCCGAAGTGCCCGGCCGACGACCTGCTCGCACAAGAGCTGCGTGCCGAACGCCCGAACCCCCAGGACGTGCGTAACGGTGTTCGCGTCCCATCCTTCGGTGAGCATCGAGACGCTAACCACGCATTTGACGTGTTCGCCGAGCTTGCCCGGCTTGCCGACCGTGTTCAAGACCTCGCGAAGCAGGTCTTCGTCGGAAAGGTCGTCGGCATCGCGGCCGGGGAATCGTGCCCGGTACTCGGCCTTGAACTCTTCGATTTCGCGGGACGCGATCGCCTTGAAGTCTGCGCTCATCCCTTCGCCAGATTCGAGCTGTTCGCTATCGACCAGTATCGTATTGGGGCGGTGTAGCCAGCCGCCGCGAGCATCGTCGTTTCGGAACAGGTTCAGAGCGCCAGCCTGAACCTTCGTCGACTCGCCGAGTTGCTTCTCCCAGCCCGCGATGTAGTCGAAGACGAGCTTTGAGACGTTGGTATTGTTGCAGACGACAATGAAGACCGGCGGAGTGAGTCCCTTGGCCTGGGCGACTTTGTCGTCTTGCCAACGCTTGAAGTAGGTTTCGTAGTTGCCGTAGAGGCTAAGCAATGCGCCTTCCAACTCGCCGGGGAGTTTGGGTTGGCCCCCAATGGCTTCCGTTTTGCGACCCTTGCGGGGCAGGTCTTCGCGGATGCGCAGCCACAAGTCGCGATAGGTCGGCTGGTCGCCGGCCATCGAGTCGTCGGATACCGGGACACGGGGAACCTTGACCACGCCCGATTCGATCGCGTCGATCAGGGAGAAGTCGGATGTCACCCACGGAAAGAGCGTTCCTTCCGGCCAGCCGGACCCGCGGAGAAAGAAGGGGGTCGCCGACAGATCGAAGACAGCCTTCACCCCCAGCTTGTGCTTTACGGACTCGATGCCCGATAGCCACAAGTGCGCGGCCTTGTTGCGGCTTTCGGCCTCGCTCCGTTCCTCGCGGTCGAGCTGCTCGTCCTCGCCGTCCGGCTTGCGGCGGTAGCAATGGTGTGCCTCGTCGTTCAATACAACGATGTTCTTCTTGTTCCCCAGTTCGCGACAGACGCGCCGGACCATTTGACCGGCTGTCTCTTTGAAGGCGTTGTGCGGAATGCCGTGGGACAGGATCGACTTGGTGATCTTCGCCCCTTCCCCTTTCTCGCGAAGGTGGAAGGCGTGATAGTTGGAAATGGCGATCTTGGCCTGCTTGAGTCGTTCGAGTTCTTCGGGCGTGACGATGTCGCGTTGCCGATAGTAGTTCTCGTGGTCGTTGGGGAGCAGGACGCGCAGGCGATCGCGGACCGTGATGCCCGGCGTGACGATCAGAAACGTATCGGAGAAGCGGGCATCCTGCGGGGCGGCCAGCTTATTCAGCGCCTGCCAAGCGATCAGCATCGCCATAACGACGGTCTTGCCCGTGCCCGTAGCCATTTTGAGGGCCATGCGGGGGAGTCCTGGATTCGACGAGTCGTTGGCGGCCCGCAGGTCGTTCTCGATCCAGGCGTCGCCGAACTTGCGGGCGACTTCGGTAATGTAGATCGTCGTTTCGAGGGCCTCGATCTGGCAGTAGAAGAGCCGCTTCTCCCGCTCGGGGTCGGTCCAATACTTGAGCAGGCGGGCCGTTACGGGGGTCACGCCCGCGTAGCCTCCCTCGCGCCATAGGGAAACTCGCTGGCGGATGCGATTGACGACCTTATTCTCCTCGATCCGGTCCCGCGTCCATTCGGTATCGAAGACCTTCTGCTTGCCCTGCTTCTTCGTCTTGGCGATGGGAATGAAGTAGGCACTCGGGCGACGTTCCTCGATGATCTTGTTCGTGATGCCCGTATCGTCGAATTCAAAGTGTCTCGCGGGCGCGAGAAACGGGGAATTGATGATCGGGTTTTCGATAACGGTTTGGGCCATGCCCGCCCCCTGACTGCGGCCGGTCGAAGGAATTGGACCAGGGTACGGGCCAGGAAGGGCAAGGTCAACGCAATAGGCCGCAAAGGCCGGCACGGGGCAAAGCCCTAAATCGATCTGCCAGAAAATCTACACGGGCATCTAGCGCCCTTGGGGTCGCGAGGATTCGACCCCCTATCCCGATCTGGCGACGAGCGATTGCGTAGAATGTTCGGGATCGATTGGGATGGGGATCGCCTTCAGATCGCCCCGCAGCAACCGCAAGGGGCTGGGGGGCTGGGGGGCGTTTTGCTCCCCAATTGATCCGAAATGCGCGCGCCGTGAACCACGGTCTAGCGACGTTAGCACAACAAGAAGCGATCCCCTTCCCGCCCAGGGCTGCTTTGTGCCGGGGGGAGGGGGGGCCGTGCGCGCCGCTGATTGTGTGCCCCTAACCGCCCCGAATTCCCAGGGGAGTGGGGGTCGTGCGCCCGCGTTGCTCCCAAACGGCTGCCCAGGTTGAGAAGTCGCCAGGGGGGCTTGGGGGGCCGATGCGCCCTTCGATCGGGAAGCGAGCGAAACAACGTCAGCCCCCAGGGGGTCAGGGGGGCATCGCATTCTCTGTTGACCCCGTGGGGGGATGGGGGGCCGGTGTACCGCAAGACTCGAAAGGAGCAGGGATGCGAGGGCTAGGTCGAAAGACGTTGGAAGGATTCTGGGACAACCCGCAAGACTATGGTTGGGTATCCTGAGCGTTCGGAACGGTCAGGACGATCGGAGCGAGGTCCGGGCGATCCGTAAGCTGGCGAGAGAATGGAAGTCGGCCTTGCGGGATCAGGACCTCGCGATGATGCGCCGACTTATGGGCAGGGAGTAGTTGGGCCGATGCCGGGCGCACGGCAATGGCGCAACTTTGGCAAAGCGATTGCCCGTAGGCTGACTCGCAAAGCGCCGCACTAACGCTGGCAGCGCAACGAGTCGCAGCCCAAAGCAAGATCGGACTTTTGGGCTAACGCCAATGGCTAGTAACGCTAACGAAAAATCCGCGGGAATCGGCCCGCAGATCGTCGCATAGTGCCGTTGTCGCATCTGGCCGAAACTTATGCCCGCTTATGAAGATTTGCGTTCTTCTCGGCTTGCCATGGGAGCACGAAACTTATCATTGCTTATGAGGCCGCGAGTCGCCGGACCCAATGCCAGCCGCCCGCAGGATCGCCCCGCGGACCTTGGCGGAGAGGCCCGGCCAAGCCTCGATGATCGCCCGCAGGCCCGGGTCGTCGATGTCCGAAAATGCAGGAAGCGCGCCTGAATCTGCGCCGCTTTCCAAAGAAAGTGCGGTTTCCCCCGTGTTTTCAGGGGTAGTTCGCGTCCTGTCCTCTCCGCTTCAAAAGTAATACGGCTCGCAACCTTTGGCACAGCCTGGGGTTGCGGGCCGTTCTCGTTCTTTGCCGGCAGGGAATCTCCCGATTTGGTCCCCGTGAGAAGCTGGCCACTGAAGGGGAGCCAGTGCTAAGCAGCCGGGGCAGGCTGTGCCAGGGCCGCTACAGCCGTATCGCGGTCGGGGTAAAGTTCCCAAAGCGTGTCGAGCTTGGTCACGCGGAACACTTCGGCACACAGCGGCGTGAGGCCGCAGATCGCCAGCCGTCCGCGTCGTTCTTTCAACCGCTTCCAGGCCGCCAGCAAAACCTCGAGAAATGCAGAGCCCAGAAAGACGACGTTTCGCATGTCGATGACAATCCACGGCGGCTCGGCTTGCCCAGCCAGGTGGAAGACATGCACATCGATCTCAGCCGCCACGGCAGAGTCGATTGTCTTCTCGTCCACGTTTGGGCAAAAAATCGAGACGTCGCCTTGCTGAGTGACCGTGGGCATGAGGGGCTTCTACCATCACTCCTTTGCTATCGCAAAGGGCTCTTGCGCTCGCTGCTGGACTGTTGCCAGGTGCTTCGCGAGCGGACCTTGGTCACCGGGTCAGAATGAGTGCCAGTGGAGATCACAGTTTACCGCCTGTCACAGGCGGGGACCATCCCAAGGGCGAGGCCCCCGTGAGCTTTTGGCTCAGTACTGCCGGAAGTAGCGACGGGGATCTGTGGGAGTCGATTTCGTCACCCAATAGGAGTCGACCTGCGCGGGGCGGCGACGCAAGGCATCGCGGCCGATCGCGCGGAAGAAAAGGGCCAACGGGGTGATGACGCCGAAATAGACCGCGGCCAGGACCCCGCGCGAGACAAGCCAGCCGATCGGCCAGGCGGCCACCATCCAGGCCACGAAGACCAGCCTCAAAAGGGTCGGTCGGAGCGTCCCGGTCAGTCCGAACACGACGGCCGCCATGGCCAGCACGGTAGCTTCGTGAGATTGTCCCTTAACCCCTTTCCAGGCCGCCAACGCGCCGAATACCGCCAGGCCGATCAAGCCAAATTGGCGAAGCATGGTCGGCGTGGGCCGCAAGGGAAGATCGGACCATTGCATCGGCGGATTCCGTTCCGTTAGCGTTTCATGCGCCAGAAGCTTTGAATTGGGAGACCTAAGAGACTTCCAAATTCCTAGTCGCACGACTCCGCGCATTCTTCGACCGTATCCTCGGCATCCATGTTCACCGCCCCGGTGCGCGGGAAGTACCGTTCCACGACTTCATAAAACTCGGGCGGCGTGGTGACCTGCGAGACCTTGGTGCGGAACTCGCGTACGCAGGGTTTGCCCACTGCATAGCAGCAGGCGAACTTCCGCATCAGAATGGTCCCCTTCTCCGGCCCGAAACGGTCGACCACGCGCTGGTAATGATCGACCAGCAAGGCCCGCTCTTCGTCGAGTGTCAGATCCGGCGGGATCGCTTCCCCCTTGAGGGCAGCAGCCGCCTGACGGAACAGCCACGGCCTGCCCAGCGCCGCCCGGGCGATCATCACCCCGTCGACCGCATAGCGACGGAAGGCCTCCACGACTTTCTGCGGGCTGTTCAAATCGCCATTGCCGATCAGTGGGATCCGCTTCAGGTACGGCTTGATGAGCGAGATCTGCTCCCAGTCGGCCGAGCCTTTGAAAAAGTCCTGCGCAGTCCGGCCATGTACGGTGAGTGCCGACGCGCCGGCCCCTTCCACGACCTGCGCGATATGAATCGCGTTGATCGTGTCCCGCGTGCAGCCCAGACGGATCTTGGCCGTGACGGGGGTCGGATAGCAGGCCTTCACCACCTTCTCAATGATCGCTCCCACGCGGTCCGGCTGGCTCAGCAGGTACGAGCCGCTGTGGGCCGCCGCCGTGACGCGCTTCACCGGGCAGCCAAAGTTGATGTCGACCACGCTCACCTTGTAGTCATGGGCGAGTCGCGAACCGACTTCGGCCAGTTTTTCGGGATCGTTGTCCCACATCTGCACGGCCAACGGGCGAGGCTCGTTCTCGACGCCCCACAAGCGGTCCGGCTCGTCGTCGCGGTCGGATAGCGCCAGAAAGCCCTTGGCGCTGACCATCTCGGTGGCGATCAGGCCGGTGCCGCCGAAGCTGCGCACGATCTGCCGGAAGGCATAGTTCGTAAAGCCGGCCATTGGCGCCTGCAGGATCGGCGGATCGACGACCAGCGGGCCGATGTTGAGCGGCGGCGGAGGAAACGGACGTGGAGGGAGGGAAGGGGAGGAAGGATCGAGGATCGGGGATGGAGGGAAAGCACCCGCACAATCATCGCCCGGCTTGCAGATCACACGAGGCACTTTCATGACTTGGCCACTTCTTCCCTCGATCCTCGATCCTCACTCCTCGATCCTCCCTTCCCTCCCGCCAGGACCTCTTCCGGCGAGCGCGGGTTCGCATACGCCCCGAAGTCGTTGAAGAAGTACTTCTTGGCCAGTCGATAGACCCAGCTCTTCTCCGGCACTTCGTTCCCCGTGTTGAACTGCGACGGCCGGCGCTGCATGCCCCGCAGCTCCACGATCGCCTGCTTGCGGGCGGTCGTGTCGCGGGCGTTGTGCTTCTCGGCCAGCCGCTCCAGCAGGTCGGGACGCTCCAGCACAATGCATCCACGCGACGATCCAGCGGCCAGTTCGCGAAAGTCGCGCAGGAATTCGCTTTGCTGAAAGGTCTCCTTCAGCGGCTTCTTGTCGTGAATCGACTCCTTGGCCAACTGCACGATCGGGCAAGGCTCAATATCGCCCCAGGGACTGATGTGATGCGTGAAGCCGGTCGCCGCCGGGCACAAGGCCTGGCCGCGGTCGTCGTAGTAGGCATCGACCACGCCGATTGGCTTGCGCACCCGCAGGTTGACCACGTAGTTGCGAATCGCCAGTTGCTGCTCGGGGGTCAGGCACAGCTCGGGCTTGGCGTCGGGACCGACCGGGCGATAGGTGTGGTACCAGACATACATCACGCCCAGCTCGATCAGCCGATCGACCCAGGCGTCGTTCACCAGGTCGTTGAAGTTGGTCTGGCAAACGCTGGTGCAGACGCCGGTCAGGATCTTGTTGTCCAGGCAGGCCTTGATGCCGGCCATCGTCTTCGAGAACACCTCGGGGCGGCCGCGGCGCTCGTCGCTTACGATCTCGGAGCCTTCCACACTGATCAGCGGGGTCACGTTCCCCGCGCGACGCATCTCGCGGGCGACCTCGTCGGTAATGAAATGCCCGTTGGTGAAGACCTGGAAGTAGCAGTCCGGATGGCTTTTGAAGATCTCCAGGATCTCGGGGTGCATGAAGGGCTCCCCGCCCAGGATGCCGAAGAAGCTGTTCCCCATCTGCTTGGCTTCTTCGATCATGCGGTTCATGGCCGGAAGATCGATCGTCTGCTGCTTGGCGGCCACGTCGACCCAACAGCCCTGGCAGCGCAGGTTGCAGCTATTGATAATCGAGACGTACAGAAACGGCGGAAAAAACTCTCCCCGTTTCAGGCGTTGCTTGTGCTTGATGACCGACCACATCCCCTTCCAGCCGAAGTTATAGGCCAGCTTCCAGACGAGCCGTTTGTCGGTCTCGAAGAGGACGCGTTTGGCCATGCGGAGATACATGCGGGCCTCGACGGAGGTAAGGAGAAGGGGCGCACCCAGATGCGGCACCCGTGGTTCCATGGTAGCCATGCCCTGGGAGGGCGTCGAGTATCGGCTTGTGGTGCAGGCGTCCCGCCTGGCTTTAATCCCAGCTCGCTAGCTCCCGGCGAATCGACCAGGGCGAGCGTCCCCCTCCTACTTCATCACGGACACAATCCCGACCAGGACCAGCGCCACGACGGCCGACAAGGCCAGGGCCGGCAGCATGGGCCATTGCAATGCCATCTGCGTCACAACGCTGGTTGCCGCGAACGATCCCGCCCCGACCATCAGCTTGAGCTTCATCGGATCGATCGGCGGCTGGGCCGGGCCGGCCTTGGGAGCCGGTTTGTCCCCCGTCGGCGCCGGGGCGCCGCTGGCCGCGGCGGCCATCTCGGCCTGCGCCATTTCCTTGGTGTAGAACTTGTTGATGATGTCGTTCACACTGCTCGGCGTGCAAAGAACCGATCGGACCGACAGGCCGGTCTTCAGACGGAGCGTCTCTTCGATGTCGGGCGTGAGCGGGTTGGGCGAGGCCATCAGCAACTGCCCCTCGTCCAGCAGCACCGGAACGCACGACTGCTGCCGCGCGATCATGGCCGGCACCCGTTTAAGCAGGCCGTGGTCGAGCGTGACCAGCGAGACATCGAGATAGGGCAGCCCGATCGACTCGGCGAAGATTTCCATCACCGCGTCCTGACCGGCCAGCTTCTGCTGCACGATCGAGTCGCGGACCTCGAGCCCGATCGCCCCGGCATAGTCGCGGGCTTTCTTCAACTGGTTGGCGTCGATGATGCCGCGCGACAGCAGCAGCTCTTCGAAGGTCTGCTTCTTCTTGTCCCCTTTGGCCGCCTGCCGGCCCAGGCTCACGTCGTACTCGCGCTTGCGGCGCGCGTCCGTCAGACAGAGCATCGCCTTGGCCAGTTCGTTCAGCAGCTCCTGCGACTGCTTGGCAAACGCGCCGCTGGCGTATTTGCGGACGTGGGCGTTCAGCTCGCGATAGTTCTTGCGAATCTTGGCGATGTCGTCTTCGAACTTGGTGAGCCGCAGCAACTGGTAGTTATTCAGCGGGCGATCGGCATCCGAGATCTTGAGCCAGTCGCGATAGACGTCGAGTTGTTCTGCCATCGGGAGATTGCTGTCGAAGGCCAAGGGTTTTTAAACGACACCCCTTTGGCTGTCGCCAAGGGGTTTGGTGGCTAAATGCAAGCGGAGGCCCCGTTTTGCACGGGCCTCCGCTTGCGACTCTTGCGACATCCTATTTCCCGGCCGCCGGCGCGCCTATCCGATTCGAGAGGTCGGCCGACAGATTCTTTTACTTCTTCTCTTTATCCTTGGTGGGATCCTTGGCCTTGGCGGGATCCTTCGGCTTCTCCTCCCGCTTCCGTTCGGGTCGAGGCTGCTGAGGCTTCGGTTGCTCCGGCTTCGGCTGCGGCCTTTCGACACGCGGAGGAGGGGCCGCCTTGGGAGGATCCACCCGCGGCGGAGGTGCCGCACGCGGCGGAGCGGCCTTCGGCGGATCAACCCGCGGCGGGGGCGCCACCTTGGGTTGTTCGACCCGAGGAGGAGCCACACGCGGTGGATCAACACGCGGCGGAGCAACTGCCTTGGGCTGTTCGACCCGAGGAGGAGGAGTGACCGACGGAGGATTGACCCGGGGAGGATCAACCCGCTTGGGCGGATCGACGCGAGGACGCTCCACCTTGGGCGGATTTACCACCGGAGGATTGACCGACGGCGGGTTCCCGGCCGGCGGACCCACCGCCGGCGGATCCGCCTTTTTCGGCGGATCAAACCGCGGACGTTCACCGCGCGGAGGAGTCACTACCGGAGGAGTCACCACGGGCGGAGTCACCACGGGCGGAGGATTCCCAGACGGCGGACCCACCGCCGGCGGATCAGACTTTTTCGGCGGATCAAACCGAGGACGTTCACCGCGAGGTGGGTTCACCACCGGAGGAGTCACGGCCGGAGGATTGACCACCGGAGGATTCAAAGCGGGAGGATTCACCGCCGGAGGGCTTACAGCCGGCGGATCAGCTTTCTTCGACGGATCAAACCGAGGACGTTCGCCACGCGGCGGATTGACCACCGGAGGATTTACGGCCGGCGGGTTCAACACAGGCGGTGTGACTGCCGGCGGATTGACCGCAGGCGGGTTCAATGCCGGAGGAGTGATGGCCGGGGGATTCACCACCGGAGGATTCAGGGCCGGCGGGCCCTTCTTGCTCGGGTCGACACGCGAAGGGTCGAACTTCGGGCGACCGCCGCCCGGCTCGTCATCGCGTTCTCGTCCCTTGCCCGCAGGATCACGTCCCGACGGATCCCGTCCAGGACGCGAGCCATCGTCGTCGTCGCGCTTCCCCTTACCGGGGAACTCGCCCTTCGACGGAGGATCCTGCTTGCCGGGGCCGGGGCCAACGCCCACGGCTCCGCCGACTTCGGCCCGGGGAGTCGAAGCGACGGGCGACTTGCCGAGCTTCAGCTTGAAGGACTTGCCTTCGTTGTTTCCTTCGGCTGGGCGAACCTGAACCTGCTTCTCCAGTTCACTTCGCTCGCGGGTGAACTTCTGCAGATCACGCGATCGCTCCTGCAGTTGATCGCGCCGCTCGCGGCTGACCGACTCGAACTTCAAGTTCGTCGTGTTATTCGTGATCCGCGGACCTTTGACATTAATGTCGGTGTTGTTGATCACCGTGTTGTTGATGTTCGTCACGTTCAGAATCGTCGGATTCTTGACGACCTGATTGAGCGTGGCTGCGAACACCGGCTGGTTCTGATTGCCCGGGCGCCCGTGATGCTGCCTTACGTCGGCATAGGTGCGCGGAGGACGGGCGTCTTCGCGATCGTAGCGACGGCGATAGTCGTCCTGGATCCGCTGATTCCAGCCCGGATCGCGGCGATTGTTCCAGCGATCGTACTGATAAAACGGATCGTAGCCGAACCGCGACTGGTGATAGCCAAAGTAGGTGTTGAAGCCGAGGCCCGCGTAGCTCTGGCCGTAGTAATCGCCAAAGTAGTAATGGCGATAGTTCGGCCGCACGAAGAAGTTGAGCGACAACAGGCCGACGTTGATCACCACGCGCGGCGTGTAGACAAAGTTCGGTCGGCGATAGACGGCCGGCTGAAAGTAGACCGGGGCGAACATCAGCCCGCGCTGCGCCAGGGGGTAATCCCAGCGTCCGCGCACGTAGATGTAGCCGCGCGGCGTCCAGGTGTAATAGGCCGGGCTCCAGACCCAGTTCGGCTGCGCCTGCCACCAGAAGCCAGGCTTCCAGGCGTAGCGATTGGTCTGCCAGGTCCAGTTGCCGGGGACCCAGAAGTGGTCCTCGCTGGGCTGGGCACTGTTGGGGCCGTTCTCGACACTGGCCGGCGGAGCGGGTAGATAGTCCAGATCCTCGCGGTTCTGGGCGACCCACATGCCGGGGACCCATTGAAAGCCCCCTTGCACGCCCGCCCAATATCCGGGAACCCACTCAAAGCCCATCGGCAGCACGCGCCACACGCCCGAGATCCACATGAAGTCAGCGCGATCGTCATCCCAAGCCCAATAGCCGGGGATCCAGGCCACGTTGTCCCCCGCGGGGCGCTCGTCGGGCGGGACCTCTTCGATGGCCGCCGGCGGCTCGCGCGGAATGATCAGCCCCGCCTGCGCATTGAGCGACACCGGTTCGGCGTACGCTTCGTGAACGGGACCGCGATTCAGAACTTCGCCGTCAAAGTCAGGCTCGAGTTCACCTGGCACTGGAGGCAACTGGGCAAGAACGACGGTTGGAAGAGACAACCCCGACAAAGCCGCGAGCGCAAGGCCCGCAGAGAGCATGCGCTTCCCGAAACGGGAAAAACGCCAGACAGATGGAATTGTCATAAGTGACCCCTAACCTCCTGAACTTGCCGCTGGTGAAGTGAATACAATCATCTTCGCGATTCGCATGCCAATTGGAAAGCTCAATTGACATTTCAGGCGAGAACGCCTTGTGTCCGCTAGGGTTAGAAAACGAAAGCGGTTGATCAAGGGATCACGCGGATTCGTGGAAACCCCCAAAGAGAGCGTGGGGGTGAGCCGCAGGCGATCAACCTGGTCGCAGAGCGAGCGATCTGGCCAGCCGACGTCATTTGCCCTGGAACTTAGGATTCGCCCGCGGCATTTGGGCCTTCACGCGCGATTGCCAGGCGTGCAGCTCCTGCTGAAGTTCGGCCGCCTTGTCGGGGTTCGTCTTGGCCTGATCGCGCGACTCGCCGATGTCGTCTTTCAGGTTGTAGAGCTCCACGTGCGAGTCTTCGTAGAACTCGATCAGCTTCCAGTCGCCGTGCCGCACGGCCGCGTACGGAGTGGCCCCGCCCGGGTGATAGTGCGGGTAGTGCCAATAGAGGGACGCGCGCGGAAGAGTCGCCTTGGGATCGGCGAACAACGGCATCAGGCTGACCCCGTCTACCTGAGCGTTGTGCCCGGCCGTGCCCGCGATTCCGGTGGCGGCCAGGAGCGTGGGGTAGTAGTCGGGCGTAATGATCGGCTGATCGCAAACTCCGCCGGGGGCGATCTTCGCGGGCCACTTGACGATCGCCGGTACGCGAACTCCTCCTTCATAGGCGCTCCCCTTGCCGGCTCGCAGCGGCACGTTGTCCGTAGAGCGGAGCAGCCCTCCGTTGTCGCTGGTGAACACGATCAGGGTCCGCTCGGTCAGGCCCAGTTCGGCCAGCTTGGCGACGATGCGGCCGACCGAATCGTCGACCCCTGTCACCATGGCGGCATACTTGGCGTTGTTGTGCCGGGTGGCCGGCGTGATCTTGGCCTCGTAGCCGGCCGCGACGTCCTTCTTGGCCTGCAGCGGCGTATGCACGGCGTAATGCGGCATGTAGAGATAGAAGGGGCCGGCCTTGTGCTGCTCGATGAACTTGACCGCCTCGGCCGCTTCGCGATCGGTCAGGTACTCGCCGGCGGGGCCATCCTCGAGCGTGGGGATTTTGTACGGGCTGAAGTAGCTCGGCGGCTGCCCTTTGTGATAGCCCCCCAGATTCACATCGAAACCGTGCTTGTCGGGCCAGCCCTCTTCCTGGCTGCCGAGGTGCCACTTGCCGATCAACCCGGTTGCGTAGCCGGCCTCTTTCAAGGCCTCTGCCAGCGTCACTTCCTCGCGCGGCAGGTATTGGGTCCAATCGGGTACAAGCAGCTTGGCATCCTGGCGGCCGTGGCCGGGGATCCAATCGGTGACATGCAACCGTGCCGGATACTTGCCCGTCATCATGGCCGCCCGGGTGGGTGAGCAGACCGTGCAAGCCGCATAGGCGTTGGTGAACCGCAGCCCGTCCTTGGCCAGGCGATCGATGTTCGGCGTCTGAAACAGATCGCTGCCATAGCAGCCCAGATCGGTCCAGCCCATGTCATCGACCAGGATCACGATGACGTTGGGGCGCGCGGGGGCGTCGGCGGCGTAAACCGTAGGGCTCAGGAGGCCATGCCATGCCAACAGCGCGAGGATGCCGAGAAAGCAGGCGTTCAGGCGTCGATACATGCGTAGTCCCTTGCGAGGAGAGGAGGCGGCGTTGCTGACCGGGCCAGACACCCGTTGCGAAACTGATGATCGAACAGGTGAACCTATTCCTTCCCCTTCAGCACGATCGGCTGCACCCAGGCCATCTCGAACTCACCCTTGCGATAGTAGTTCTCTTTCGGCTTCGACGAGACCACCTTGGCCCGCACGTACAGTTCGTCTCCCTTCAAGGTGTACGAAGGGTTCGCCCCCTCTACCTCGGCCAACACCTGCCCCACATCGGCGCTATAGCGGCGCGTGACGGGAAGCGGTTGCTGCTTGTCATCCAGGACCGGCTCGCTCTTGGAATCGTAGCCCTTGCGGGTGCCGATGAACTGCGTCTTGTAGGTCACGCCCGGCTGCGGGACGATATCGATTGCCAGCTTGCCGTCGACCTGGCGGATGTCGGTCAGCTCGACCCCGTTCGAAGCATAGAAGTCCCCCGCCTCCATGGCCGTGATCAGTGACTCCGGCGTGAGTCGACGAGCGCGGACCACCACCCAGCCGCGGCCGGGCGAGGCGACCACTTTCTCGGCGGCCCCGTGATACTCGTGCGAATCATCGGTGGCCACGCCATAGATCGGCCCCAGACCCAGTTCGCCCAACCGCAGCGTCAGGATGATGTCCCACAGCCGTTCGGTATCGGCATGCTGGGCGTCTCCTTCATTCTTGACGCCGCGGTGGCCGTTGTAGACCTCAAAGAACCGCTCGTCTTCCACCGGGGCCAGATCTTCGGCAGTAACGCCGAAGTTCCAGTTGGGATGATTCAGATGGGCGAACATCGGCTGGCCGGTCTGTTCGCGCTGAGCCCGAACCGCGCGGACGTTGTTGGCGATCAACTCGCTGATCGTCGCCCCGCCTTGCGGTGGAATCACATCGTGCAGGTTGGTCACGCACAGGTGGACCGGCAGCTTGCCGAGTTTGTCGGAGATCTCTTCCCCTTGAAGCATCAGGAAGCGGTCGGCCTCCTCGACCAGTGCACGGAACTCGCCGATCGGCTTCAGGCGGACCTCTCGCAGGGGGCCGGCGGCTTCGCCCTTCTCCGCTTTTTCGGCGGCTTTCTCATCGGCCTTCGGTGGCGGCGCTTTCCCCTCGCGTTCTTCTACCCACGATGCGCCGAACCTCTCGCGATACTTGTCCAGCGCGGTCGGGCCCCCCTTGTTCTTGGACGCGTTCACCCACTTTTGGCCGCGGCTCAGAACATTGTGGTCCGAGAGGGCCAGGAACTGGTAGCCATGCTCCTTGTACCACAGGGCGATCAGCTCGGGGTATTGATCGCCATCGCTCCACAGCGAGTGCGTGTGCAGGTTCCCCTTCCACCATTTCGCCGGCGGATCTCCGACCGGCCGGGGCGAAGTGCTTTGTCCCACCACCAGGGCGCTGGCCATCACACCGACGGCCAACATGACCACCGTGAGACGACGAAGGCCGGCGGCACGAGGTGAAGCATCGGGGCAAGGGCAAGTCATGGCAGTCGCCTCGCGAGAGAGAGGGGAGCGATTCCGACCTCTAATCTAAAGTCGACGAGGCGCCCCGAACAAGGCGCAAAGCAAAAGGCACGCCCATCGCAACCGCGACAGGCGTGCCTGATTCTGTTTACTTATGGGTGAGCAGTTCGTTACTTCGGCTTGGTCGTGGGGATCTCGTCCACTACGTTCCAGGCCAAGCCGCACATCTGCAGAGCGCGGATCGCCATGTAGGTCACGTCGACTTCCCACCACTTGTGGCCGTGCTTGGCCATGCGGGGGTACGCGTGATGGTTGTTGTGCCAGCCTTCGCCAAAGGTGAGCAGCGCCACCCACCACGAGTTGCGGCTCTCGTCCGAGGTCTCGTAATTCCGATAGCCCCACATGTGCGTGGCCGAGTTCACGAACCACGTCGAATGCAGCACGATCACCAGACGCACAAACATGCCGTAGATCAAGAACGACCAGGCCGTGTACGTGTCCCAGAAGACATAGCCCACCGTCCACAAGGCAATGGCCGAGATCAGGTGCCAGACCAGGAACGTCGTGTCCAGGAACCGCAGCACGGGATCGCGCAGCAGATCCGGGGCCCAATGCTTATGCAGTTCGGCGGTCTTCTCGCGGTTGGTCCCCTTGGCCAGCCAGACCATGTGGGCCCACATGCCTCCATCAACCGGAGAGTGCGGATCGCCCGGCTTGTCGCTGTGGGCGTGATGCTTGCGGTGGTTGGCCACCCAGTTGATCGCCGAGCCTTCGCCCGCCAGACCGCCGATGAAGGCAATCAGCCACTTCATCGGGCGATAGGTGCTGAAGCCCGCATGGGTGAACAGCCGGTGATAGCCCAGGCAGATGCCCAGACTGCCGGTGACCCACCACAGGAACATGACCAGGAACAGACCCTTCCAGGTGAAGTAAAACGGTGCGGCCAGCGCACCGATGTGCAGCGCGGCCAGCCAGATGGTCGGCGGCCAGTCGATTCCCAGGTCCCAGCGATGGGCTTTGATCTCGGCCCGAGCGGCGGCGTCGGCCGCTGCCTTCTCTTCAGGCGTCAGCACGACCTTTGGCTGGGCGGCCACGCGGGCCTGCTCCAACTGCCGCGCCAGAATGCTGGCCGGGTCGGTATCGTTCGATTGGTCGGCAAAACCTACACGATCGAGTTCGTCGATGCCGGGCGGGATGATCACCGGGTCACCTGACAGGCCGAGCGTGTTCAAGTTAAGGCTGGTCACCGCGAGTCTCCAAGGAGAGTAGTGTGAGACGGTTGAATGGGGCGAGTATTCCGCTTGCTCATCCAGTGTTTCGACAGCGGAATTGTAGGAAAGGTCGTCATAAACCACGTCAGAGCGATGTCGTCCCTCTGTAAAAGGTCGGTAAAAACATCGCAGGGGGGCGAATAGCTAGCATGAGGGGGGGAGTCAGGCGAAGGTTTTCTTTCACGCGAAAATACGGCTCAAATCGCGATAAACGCGTAGCCTGCCCGGTTTTGAACCCGAGGCATGCCAGCAGTGCGCGCGGGTAAAAACGGTGCTGGTAAGTCAGGCCGCACGACGGCGCTTGCGGCGCACGGTGGTCGTTTCGTATAGCCAGGCGTTCCCTTGTTTGCCGACCTGTCGCGCGGCCCCGGTCTTGTGCAGGCAATAGGCCATGCGCTGCGCGATCCAGCGCTTCGCCCGCAAGGCTTCGGCCAGGTGCCCCGTGTGAAACGGCTGCGGCAGCTTGCCTGGCACCAGGTTCCACAGATCCTGCGCCGAGGTAAAGCGCAGCACCTCGTGCACGCGGACCAGCTTGATGTCTTCGGTCACATGGTCCCCCGCCCGGCGACGCCGGCGTCGGCCATGCCCGGGATAGCGGTACTCCTCGACATCGACCAGCACGACTTCCAGAGTCAGTCGCGGATGCGGGAAGACGCGCGTGAAATGGACGAGCTCGTCGAACAGTTCCAGCGCGGTGCCGCGCTTAGGGCTCTTCCGCTCTTCGACGATCGGGCCTCCTTCGCACTCCCGCTTTAGCAGTCGCTTCTCGACCACGATCGGTTTGACAACCAGCACATCGTGCCCATCGAGCAGCTTGCGGACTTTGTCGCGAATGGCCGACAGCGCGCTATGTTGGATCTCGATCAGCCGCCCGCCCGCGACGACATCGATGCGATAGCCCTCGCAGGCGACCTCGGTCCGCGCGTCGTCGCCGACGGCGTACAGGGCCTTCAATTCGCGATGCAGAGAGGTTTCCATACCTTCGTGCCCGGACAGAGATGTTTCGTCGCTGTAGGGAACGCCCTCCGTGGCGTTCCGGTGAAGTTGGACAATCTTTTCTTACTCGCGGAACGCCACGGAGGGCGTTCCCTACAGCGCGCCCACGGAAGGCGTTCCCTATAGACCGAGCGAGCCGCTGCTAATCCTTCGGCGGTTCGATCCCGAAATCGCGGATCGTAAGCAGGCTGACCAGCTCGTACCCCTTGGCCTTGAAAGCCGCCTGGCCACCTTCCAATCGATCCACGATGGCGATCACCTTGCGAACCTTGCAGCCGAACTCTTCGACGCGGGTGATGGCTTCGAGCGAAGAACCGCCCGTCGTCACCACGTCTTCCACAATCACCACTTCGGTCCCCGGCTGCACGGGGCCTTCGATGTAGCGCTTGGTGCCGTGCCCCTTGGATTCCTTGCGGACCATGAAACCCAGCAGCTCTTTGCCCTGGATGCCGGCCAGCGTGATCACGGCGGCGGTGATCGGGTCGGCGCCGATCGACATCCCCCCCACAGCGGCCGGCCAGGGATCGCCCAGCAGTTCCAGGATTCCCTCGCCCACCAGGCGGGCCCCGACGCTGTCGAGGGTGACCTGCTTGCCGTCCAGGTAGTAGGTCGATTTGCGGCCCGAGGCCAGCGTGAAATCGCCCCGCTTCAGGGCCTTGGCTTCGAAGTGGCGGATGAGTGCTGCTTTGTCGAACACGCCAGGTTCCCGCGGTAAAGGGGAGACGCAGATTGGATGCCGGCCCCCTCTATAGCACGCGGCTGTTGGCCCGAACAAGAGCCCCGCCCCATTGTGGTGCAGGCGTCCCGCCTGCCTTGAGGCTCGAACGATATTGCGGCCCTATCGCCTTGGCTCACCCGGCGGCGCACGCCCGACGATGGCCGACGGTTGGCCTCCCACGATGGTCACGCGCGAGCCTTCGGTCAGGATGTCGTAAACGTCTTCGATATCGCGCGGGGCCAGCCGAACGCAGCCTTCCGACAGGCTTTGGCCGATGCTCGACGGGTTGTTCGTGCCGTGGATGCCAATGCCGCCGCCCAGATCGATCCAACGCCCGCCCAGCGGATTGGCCGGATCGCCATGCGGGATCTCCCCCCGCGGACCGGGCCACGAAGGGTTGACCACTTTCTTCAATACCTCAAAGGTGCCACGCGGGGTGCTGTTCTCGCGGCCGGTGCCGATGGTGAACCGCCCGGCGTACATGTCCTGCACCACCAGCGTCAGGCGGAACTTTTGCACGTCCACCAGGGCTTCAAAGGGCCCTTGCACGACCTTCAAGCGATCGCCCGGCCGGATCTGTTTGGGATCGGTCAGGCCGTTGATTTTGGCCAGCAACTGCCACGAGATGTGATACAGCTTGGCGATTCCTTCCAACGTATCGCCCGGCTGCACGACATGGGGTTCGGCCAGCAGGTGATCGCGCGAGTAGATCACGGTGCCCGCCAGTTGATCGAGTAGTTCGGTGACCTGCTCGCTCTGTTCCATCGAGAGCCGGGGATCGTCGTACCACTCGGTCAGCATCTTGAGGGCTGCGGTCAACTGATTCTGATCGAGCTTGTCCTGAATGCTGGCCATGGCGGTCGCCAGGCCGTCGTCTTCGACCAGTCCGGTCTGCTCAATGCCGCCCGGGTTGAGTGAACCCGAGGAAGGCTGCGCAGACGCAAGCGGGACGGTCTTGCCGGCCATGGGGAATCCGCTGCCAGGGCGAGGCTCGGCATCTTTGCCTCCGCCGGCTACGTCTTCGTGAGAGCCCGCGCGCGGCGCCGACGTGAGCGGCTCCAGCGCGTCTTCGTCGTGCGAGACGAGCGGGCGTCCGTTGATGGACATGTAGACCCAGTAGCCGACCCCAACCAGGGCCGCAATTGCCAATAGATTCTTGAGCGTGTTCACAGCGGTCCTCCCTGACCACGGAGCGCGCGGCGTCTGGTTCAGGATGGACATCGCTTTGCACACGCGGTTTGTCCCGCCTGCCGCAAAGCGCCCAGCCAGCGCCGGTGCGGAATATACGCAGTTGCTCGAAATGGGACCACCCCGGAATGCGCGCCGGCCGACCACGCTAGCGGCAGCGGCAGGGGGCGGAGAAAGAGGTGCTAGGTGCTGGGTGTTGGGTGCTAGGCCGCCGGGGTAACATGCGTTTGCCAAGGCGAAGGATTCCGGACGGCATGCAGCAGTGCATGCCAGCGTCATCGCCTCGCGTGCAACTTGCGTCCCTACATCCCGACACCTAACACCTAGCAGCTAACACCTCTTTCTCTGCGGGCTGACCCCTGCCCCCTCCCCCCTGACCCCTGCTATCCTTCTGAAACCTCCCTCCCCCGACCTCCCATTCCACGGACCTTCGCATGCCTGCCCCGCTTCTCGTTCTTGGCACCCGCAATCGCAAGAAAGGGCTCGAGCTGCTCGAACTGCTGGCGCCGCTGGGACTGGCCGTGCAGACGCTGGCTGACTTTCCGAATTCGATCGAGATCGACGAAGATCGCGACACCTTTGCCGGCAACGCGACCAAGAAAGCCGTCGACCAGGCTCTGCACCTGAAGCAGTGGGTGCTGGGCGAAGACAGCGGGCTGTCGGTCGATGCCTTGAAGGGCGCGCCGGGCGTTTACTCCGCGCGGTTCTCGGGCGAAGGAGCCACCGACGAGAAGAACAACCAGAAGCTCATCGCCGAACTGGCCGGCGTGCCGCTCGACAAACGGACCGCCCACTACACCTGCTATGCCGTGCTGGCCGACGCGACCGGCAAGGTCCGCTTCGAGTGCCAGGGGGAGTGCCACGGCCGAATCCTGCTGGAGCCCGACGGCGAAGGAGGCTTCGGCTACGATCCCTATTTCGAGATCGTCGAGTACCACATGACCTTTGGACGGCTGGCCCCGGCCGTGAAGCGGGCACTCAGTCATCGCGGGCGAGCGCTGCGGCAGCTCGTCCCCGAGATCAGCCGGCTGCTGGCCGCCGGCGAGTGGCGCTGAATGGCCGAGCCCTCTGCAGGCGGCCGAGGACGGTTCCGCGGACTGCTGAGCACCAGCCTGGGAACGCTGGCCAGCCGCGTGCTGGGACTGCTGCGCGACATCGCCACCGCGGCGCTGCTGGGCATGTCGAGCGGAGGGGTGATGGACGCCTTTGCGGTGGCCTTTCGCGTGCCCAATCTCGCCCGCCGGCTGTTCGGCGAAGGGGCGCTTTCCGCCAGCTTGCTCCCCGTCTTCACCGCCGAGTGGGAGCGCGACCGTCGCGCCGCCTGGCAACTGGCCAGCGCCGTGTTCGTCTGGTTGAGCGTGCTGCTGGCCGCGCTGGTGCTGCTGGGCGAAGTGCTGTGCGGGCTGTTCGCCTGGCTTGGAAGTGATCGGCCGGGCGTGCCCCTGCTGGCCGGACTGACGGCTGCCATGTTGCCCTATCTGCTGCCCGTCTGCCTGGCCGCGCAAGTGGCCGCGATCCTGACGGCGCTCGGCCAATTCCGCACACCGGCCTTTGCACCAACGCTGCTCAACATTGTCTGGATCGCTACCGCCTGGTTTGTCTGCCCTCATTTTGAAAGCCGCACCACGCAGGCCTATTGGCTGGCCTTGGCGGTCGTGATCGCCGGCGGTCTGCAACTGGCCGTGCAATGGCCGGCCCTTCGCGGGCTGGGCTTTCGCTTCGACTACAACTGGAATGCCAGTCGCGAGGCCGTGGGCAAAGTCGCGCGCTCGATGGGGCCCATGACGCTGGGGCTGGCGATCACGCAGTTGAGCGCGCTGGGGGACAGCCTGGTTGCCTGGGGCCTGGCCGCGCCGGCGGACGGGCCGCAGACGATCGCCTGGTTGGGATCGGTCGCCTATCCCTTGGAGCAAGGAGCCGCCGCGGCGATCTATTACGGAGAGCGGCTCTATCAACTCCCCGTGGGGCTGCTGGGCGCTGCGGTCGCCACGGTCATTTATCCGCTCCTTAGCCGGCACGTCGCGCGGGGAGAGCTGCAACAAGTCGGCGCCGATCTGACGCACGGACTGCGCTTGGTGCTGGCCGCCGCCGTGCCGGCCTCGCTGGGTTTGGTGCTGCTGGCCGAGCCGATCGCCACGCTGCTGTTCGAGCGTGGAGAGTTCACTGCGCACGATGCGCATCGCACGGCGCGAATGATCGCCGGCTATTCCGTTTCGGTTTGGGCGTACTGCGCGCTCCCGGTGTTGGTGCGAGGTTACTACGCGGTGGGAGATACCTGGACGCCCGTCCGCGTAGGCTTGTGGCTGATCGCACTCGATCTGGTCCTGAATCTGACACTGATCTGGCCGCTGGCCGAACTGGGGCTGGCGCTATCGACGGCCCTGTCGGCAGCGATTCAAGCCATCTGGCTAGCCAGGGGGCTTGCGCGGCGCTCGGTCGCGATCGACTGGCGCGCGCTCAGCGGTTCGGTGGCCAAAACGCTGCTGGCCGCGAGTGTGATGGGCGTCGTCGTGCTGGCATCCGCGCGCCTCGTATCTTCGCTTGCACCCGGTTCGCGAACCCTGGCGCTGCTGATCCCGGGCCTGGCCGGCGCCGCCGCTCATCTAGCGATGGCCTGGCGTCTGAAACAGCCCGAGTGGCGCACGCTGTTGGGACGGGATCGCGGCGCGTGACAGAAACGCGATCTCCGATCTCAAATCTCAAATCTCCGATTTCAAATCTCCGATCTCCGATCTCAAATCTCAAATCTCAAATCTCAAATCTGAGATTGGGAGAGACCTGATTTTGTCATTCCCGCTCTGGCCAGTCGCATCAATCCCAAACAACTACAAACACAACGACTTACATCAATCTCACAAACTACGTTACATCAGTCTGATATTTGTGCTATACTGCGGATGGAGCAGAAAATCTCAGGGAACCCCGCACATGCCAACCACGCTGCCACTCGACCAATTGATCGCCGATCCGGCGGTCCACCCGCGCACCCGCATTCGCCAGGGAACGATCCGCCAATACGCGGACTCCTACAAACGGGGCGATACGCTCCCGCCCCTCGACGTCTTCAAATCCCCCGATGGCCGGCATTTTCTGGCCGATGGCTTCCACCGCCTTTACGGCGCCCGCGCAGCCGGCCACGCCGACATTGCCGTGGAGCTCTTCGAGGGAGATGTCCGCGAGGCCACCCGCTATGCCTGCGGCGCGAACGCTCGGCACGCCATCCCGCGGACGCGCGAGGACAAATGGTTCGAGGTGGCGGCCGTCCTCTGCGAGTCCGATTTCGCCGGCACCTCCGACGCCGAGATTGCCCAAACCTGCCGCGTCAGCCGGCAGATGATCGCCAAGGTCCGACCGCACGCGTCCAGCAAAGAGGCCTTCCAGAAGTACATGGACAAGGAGACGGAGCGTCGCACGCTGGCCCGCGAAGACAAGCAAATCGCCCGCAAAAAGGCCAAGGCCGAGGCCAAAGCCGCTCCGCCGGCACCGCCCACTCCGCCCATGCCCGATCGTCCGCTGACACCGCAGGAAGAAGCGCTGGCGGCATTGGCTCGCGCGGCCGAGGCGGCCAGCCTGGCTCGCAAAGCGATGGCCGAGTGCGAACGGGCCTATCCCGAAGCGCATCGCTTTGAGGCGATGATTGCCATCTGCGAAGCGCAGTGTCAGCTCGACGAGCTCTTGCCCCGTTGTGGTGCAGGCGTCCCGCCTGCTGGAAGTGGTAACGACGTTCCAGCAGGCGGGACGCCTGCACCACAACGGGTCCTCACTGGACGCGTGAGCGAGGCGGGCTCTCAACCCGCAAAGTTACACGAATCTCTTCCTGCTCCCTCCCACTCCCTTTGTGGTGCAGGCGTCCCGCCTGCTGGAAGTGGGAACGGCGTTCCAGCAGGCGGGACGCCTGCACCACAACGGGTCCCAACCCGACGCGTAAGCGAGGCGGGCTCTCAACCCGCAAAGTTACATCCCGAGCCGGCCCCGCGCCGCATCCCGCCCGCTCAACTCGCCGATCTCTTCGCTCCTCGGCCGGTCCATCCAATGATCGCGGCCCTCAGCGAAGGGACCATCCGCAACGTGCCCGAAGTCCTCCCCATTCAAGCAAAAATGGCCAAGGCCCAACCCTTTGCCAATCCGCTTCTTCCGCCGCAACCCGCAAAGTTACATCCTTCCCCTAACAACAAATCCTCACGCCGCTCGCGCCGCCGCGACAAAAATCGCCGCTCCGACGGTCCCCAATCCTCGCGCTCCCCGCCCGCCGCCTGACGTCCGGCAGCTCCTCATCGAATCACTCCTCAATCGCGCAAAGTTGATTTTGAATTCGAAAGGAAAAAGTGGAACCACAGAGGCACAGAGACACAGAGGGGAAGGAAGGGGAGCATGCGATAGGGATGTATTGAGAGTGTTCCCCGTAGTTGTTTACCGCCCATTTGGGCTGGCGCTATCGGTTTGTAGTGGGTAGTGTAACGCCATCATGGATGGCGAAGCGACGAACTCCGATCAGCCCGAGTGCCCCGGCTGCCGC
>Ga0335394_10001755_pt1 | contig 24381 bp, 20 predicted proteins | sample MAT03_FD_205741 | JGI IMG/M metagenome (GOLD analysis project Ga0335394, IMG submission 205741) | Freshwater microbial communities from Lake Fryxell liftoff mats and glacier meltwater in Antarctica - MAT-03 (spades assembly) (version 2) ...
AAATGGATAGGGTTGATCTAGGCTCATGGCAGTGAACAAGGGAATGCGAATCGCTGGAGCTATCCTCGTACTCGCCACGTTTGTTCTTTTGGGTCAGCGGTCGCAAACGCAAAAGCAGCCGATGCCGGTCGACGATCGCCCAGTACCGACAGGCACACGAATTACCAGCGTGCTCGACCGGGAAATAAACGAGTGTAGTGGGATCATTTTGTCGAGTCGCAATAAAAACTGCTTCTGGATGCATAATGATTCAGGCGACTACCCCAGAATGTTCCTGGTTCATTTCGATGGACGGACGGTCGGCCAGTTTGCTATCCGCGGTGCCAAGGCAATCGACTGGGAGGACATCGCGATTGCGGAGATAGGAAATGAGAGCTTTTTAGTGCTCGGCGATATCGGAGGAAACGCTCAACGCCGAAGAACGATAACCCTGTATGTCGTTCGAGAACCGATCGTCGAGACCGCGAGTAGCGGGGCAGGTGCACCTGTTAAGCAAAAGTGCGAACTGGTCTGCGCCCTGGAAGTCAGCATCCCTCTAGGCGTTACCAACTACGAGTCGATCGCATTTGACCCTGTAGACCGCATCCTCTTGATTGTGGAAAAGGCGAGCTCCAATAGTCGCGTCTATTCCGTTGTGTTTCCAGATCTATCGTCCCCTTTGGCTGGCAGAACCATTCCCGTCACGGCGAAGGAAATCTCAAGTTTCGATATCCACTCAGCGACCGCGTGTGATGTTTCCAGAGATGGTTCGCGGATGGTGATCATCAACAGCGATTACGGGTATCTGTTCCAGCGACAAGCCAACGCAGATGGAACGTTAGAAAGCTGGACAAGTACATTAACGCATCCCCACCCATCGTTCCGACTGCCGAACCTTTACCAGTCAGAAGCGGTATGCTTTGCCTCGGATGCAAGATCGATTTATGTTGCGAGCGAACGCGCGCCGACCCCCGTCGTTGAGCTCCAGCTGGAAGATTAGTCTCGTCTGTCGAGCATGGTCAAGCATGGTCGAGGATTCCTGAGAATTGCATCGCTTTTTTGACAGGCTCGGGTTCCTCGCCCGAGCCTCGCTTTTCTTAAGCTGTTTCAAGGAAAGGATTTGCGGAAATATTTTGATTTATGGCACGCCGCTTGCTCTCGCATTCGAGCTCCCTTCGTAGGCTGCCAAAACTGGCTCACTTCGTTTTCGGGGGGCGAACTTTGAATTAGTAGTTCAATCGGGTGCAGGGAGCCTGCACCTAAGTCATAAACAGATTTTCGTTCGTTGGTTGTTACCGACTCATTGCAAGGAGTTCACCGTGGCAAAGCAAATGGTTTTTGATGACGAAGCGAGACAGCCCCTGTTGGCTGGCGTTTCCAAGCTCGCACGAGCTGTTCGAAGCACCCTGGGCCCTCGAGGTCGCAACGCTGTTTTGGACAAAGGCTGGGGCTCTCCAAAAATCACCAAGGACGGTGTTACGGTTGCTGAGGAGATTGAATTGGACGATCCCTACGAAAATCTCGGCGCACAGCTAGTGAAGGAGGCTGCGAGCAAGACCAATGATGTTGCTGGAGATGGTACTACGACCGCAACCGTTCTCGCGGAAGCAATTTTCCGTGAAGGCCTGAAAATGATTGCTGCGGGTGCCGATCCAATGGCTTTGTCGCGTGGGATCGCCAAGGCAGTGGAGTGCGTCAAGGCTGAAATCGACAAGGTCGCAATCCCGATCGATGCTAAGAACAAGAAAGAAATCAAACAAGTTGCCACGATTGCTGGCAATAATGATCCAGCCATTGGGGATGTTCTCGCGGAAGCCTTCCTGAGGGTTGGCAAAGACGGAGTCATTTCGGTCGAAGAGGGCCGGGGCAATGAGACGACAGTGGAAGTCGTTGAGGGAATGCAGTTTGATCGCGGTTTTCTCTCGCCTCACTTCGTTACCAATCAAGACGAGGTCTCGGTAGAGCTCGAAGACTGCTACATCCTTATTCACGAAGAAAAGATCAGCAATAACAAGAAACTGATTCCTTTGCTCGAGGCCATTAGCAAGGCCAAGAAGCCGCTGCTGATCATCGCCGAAGATATCGATGGCGATGCTCTCGCGACCCTCGTCATCAACAAGATGCGGGGCATCCTCAGCGTTGCAGCTGTGAAAGCGCCCGGATACGGCGATCGTCGCAAAGCCATTCTCGGGGACATAGCTTCGCTGACCAATGCCAAGGCGATTTTCAAGGATCTGGGCATCGATCTCGAGTCCGTCAAGCTGAGCGATTTGGGACGGGCTAAGAAGATTCACATCACCAGCGAGAACACAGTAGTTATCGGCGGGGCTGGTAAGAAAGATATCATCGAAGCACGAGTTGTTCAGCTTCGACGCGAAATCGAAAACACCGACAGTGACTACGATCGCGAAAAGCTTCAGGAGCGTCTGGCCAAGCTGGCTGGCGGTGTTGCTCAAATCAACGTGGGTGCAGCAACGGAAACAGAAATGAAAGAGCGCAAAGCTCTGATCGACGATGCCAAAGCAGCAACCCAAGCAGCACTTGCCGAAGGCATTGTGCCTGGCGGCGGCGTGGCTCTCATCCGTTGCGAAGCAGCATTGAACAAGCTCAAACTGGAAGGGGACGAGCGTTTTGGCGCCAAGATTATCGCCAACGTTCTCGACTACCCGCTGCGAGCGATTGCTAACAATGCTGGACTAGACGGTGCCGTTGTGGTGAATCGCGTTCGTCAGCAGAAGGAAAGAACCGAAGGCTACGACGCCAACGCGGACAAGTACGTCGACATGATCAAGGCTGGGATCATCGATCCGGCTAAAGTTGTGAAGACGGCTTTAAGCAATGCAGCTTCGGTTGCAGCCCTATTGCTTACGACCGAATCTTTGATCACGGAGATTCCTAAGGAAGAAGAGGAAGCAGCTGGCGGCGGTCACGACCATGATCACGGCATGGGTGGTGGCGGCATGGGTGGTATGGGCGGCATGGGTGGTATGGGCGGCGGCATGGGCGGCATGATGTAATTGCCCCGCCGCATTCTGACAGTTTTAGAAATAATTCGATAATCCAATCAACTACAAGAACTCCAATTCAAAAGGAACAGCCCACATGGCAAAGGTAAACATTCGTCCACTTGATGATCGTGTCGTCGTTCAGCCACTCGAAGCCGAAGAGACCACTGCCGGTGGCATCGTCCTTCCAGACTCGGCCAAGGAAAAGCCACAGCGTGGCAAAGTGGTGGCAGTCGGACCGGGCAAGTTGCTCGATAGCGGCGTTCGCGGTGCGTTGAGCGTTACTGTCGGCGACGAAGTCATCTTCGGCAAGTACGGTGGAAGCGAAGTTGAAATCGATGGCGTTGAATACAAGATCCTTCGTGAGAGTGACGTTCTCGCCAAACTCGCATAGTTGGCATCAACGTTGCAACCGCATCAACGTTGCAACCGCAGGCGAACCAGCAAGCCATCGCTTGAAAAACAGGCGATGGCTCATCAACCGACTCAACCAAACAAAAAAACATAAGGACTGCTAAGCGTGGCTAAGCAACTATTATTTGACGATCAAGCCCGAGCGAGAATGCTCCAAGGCGTAGAGAAACTCGCTAATGCGGTGGCTGTGACCATGGGTCCAACCGGCCGCAACGTGATTATCGACAAGAGCTTCGGCGGACCGACCGTAACCAAAGACGGTGTGACGGTCGCTAAGGAAATCGAACTTGAGGATCGCTTCGAAAACATGGGCGCCAAGCTTGTGGTCGAAGTCGCTCAAAAGACCAGCGATTTGGCTGGTGACGGAACAACCACAGCCACCGTCTTAGCTCGCGCTATCTTCAAGGAAGGTTTGCGAAACGTAGCTGCCGGTAGCAACCCATCGGCTATCCGACGCGGTATCGATAAAGCGGTTGAGGCCGCTGTGGCCAAGCTTAAAGAGATGGCCAAGCCGGTCAGCAATCGCCAAGAGGTAGCTGCTGTTGGCTCGATCTCCGCGAACAATGACATGACCATCGGAAACCTACTGGCCGAAGCGCTTGAGCGCGTCGGCAAAGACGGTGTCATCACTGTCGAAGAAGGAAAGACAGCCGACACCACGGTAGAATACGTCGACGGGATGCAGTTTGATAAGGGATTTGTTTCGCCTTATTTTATCAATACGCCAGCGACCATGAGCTGTACTTATGAGAATGCACTTGTGCTTCTCTATGACAAAAAAATCAGCAATATTCGCGATCTGGTGCCTTTGTTAGAAAAGGTCAGTGCCTCTGGCCAGCCTTTCTTGATAATCTGCGAAGACGTCGATGCAGAAGCCCTGACGCTGCTCGTCGTGAACAAACTGCGAGGTACACTTAATGTTTGTGCGGTTAAGGCTCCAGGGTTTGGTGACCGCCGCAAGGCTATGCTCGGCGATATTGCTGTCCTGACAGGTGGTACATTCATCAGCGAAGATCTCGGAATCCAGCTTGATAAAGTTTCGCTCGAACATCTTGGTCGCGTTAAGAAGGTCGTGGTCGACAAGAACAATACAACCCTCGTCGAGGGAAGTGGCGATCGCAAGGCTGTGGATCAACGCGTCGCTCAGATCCGTGCTCAAATCGAGCAAACGGATAGCGAATACGACAAGGAAAAGTTCCAAGAGCGATTGGCCAAACTCGCCGGTGGCGTTGCAGTCATTAGCGTTGGAGCTGAGACCGAAACGGACATGAAGCAAAAGAAGGCCCGCGTGGAAGACGCCTTGCATGCGACACGTGCTGCCGTTGAAGAAGGTATTTTGCCGGGCGGCGGAGTGGCTTTGCTCCGATGCCGCGACACGGTTATCGCCATGGCTAAGAGCCTGTCGGGTGATGAAAAGACTGGCGCTGAAATCATTCTACGCGCTCTCGAATCACCTTTGCGACAGATTGCCGACAACGCGGGTATCGACGGTAGTGTCGTGGCCGACGAAGTCGCGCAGAAGCCATTGACCACAGGCTACGATGCTAACAAAGGCCAATACGTAGACATGCTCAAGTCCGGAATCATCGACCCGGTGAAGGTAGTGCGGACAGCGTTGGCCAACGCCGCCAGCATTTCTGGCTTGTTGCTTACAACCGAAGCGTTGGTTACGACCTACGACAAGGAAGATAAGCATAAGCGAAAGATCGAGGGCTCGGTCAGCTAAGTGCTGATCCTGCATCCAGGTTTGAGTCCAAGGGTCGCTTGCGATGGTGTTCAACACTCCGCGAGTGACCCTTTTTTCGCTGGTAGTTTCATATACCATCCATAACCAATCACGAGTTTGAAAGTGGCCAACAAACGAGACTACTACGAGATTCTCGGCGTTCAGCAATCTGCTTCGCAAGATGAGATTGCAAAGGCGTACCGAAAACTCGCGTTGAAGTACCACCCGGACTCCAATCAAGGCGACACCGACGCTATCCACAAATTTAAGGAAGCAGCCTCGGCCTACGAAGTTTTGAGCGACCAGCAGAAGCGTGGTCGATACGATCAGTATGGTCACGCGGGTGTCGAAGCGGCAGGTGGTGGCGGTGGCTTCCGCGACGTTGGCGACATTTTCGAAGCCTTCGGCGATGTCTTTGGAGGGACCATTTTCGAGGATTTCTTCGGCGGTGGCGGTGGTCGAACACGCGGTCGCGTCCGGAAGGGAGCAGACCTCCGATGCGATGTGACACTCGATCTAGAGGAAGCTGCAAAAGGGGTTGCAAAAACCTTGTCGCTGACCCGGCATGCTCCCTGCGAAACTTGTTCAGGCTCCGGTGCAGCCGCTGGCTCTCAACCCGAGGCCTGCCGCAAATGCCAAGGCCGTGGCCAGGTCGTGCAGGCCTCAGGCATCTTGCGTGTTCAGACGACCTGTCCTATCTGTCGAGGTAGCGGCAAAACGATCAGCAAGCCGTGCAAGTCGTGCGACGGTGCTGGTCTCAAGCCGCACGCAGTCAAATTGGAAGTCAAGATTCCTGCGGGGGTTGATGATGGAATGCGAGTTCGCTTGCCAGGCGAGGGGCAACCCAGCCCAGACGGAGGTCCGAAAGGTGATGCCTATTGTTTCATCCACTTGAGGCAGCACTCGATTTTTCATCGCGATGGCCACAATCTCGTCTTCCAACTGCCCATCGCATTTAGCCAAGCCGCGTTGGGAACCACGGTCGCGGTACCAACGCTCGACGGCAAAAAATCGCTGGACATAGCTGGCGGAACCCAGAGCGGTACCGTGTTTCGGTTGCGCGGGATGGGTATGCCAGATCCACATACCGGCGCCCGAGGAGACCTGTTGGTCGAAACGATCATTGAGGTCCCCAAAAAGTTCAGCAAGCGTCAACAAGAGTTGCTTCGCGAACTCGCGGAACTGGATGAAAAAGAAATCACTCCCGAACGCAAGGGATTTATGGACCGGATTATGGCCTACTTTCAAGTCGAGTCCACTATTTGAACGAGATGACATTTGCAAAGATCCCATCGACAGCTAGGTATTTTATCAGCTTTCTAAGGTCACCCCGATAACATTTACTCCCCTACTAAAATCATGTCAGCAACACCAAACAACGAATTGAATCAAGAGAACTCGTCGGATAGCAAAGTCAGCGACTCGGTTTTCGAGTCCCTCGAATCCGGTTCGATGGGAAACGAATCACCGGAGCAAATAGTGGATCTTCTAGAGCAGCAGGTGGCCGAGTTCCGAGATCGTGAACTCAAGGCCCAAGCGGAGTTGGAAAATTTTCGCAAAAGACTCTTGCGAGATACCGAACAACAGCTGAAGTACGCCATAGCGCCTTTCGTTCGAGACTTACTGGAAGTGGTCGACAATTTGAATCGCGCTACGGACGCTGCGACAGCCAGTGGTAGCACGGACGGATTGGTGGCGGGGGTCAAACTTGTGCAGAGCCAGCTGAATGCAGCGTTGGCCAAACACGATTGCCGCCCGGTCGTTTCGATAGGCCAACCCTTCGATCCGTACAAGCATCAAGCGATCTCGCAGCAACCGAGCACAGAGTACCCGGCCGGCATCATCATGTACGAAACATCGGTAGGGTACGTGCTTCACGATCGAGTGGTTCGACCGAGCATGGTCATCGTATCGACTGGTCCAGCAGCTTAGTTTTCGAAGAGAACAGGATTATCTCAATGCCAACGTATGACTACGAATGCGACGCGTGCGACCACAAGTTCGAGTTGTATCAATCGATCATGGCCGATCCGGAAAAAAAGTGCCCAAAGTGTAAGAAGTTGAAGCTGCGAAGACTGATCGGTACTGGAGCCGCAGTCGTGTTTAAGGGAACGGGGTTCTATCAAACCGACTACCGCAGCGAGTCTTACAAGAAATCGGCAGCTTCGGAGTCCAAGAGCTCCTCGGAGTCCACGAGCTCTTCGGAGTCGACGAGCTCAACCGATTCTAAAGGAACCACCGATTCAAAGAGCGAGTCCAAAGCAGAAGCAAAATCGGAAAGCACGACTACTGCGAGCAGCCCCACCGAGTCCAAGCCAGCCGACAAGAAGCCGAAAAAGAAGAAGTAAATTCGCGCAAATGTTTGACCGATCGGAGCAATAGCCAAGATCGTTAGCGACAGCGAAGCGACCTGTTTTGCCTCGAAAGCAGTGGATGAGCTAGAAAGCCTTGGACGAGTTGGTGGTAGGTCTGGCATGCTAGCCGCTGTGCGGGTTAAACATGTGCTAGCAGTCGACAACGTTGACTGCTAGTCCCCCGAGTGAAGTCTCTTTGTATTTCACTTGCATATCGACGCCCGTCTGTCGCATGGTCTCGATAACTCGGTCTAGCGAGACAAAGTGCTTTCCGTTTCCGTATAAGACTGCCAAACGTGCAGCGTTAATGGCCTTGGTGGCCCCCATGGTGTTTCTCTCAATACAGGGAACTTGAACAAGTCCAGCGATGGGATCACACGTTAAGCCGAGGTTGTGTTCCATTCCAATTTCCGCAGCGTTCTCAATCTGTTCGGTGGTTCCACCCATGCATGCGGCCAAGCCGCCAGCAGCCATGCTGCAAGCGACTCCGACCTCGCCCTGGCAGCCCATTTCAGCCGCCGAAAGGGAAGCGTTTCGTTTGTAGAGCAAACCGATGGCACCTGCTGTTTTGAGAAATCGATAGATGCCTGCTCGGTCGGCGCCAGGATAGAAAAAAACATAGTAGGCCAGAACTGCGGGAATGATGCCCGCAGCGCCATTGGTAGGGGCTGTAACTACTCGTCCACCTGCCGCATTTTCCTCATTGACAGCCAGTGCAAAAAGACTGACCCAATCGAGTGTTTGCAGCGGATCCGTTGCCATCGCAGACTGTGTCAGGCAAGGCCCCGTGCTGCACGGAGAACCGGATTGCGCACCCGCGAGTTTCTTGTAAATTCCAGGTGCTCGTCGAGGGATTCGTAAGACCCCTGGCAATATACCCTCAGCAATGCAGCCTCGATCGATGCACTGACACATCACGTCCCAAAGTCGATCGAGTTGCGATGCGATCTCCGTATCGCTGCGCTTGGTCCGTTCATTGGCATCCACAAGTTGTTCGATGGAGATACCCGACGCATTGCACATTTGCAACATCTCGAGGGCTGTTCGAAAAGGGTAAGGGACTTCGTCTTGTGGTTTTTCGAGAATCGCCCCTTTAGGTTGTTCGAATTGCTCTTGAAACTCTCGCCGCGAATAGACGAATCCACCACCCGTCGAGAAGTACTGATCCTCCATCACACATTGGCCCGATGTCGAGAAAGCTCGAAACTGGATCGCGTTGGGATGTTGAGGAAGCGTTTCCTTGCGAAGCCATAGCAAATCTCGCTTCTCCTCAAACACGATTTTGCAGCGGTCAGCTAGCCGTAGTCGATGCGTATCTCGAATGGCCCGAGCGGTGCTCTCTATCCGCTCCGGAGAAGTTCGATCGGGTAAGCATCCAGACAGTCCAACGAGGATAGCGACGTCGGTCGCGTGCCCAACCCCGGTCAATGCCAACGAGCCATAAAGTTGAATCTCAACACGCGAAATGTCCGGGTCGCCCCCATCTCGCTCGAGGCACTCACTTGCAAAACGAAAGGCGGCTATCATGGGACCGACGGTGTGCGAACTCGACGGACCGATACCAACTTTAAACAAATCGAAGATACTGTACACGGCTTTACCTAATCCTAGCGGGATTCCATCTCATCAGCATTGTCTAGGCTTCTGGCTCAATAGGTTTGAGCTTGTTCCAAAGCGGAACGTGGCGTTCACTTCACTGCAGCACCCAGAATCACTGCAGCACCCGGAATCACAGTCACACCCGGCAGGTGTGACCCACGGTGGGTCACTCTTGCCGAGAGTGACCTTGCACCACCGTAGCCTCAGCTCATCAGGGCTTCTATTTCATCCGCTTCGATCGGAATCTTGGCCATCAGGTCTTGCTGACCGTTCTCTGTTACCATGACCGTGTTTTCGAGTCGGACCCCAAAACCCTCTTCCTTTATGTAAATTCCTGGTTCGACCGTCATGACCCAGCCCGACTCTATCTTCAAGTGGTTGTAGGTTGCATCGTGCACGTCTAGTCCGATAGGATGTGAAACTCCGTGCATAAAGAACTTGCTGACCGCGAGCTCACCCGGTTTCTGATTCCTGATCTCCTCCATCCGCAATAGTCCAAGATCAACACACTCCTTAGCCGTTCGTTCCTCACACTCCGTTCGCAATTCCTTGGTCGTTTTTCCGGGTACCAAAGCAGCCATCTGGGCTCGAAAGATTCGAAGAACCGCATTGTAAACTTGCTTTTGTCGCTCCGTGAAACGACCGTTCGCCGGAATCGTACGGGTCATGTCGCTCATGAAATTGCCTAAACCCGCGCCGACATCCAGCAGCACCAGCTCGCCATCCTTGCACGGAAGATCGTTGGAATTGTAGTGGAGGATATTGTTGTTGCGACCGCTGGCAATGATAGGTGCGTAAGCGAACTGGCCCTTGCTGCGAATGAACTCATGTGCAAACTCGGCTTCAATTTCTGTTTCGTTGACACCTGGCTTCATGAACTTGCAAACCCGCTCGAAGCCCCGGCCGGTAAGTTCACAAGCGGCCTGAATAGCGTCGACCTCAAAACTCGACTTCACGGCTCGCAATGCATGCATGATCGGCGCTACCCGAACGTAATGATGCAAAGGATAGGCTGCTTGGCATTCACGGATGAACCGCGCATCGCGTGTTTCTACCGGGCTGGTATTGCGCTGATGCTCGTTGGTGTTTAAATAAACGTGATCCATCTCGCACATCAGCTGGCGGAACACGGTTGGGAATTCGGACAGCCATCGAATAGTCTTGATGCCCGACAATCCTATGGCTTGTTCCCTATCGAGCTTGTGCCCTTCCCAGGTAGTCAAATGTTCATTGGGCTCGCGAACAAAGAGAACCTCCCGATTGGCTGGATCGACAGCGTCGGGAGCGAGCACAAGCATGGTTTCCTCCTGGTGCACTCCAGTCAGATAGAAAAGATCTGCATTTTGCAAATGCCCCATCGAACCGTCGGCATTCGTGGGCATGATGTCGTTGGAGTTGAACAGGGCCATGGAACGCGGCAACAATCTACCGACCAACCGAGCGCGATTCAATGTAAAGAGTTCGTGAGGAATCGTGATGCTCTTCATGGATAGGGCTCAGTCCCGGCAGCGCGTTTGACTTTAGATACGAAGCTTGTGAGACCTTTGGCCGGCTGGGTTGCGGACACAGTTTGCCCACTCTGTGTTAGGGTTGGCACAGGTGGCCCACTCGGTGTTAGGGTTGGAGACGACGATGCATGCGTCGCGAGAGCAGGTTCCGCCGTCACTTTGGTGGGCTCCGAAGGCGGAGCTGGCCATCGGTTGGCCATTGATCGTGTGGCCGCAGTGCGAGGAACCAATCTCTCAAACTTCCCTCCCGAAATAGTCGAAGCCATTCCTTCCTCTTGGGCTTCGTACGAGGCGCTATTAGTCAAGATATCGGGCTTGGGGCGGCGATGAGTCACATCGCGAAGCGGTTCAAAAATAGGATTGGCTGGTGGCGCTGCCAAAGGAGCCGTCGCAGTTGGCACAGCCAGCGTTGCTGCGATCGTGGAAACCGTCAGTCTCGAAGATTGTCCATTTGATTCTAAGGGAGCGGAAGTGGTCTCGTGGGCCACGGATGGACTTGAAACGCTCGCAGACTTTCTGCCAACTTCATGTTTGGATTTTTTTTTCCGCTTGCCACCCGTCTTGTTGGGCAATCGCTCCCGACCAGAAGTGGAAACATGTGCCACATCGATATGGTTGATATCGCTGGACGATGCAATCTTGGCTTCGTCTACCGATGCTTTGGAAGAGTCAGACTCTTTCGACTTGTGCCTACCTGCAGGCCTCAATTTCGTCTCTAGAGGGGTGCGTTTTCGAAAAATGTACCAGAGGCTGGCGAAAACTCCGACTGACAGAGGGATCAACCACCACATTCCATAGTCAAGCAGGCTAGCATCGGACGGGCTACTGGAAAGCGAGGGAGAAGTCTGACCGGTCTGGGCAATAATCATTTTGTGGAATACAAAAATTCGGGGACAAAAGCGGTTGCATATTGTGACTTGCAGCGGGCCGCTCGGTCAAGCGACCAGGATTGGATTTTGCAAAGGAACTTCGTTAGACAGCCTCGGGACAAAGGATTGGCCACTTTCTGCAGTTCAGCATGCTATCGCGTGCTTTCCCAATAATTTTGTCTAGGGAGCGAACAACGGTCGTAGTTTAGTTCGCTCACACTCGTCTTACACGGTCCGCTGTGTCCCTTGAGAAGATCCAGAATGAATGAAAAAGCCAGAAAAACAATTCTTTGCATAGCGGGATTTTTAGTATTTGCAGGCTGCCAGGTCCCTCAATTTTCAGCCACGAGGGACTTCGAAAAGGTGGTACCGGTCAGTTCTCAGCTCGAGGTGGTAGCAAACACTTTCAATGGCAGCATAACTGTAACACCTACAGACAAGCCTGAAATCTCCATCGTGGCTCACGCAAAATCCTTTGGCATGACCCAAGAAGAAGCGGATGAAGCGTTGGATGGTTTGTTCCCGGTGATCGACACGTCGGATGGGAAGTTGACTATCGAATGCAAGAAGCGAAATCCCACTAATCTTGGGTTTTCTGATTCGGTTAGCCTAGAACTACAAGTGCCCGTAGGTTGGCCTCTTAAACTGGCGACTTCCAATGGGAATGTTACGGTCGGCCAAATGTTCGGATCGGTTTCTATCCAGACATCGAATGGAAAAGTAGAAGTCTTCGAAGCTACAGGGTCGGTGGAAGCTAGCACTAGCAACGGAAAGATCTTTGTCGCAAACTCGTCGGGAACCATCCTTGCGAATACGAGCAATGGCAGCATCTACATGATGAATTGCAATTTGGAGGGCAAGTGTTCGCTCAAGACCAGCAATGGTTCCATAAAGGCTCGCTTTGCAAACCACCCGGATCTACCAATTCGAGCTAAAACCTCGAACGGAATCATCGACTGCAAGTCGTCCGAAATTCGGGTGGAGAATAAGTCGAAGAATACGCTTTCAGGAATTCTGCTCGGGACACCGGCAGTTGACGGATCGGCCAACGCATCCTTAGAGATGGAGACTTCCAATGGATCCATCAAGATCAATCCCGAGGAAGAGCTAAAGTCGATCGACTTGTCTGCGAGAGCCCCGGCTACATGTTTGGTAGAAGAAAAATCTTAAGGTCCGGTTTCGGACAAGTTTTCAAAACAGCTCTTTGATTTCTTTGTAGCCAAAGTCGACTAACGGAAACGGCCTGCCCGCTGGACCTGGCAAATGGCTTTCTAGATTCAGGCCTAAGGAATGAAAAATCGTGGCTACGACTTCCGGCGGCTCGGTGGGTCGTTCTACCGGAACGGCCCCTATCGGATCGCTCGCTCCAACGATCCTTCCACCCTGAACTCCGCCACCCGCAAAGTAAACGGTAAAGCACTGCGGCCAGTGATCGCGGCCGCCAGCCGGATTTACCTTGGGGGTTCTTCCAAATTCAGCTAAATTGCAAACCAAAGTGTCTTCGAGCATGCCGCGCTGGAACAGGTCTTCGATCAAAGCCGAATACCCCTGATCGTACATAGGAGCCACCACATTCTTCATCCCCTCGATCGACGTAAAGGGCTTGCTGCCGTGGATATCCCAACTGATTTCATCAAAAACCGTCAAGAATGTATTGATCGTTACAAACCGAACGCCCGCTTCGATCAAACGCCGGGCTAACAAGCAGCATTGTCCAAAGCGATGCATGCCATATCGCTCGCGTACCGCCATAGGTTCTTGATGGAGCGCAAACGCGTTCCTGGCTTCGGTACTGGTCATTAGTCGGTAAGCGGATTGGAAATTATCGTCCATCAACTTGGCTGACTCGCTAGCTTCAAAATTCGAGATAGCGCTGTCCACGACGTCTCGCATTCGCCGCCTGCGATCGATACGCGCAGTGCCAATACTGTCCGGTGGAAGCAAGTCAGGTACTTTGAAATCGCTCTTCGATGGATCAGCCATGAGCGCGAATGGGTCCTGAGCCTTGCCCAGAAAACCGCCCGCTTGCCCATTGGGTAGATTCCCACCCCCTCGCCCCATGATCTCCGGCAACACGACATGCGGTGGCAAATCAGAACGTCGACCCAACATGTAACTGGCTACCGAGCCAGCATGCGGCGTGTTCACGCCACCGGCGAACTGCCTACCGGTTTGCATAATCTGCCAACCGGCGTCGTGAACGGCTGCTCCCCGATGAAAACAAGACCGCACTAGGGAGAACTTATCGGCAATGTTGGCGTGAAGCGGCAGGATCTCCGAAATCTGCATGCCCGAGGCCTTGGTCGGGATCGGCTGAAATGGTCCGCGAATCTCCACCGGAGCGTCCGGCTTCATGTCGAACGTATCTAACTGGCTGGGGGCACCAAGATTGAAAATCATGATCGCCGATCGTTTGCTCTTGCTCGGGTCGACTTTCCCAGCCTCCGATGCCGCTAAATACTGCGGCAGCCCCAATCCAATCGCTCCCAATGTTCCTGCTTGCAAAAAGTCGCGGCGTGTAACACCATTGCAGCTATGCGATGTGCCTTTACCCGTAAAAGTAAGCATTTCGTATCTCTCGAAAGTCGGTGACCTGAAACCAGTTGGATATTTGATCAGTATACACTCTCAAGGGACCACGAGCAGCAATTTGCGGCTCGCTATCTGAATCGAGACCGGCGCCTCACCGGCCCAATCCCCATCCGCTTGGCACGATGCGGCAGCCCCGTCATTTTCAATGCGAATGCCATTGGCTCGCAAGCACCGCCATTGCTTGATGCCATGGTGCCGACCTCGTACGACGCACCAATAATACCATAACCCACTCAGCAGTCCGCCGGGAGCAAAAATGCCAATGTCCAGCAATCCATCCTTCGCTGAGGCATCGTCCACGATCGAAAGGCCCGCTGCATAGCGCGGCAAATTGAAAACGAAAACCCATGAGCCGGTCATCGTTTCCATCACTTGTGAACGCTCATCCAGTATCGCGATTTTCAACGTGGGCCATCGATAGAAAAAAATCGTCGACACGATGCCAGACCAATAGGCCAACCGAGTGATGTGTGACTTTCGAGACTGATGAACCCGACGAACCACTTCCGCATCGAACCCGACTGAGGCCATCAGTAAAGTCAATCGATCATTGACGTGCATCGCATCTAGACACTCCGTCCGGAGAGCATGTATGGTCTGAGCGCATCGCTCCGGATCCGCTGTGATTCCAAAATGCGTGGCCAAAAGATTCTCGGAACCCATCGGAAACAAAGAGAGCGGTACGCTCTCTGGGATCAAGCTCGCAACGGTAGAGGCGGTTCCATCTCCACCCGCTGCCACGACCGACCGCAACTCACCCGCAGCATACAACACCCGAGCCCGCTCCATTACCTGGGGCAAACTCGAACTCAATTCACAGCTATAGCCCAGAGACTCGATGGCAGCCTGAAGATCCTCTACCAGCGCACGCCGACTACGATTTCCCGATTTAGGATTCGCTGAAATGAGAACCGTACCCAGTCCGTTCATGTTTCAGTCGACCATCTTAACCATTATAAAAAACAAGCTCGCGAGTTGGCAACTACATCACAGCCGGGACGAAGAACCAGACCAAAGTCAATACAACACAAATCGTATAGGCGACGAAAAGGCTAGGCCGAAAAACTCTCAACGGTACATACGCGTCGCTTCGCTCGAACAGCTTGCTCAACACCCGCCAATAGTAGCCGGCCGCGATCACCGCATTGAACGCCATCAACACTGCCATCGCGATCGACCAGGGGTCTTGGGAGCCTGCCGCTACGATCCCCATGAACACCAAGAACTTGGCCCAAAACCCTGCCGTAAGCGGTAAGCCAATTAGACTAATCAAGCAAACCGTCATTCCGATGGAGGCAGCCGGTCGACGGTAAAACATGCCTGACAAATCACCCAGCAATTGTGTCTTGCCACCCGCAGCCTCTATCTCGCCCAGACAAGCAAAGAATCCAAGCGTCATTGCTGCGTAGGCAGCCAAGTAGGAAAAGAGAACGTTGGGTTCGGCGTTCTGCCTCAACAATGCGGTCAACGCCAACAGCAGATAGCCGGTGTGCGCTACACTCGAGTACGCGAGCAAACGGCGAAGATTACTCTGAGCGGAAGCAAGAAAATTCCCGACCGTCATGGTCAGAGCCGCACAGACGAAAAGAACCGGTATGACGATTCCAACGACCTCATTGCTAAGCCCAGTCCCAACCACACGGATCAATGCTACGAACCCCGCCACCTTGGGCATATAGCTCATCACGCTGGCGATCGTCAGACTAGTACCTTCGAACACATCCGGTGCATAAAAATGGAAAGGAACTGCCGCGATCCTAAATGCCAATCCGCACATGATCAGCACCAATGCAAACGAAACCATGCGACCGCCAGAAGCGTAATTGGACTGAATCACTTGCAAGTTGGTCGTGCCAGCGAAGCCATAAAGATAGCTCACCCCCAACAGAAAGAAGCAAGAAGCGAAAGCGCTCAGCAAAAAGTATTTGACAGTCGCTTCGGAGCCGGCGTTATCCTCCTTAGAAATTCCGAGCAAGATGTACGTCGGAATACTGATTAGCTCAAGCCCCAAGAATAACGAGACCAAGTCATTGGCTGCTCCCACCACCGGGATCGCGCCGATAATGATCACTAGGCATCCGTAGTATTCACCAAGGTTGGCTTTGGGAGCCGTCGACCAAGACATCAAGATGACGATCAACCCTCCCAGCAACGCCAATCGCTCCGACGCCAAGGCCGTTGCATCGAACCGAAACATCCCTTGGCCGAGGTCCGCTGTCTCCACCCGCAAATAGCCAAAAATGGCCGCTACGACCAAAAGCAACAAGGAAAACGACGCGACTCCATTTCTCTGGCTATGCACGTCACGAGCCTTGCCGGACTTCAATAAAAGCGATGCTGCCAAAACAACGGAGCCGCCCAATATCAATGTGACGGCGGGCAACATCTGAGTAAGCGAGGACTTTATCGTTTGCAGGGTATCCACAGTAATTTCAAACTCTTATGGGTCAGACTCTTGGAATGATCGGTCGAATGGTTGCGGTCGAATGGTTGCGGTCGAATGGTTGCAGTCATCGGACTATACGCTGTACGCTAGCGATGGAATGTCATTGAGCGTCAGCCAGTTTGTCCACTTCGGGATGGATTGATTTTGAACTTGGTTCGGATACCGAGACGATTCTCGCAACGTCCTTTTCGATGAGTTGCAATGCATCCTGGGGGCGAACTCCAATGAACAAGCAGACGAGCGCCATCCCCATGAGGGGAAGAAACTCAACTGATTTAAGGTCTTCGTTTAACCCCGCGTTCACCGCCTTGGTGCCGCTAGTTCCGTCACTCCCAAACAGGATGCGTTGCAAAATCCTCAGGCCGTACCATGCGCCCAGAACCGCTCCCAACACCGCCACGGCGGTAAAAAGACCAGAGACCCTCATCATGCCAGTCATCGCCAAGATTTCGCCGACGAAACCATTCAGTCCAGGAAGACCTGCTCCCGCCAAGGTGAAGAAGACCATCATCACTCCCAGCTTCGGAAAGACTGACGCCAACCCTCGATCTCGATCCGCAAGCGAAATTGGCCCGCGTCGTTGTTCGAGCATGGCCAGCATCAGAAACATACTACAGGTGATAACTCCATGATTGAACATCTGGACAGCCGCTCCGCTGATCCCTTCGGTGTTCATCGCCATCAATCCCAACGTGATAAATCCGACGTGACTGATCGAACTGTATGCCAACACCCGCCGAAGATCGGTCTGCGAAAGCGCGACCATGGCGCCATACACAATCGCGAGCGCACCTAAACCACCGAACAGCAATTGCGCGTAGCTCGACAGTGCAGCTGGCGTAAGCGGGATCACAATCCGGATGATTCCAAACACACCTAGCTTGGCCACCACCGAGGCGATCAATGCAGTCGTATTCGGATGCGAAACCGCGTAGGTCGTCGGAAGCCACGTATGCAAAGGTAGAATCGCTAATTTGATTCCAAAACCCAAAAGCAATAGCCAAACAATCCATTGCTCCTTTTCGGCCAAAGCCCCCAGAGCATTTGTACTCTCCGTCGACCCTTGCGCAAGAATGGTCGACTGCTGATTCGCCGCAATCGCAGACAATGCCTCCAGCGATACCGTTGACGCTTGATCGACCGTCGCGGAATTCAGTGCCAAGCCGATCAAACCCAATACCATCGGCACGCTGCCGACCAACGTGTACAACAGGAATTTACGCGAGGCGTTCAAAGCTTCAGCACGCAATCCCCAGCCGTTGATGAGGAGTACCAAAGGCAGCAGAACGGCTTCAAAAAACAAATAGAACGAGAGGAGATCCATCGAAAGGAAGACTCCCATTAGCATCGACTGCGTGATCAACATCAAGGCTACATACTGATGCAATCTTTCTCGGATTTGGATCGTAGCCATCCATGTTGTAACCAGTCCGACAATGCCCGTCAGCAACACTAACAAGGCCGCGATCCCGTCGGCTCCAAATTGCAGTTGCCATCGCACAGGATGGCCACTGATCGAAACCGGCAAGCGGATCTGCAACCACTCAGGAGCATAAAGAATGCGGGGGACGATGGTTGCGCCGTGAATGGTACTCGTCACATCGCCTGCGGCGAAGACCTGATAGACCAACACCGCGCTCAGTCCCAATACCACGCTTGAGGCGCCCACGGCGACGCCCACCAGCGAACTACCTCGACTGCCGAAGAGAAAGATCCCAAGCCCAACGGCCAGAGGTAACAAAACCAGTAATGGAATAAGTAGAGTCATGAGTCTCGGAAACTATCGAGTAGCAATCCAAACAGCCAGAGCGGCAATTCCAATCGCGGTGATGAAGGAGTAACCAGGCACGCGGCCGTTTTGGACGCGCTGTCCAACCAATCCAAAGAGTCGTGGAACCGATGCAATTCGCATGGCGAAAGCGTCGATCACCTTTTCATCGAACCAAGCTAGTGTGGCGGAAATCCATTCCATTGGCTTAACAATCGCCACGTCATAGAGCCAATCGATATAGAGCCGATTGCGGCCAAAGTCGCCAAAAGCAACCCAAGCTCCGCTGGTCGACTGGCTAGGTTCAACCCTAGCGAGCGCATAGCCGATTCCAATTCCAAGGATAGCTAGAATGGCCGAGGCGACCATCACCCATACCTCTTCATGATGCTCGCCATGAGCGTGCAACTCATTCGTGAGTGCCAGGTAATTGGCTATGCCATGTGTGGGACCCAACAGAAGACCGACCACGACCGCTCCGATCGCGAGAATCACCATCGGTGCCAACATGACGTTGGTGGCTTCGTGAGCATGATGGCCCGCTTCGTCCGGAATCTTCTCCACGCCGTAAAACGTGCTGAAGTAAGCGCGTGAAGTATAGATGGCGGTCATCAAGGCCGTCGTGAAACCAACGATCAGCAGAACCGTGAATTGCGTTCCGTAAAGGCTATCCTGGCTCGCTTGGTACAACACAGCCAGTATCCCGTCCTTGCTGAAGAATCCAGCGAGTGGCGGAAGACCCGCCAAAGCCGCCGCTCCGATCAGGAACAAGATGTTCGTCTTCGGCAAAACCTGGCGCAAACCGCTAAAGCGACGCATGTCGATCACGTCCCCCATCGCATGCATCACATTGCCAGCCGACAAAAACAATAGCGCTTTGAAGAATGCGTGAGTCACCAAGTGAAACATGGCGGCAACGACCGCTATTACCATCATGTCTCTGACCGCGCCCGCTCCGATCGCCATGAACAAGTATCCCAACTGACTGACCGTCGAATAGGCGAGAACACGTTTTAGATCCGTTTGGAACAACGCCATCCAAGCACCGATGAATGCGGTAATCCCACCCAGCCATGCCACCGCGCTGAGAACCGAAGGTGTCAACTCAAACAGGGGTGAAAGCCTAGCCATCAAGTAAACACCCGCCGTTACCATAGTTGCCGCGTGGATTAGCGCCGAGACCGGCGTCGGACCCTCCATGGCGTCGGGCAACCAGACGTGGAACGGGAACTGAGCCGATTTACCGATGGCCCCAATCATGAGCAAAAAACCCACCGTGGTAAGCAACTCCGGATACTTGCTCGCAAGGAACGGAAGCGCTTCAAAAATGTTTTTGAAGTCGAGTCGTGAAAAGAAATTGGAGGACGCAAACTCGGTGAACCCAATCGAGTAAGCCAACAATAGTATGCCCAGGAGAAACGCACAGTCCGCGACACGATTGACCAAAAAAGCCTTTGTCGCAGCTTTGGCCGCACTCGGTTTGCGAAACCAAAAGCCGATCAAAAGATAGGAACAAGTTCCTACTCCCTCCCAAAATGCATAAAGCATCAATAGGTTGTGGGATAGCACCAGCATGGTCATGGAGAAAACAAAGCCGCAAAAAACAGCGTAGTATCTCGCGTATCCAGGATCGTCCCGCATGTAGTCGCGAGAGTAAATGGCGATCATGGCAGAGATGCACGTCACCACGGAAAGTAGACACAAGCACAGCGTGTCCACTTTCAACGAGATGTCCAGCGTGAGACCCCCTACGTTCAAATAGCGGTAGCCATCGACTAAGAGCCCTTTTTCTCCTTGAGCTCCAAAGATGATCAAACAGATCGTAAACAAGGCCGAAAAGAGCAACGAAACGATTGCGGGCAAGTGGGCGATCTTCCTATCGCCGCGAAACGATAGTACGGCACAGCTGATACAGCCTGCCAACGGAGCCAGGGGAACCATCCAAGCGAACAGATTAAGCATGGGTGCCAGCCTCCGAGTGTTTCACGTTTTCGCCTTCGATCATTTCGCCCGACCTAGCATCGAAACTGGCGGAGATGGGACGTTCCATGGGGTCCAGTCCTGAAGGAGTTAGTTTTGGAAATTCCATCTCTGCCGCTACCAACTCGCTGGGTACTTCGACCGACTTAGGCATCAATGTTTCACTCAGTTCATCCCACGCGGAAACATCCAGAGTAGCTTTTCTGCGATAAAGTGAAACGACCAAAGCCAAAGCAATGGCCGCCTCGCATGCTGCAATCGTCAGAACCATGATCGCCAGTATTTGGCCTTGATAGTTTTGATGGTGACGCGAGAAGGCAATCAGATTGACGCTTACGCCGGAGAGCATCAGCTCCAGTGATAGGAACATCAAGATCAGCGAACGGCGAGTCAAGAACCCGATCAAACCCATGGAGAATAGCACTCCACCGAAGACGAGCAGATTTTGAGTTATTGTTTCATTCATGCAGGGGTCCCCTTTTGGGTCTCGATGGGGCGTTGAGCTAGTGCGATCGCCCCGATCGTGGCGACCAGCAATACGGCTCCGGCCAGTTCGACCGAAAGAAGGTAGTCGGTATACAAAGATCTGCCCAAGCCGGAAGTGGTGCTTGGAACAAACTGTTGCGCAGCTTCCCCCTCTTCGGTTACTAACGGGGTCGTTGCGGCATTGACTGACGATGGGTCGGCCGCCGCAGCTGGCCTGTAAGCAGCAGCACTCATCGATCGAGTTGTGTCGGATCGGATTGGGAGCATCGCATCGCTACTGGTTACACAAATCGTTATGGTCGCAAGAAAAATCGCACCGATGACCGCAGCCAAAATCGGACTATTCATTTGCACATCGTAGTTTCGAAGATCTGTTTGCTGAGCAAACATCAACACGAAAAGAAAGATGATGATTGTCGCCCCGGCGTAAACAATCATCGTCGCAGCAGCGATGAAAAGGGCCGACTGCATGAACATTACACCGGAAATAGACAGTACGGCGGTCGCAAATCCGAGGGCAGCATACACAGGTTCTCGGGCAGTCAGGAAACCAATGCCGCCACCTGTGGCCATCGCACAAAAAAGCATCAGAATCGTAGACTCAAACGTACCAGGAGTGAAGGCTAAAGCGAACAGGAGCGCCGCAACGATAGCGACTAACCCGCCAGCGAAAGTGGCCTGAGATTTCACAACCCCATGCTGAATCAGCAGGTAGCCAACGGCCCCCAGGATAATGGGTACTAGCATCGATAACATCGTATTAGCGGTCGTTGTTGGAGGTACGAAAGAATTAGACGTTGGAGATAGAGACAGAGATAGAGACAGGAGGACGTGGTCGTAAGCAAAAATAATTGGAACTTGGGAAAAGCGATTAGCCAGGTGTTCCTCTACCCGGTGGAAGAGGTCCTTGCGAAGCTGTTTTCGCTTCTTCGGCTGCTGGTCCCAACTCGCCTCGATTGGTCCGGACCGGATCCTTACCCGTCTTCGAAGTCTCATCGTAGACCGATAACAGCTTCTCTTTGTCGAAAATCAGTTCCTGCCTTGTAAATCCGGTTAGGTCGTAAATGCTCGTGAGTTCGATAGCATCCACCGGGCAAGCCTCTTCGCACATGCCGCAATAAATGCATCGCAACTCGTCGATCGTAAAAGTTTCTGGGAACTTATCCCGGTCTTTCCAATACGGATCGTCTTTCGGAGCGGGCGCGGCGATGATCTCAATGCAGTTAGCGGGGCACGCCGTCTGGCACATATAGCAAGCAACGCACTTCACTCGCCCTTCTTCATCGCGATTGAGCCGGTGCACTCCACGATAGTTCTGCGGAATCGTAGGCTCGACTTCGGGGTACTGACGCGTGGTTGTTTTGACAGTAAACATGTGCTTGAGGGCAGTCGCCAATCCCCCCGCGATGGCAGGCAGGTACATGGCTTCTTTCCATCCAAGCTTGGGCTCTTCACCCCACTTAATGGTCTTCGTTTTTTTTGTTGTCATATCGAGCCCTCCGGCAAAATTGCGCGACCTTCGGAACGCGGCCTGTTGATTGTCGACTGTAAATGTCTTGCACTGATCAGTGATCCTACAAATAAGAACAACGCAGTGAACGCCAGTAAGTGTTTTGGCAAATCGAGAGTAAGCACCACGGCCACGCAAAGCAGGTTTAGCAGTCCCAGCGGAATAAGCCCCTTCCATGCCAAACCCATTAATTGGTCAAAGCGAAATCGTGGCAGAGACCAACGGAGCAACATGATGAAGACGACCACCATGCAAACTTTGAACACCAAAACAAAGGCTCTGAGCAGCATGCCAAAGAGGGAACTATCCACAGGCCCAGTCAAGCCAGGGAAATGCCAGCCGCCGAAGAATAGTAGCGCGGTCAAGAAACTGACTGTCACGACGTGCGTGTACTCGGCCAAGAAAAACAACACGAACTTGATTCCACCGTACTCGGTATGAAAACCACCCACCAGCTCTTGTTCGCATTCCGGCAAGTCGAAAGGTAAACGATTCGTTTCCGCCAACGCGCTGGTGAAGAATACCAACAAAGCCAAAGGTTGCCAAAAGATGTTCCAATTCCAAAACGCACCTCCTTGGTTCGCTACGATCTGTTCGATGTTCAGGGAACCCGCCGCCGCGATCACTCCGATGATGGAAAGCCCCAACGGGATTTCGTAGCTGATGAATTGGGCGCAGGAGCGGATAGCTCCGTAGAGCGAATACTTATTGTTCGACGCCCAGCCACCCAGAATGATTCCGTAAGCGGAAAGCGAGCTGATGGCGATCATCATCATGATTCCAATGTCGATCCCTGGTGCAACGATGTAACGAAATCCTTCTTTGTAGTCGGTTGGGACCGGGCCAAAAGGCATGACCACCAACGCGAACATCGCCGTCATCAAGCTGAACGAGGGTGCAACGAAATAAAGGAACTTGAAGACGTGATCCGGAATGACTTGCTCTTTAAGGAAGATCTTGATCCCGTCAGCGATCGCTTGAAAAAGTCCGAAGGGCCCGACTCGGTTGGGACCGACTCGATCTTGAACGTACGCAGCGAGCTTGCGCTCGATAAAAGTCATGTAGAGTCCAAGCACCGGCACAAAGGCGAGGATGACGCCTATCGCGGCAAGAGTTGGCCAAAGGGTCGGCCAAGTTTGCTGTAGGTATTCGAGCATGGATCTTCGATGGGTAAGTATGGTGAAAGTGTAGGAGGACCGAGAACCAATGTTTGACCGCTCCAGCCGCTTTGCGGGTTAAACGGGATTTAGGAGTAGATCGGTTGGCGAGAGGCAGCGATTTTGACTCCGTGTTCGCCCAGGTCACCGATGATCAACGCACTTAGTGAAGGCACCGTTCGGCCAATCTCTTTGCGGATCGCCATGGCATTGAACAAACCCTTTCGCTCGGCGAGGTCCATCAGAATGCGCCCGTCAGCTCTTGCATCGCCTGGGCAGCGAATCGCGCCATGGGCCGCCTGTGCCAGTCCTGAATGATTGACATAGGTACCATCCCGCTCCGCAAACGAGCTCGATGCCAATACGATGTCGGCCCGCTCGGTCAGCGGAGACTGGAAGATATCCTGGACGATCAATAACGACGGTTTTCCAACGCCTCGATTGATAGCATCGGTCACCCAGCCAGTACTTGATCCACCCACAAAGTACCAAGCCGTAGCGTCCGCTCGCGCAACCGCTTGCTCCACCGTAAAAAGCTCTTGCTCAAAGAACCGCAGAATCGCTTCAACCCCCAAACGATTAGGACACTTTTCCGATCGGATGGTGAATTTGATATTGTCCGAGGCTGGCGGTTCTCCCTTGGGTCCCTTGGGGTACTTGTCGTCGCTACCGACAACCGGGATCGGGCCGAGCACCAACCGAACGCGTTTATCGAGCCCTTTCAAGTAGCTAGCAAGTAGGTATGCCTCCTCAACTGTCATGAACGGAGAGAGCACCGCGACGAAACCACGAGCATCGGTCTTTATGGCTTCTTTGATCTTTGTCCGAGTGACGGACAAAACAGCATCCCATGGATCGGCAAAATTCAAGTCGCCGGAACCGTGCACCGAGGTCGATTGCGACTTGCCATTCTTGATTAGCAAGGCGTCGGAAAGCTTGGGACGCTGCAATCTTCGTTCGTCGTGTATGTACTTGAAGCCGAAGCGGC
>Ga0335394_10001759_pt1 | contig 24353 bp, 19 predicted proteins | sample MAT03_FD_205741 | JGI IMG/M metagenome (GOLD analysis project Ga0335394, IMG submission 205741) | Freshwater microbial communities from Lake Fryxell liftoff mats and glacier meltwater in Antarctica - MAT-03 (spades assembly) (version 2) ...
CGGATGTGGGGGGGCATCTGGGGAACGGCGGTGATGTCCGGGAGCCGGATGATCTCGCGGATCTTGAGGACCGCGATCCCGTAGGATTCGTCCCCCAGAACGAAGGTGAGGTATTTGCCGGCGAGTGAGACGGCGATTTGTGAGGCGGGAGCGGCGGAGGGAGTGCTCATGATGCGGTTTGAATCGGATGGGTCGAGTACGGGCCGATCGTCCGGGGCCCACTGGCGGGATGACTTAGACTTCGAACGGAAGCCGAGCGCTGAGAATCATCGTCGACTGACACATTTTGTTTATCGGCAAGTGGAGCGGAATTCTTAAGGATTCGTGGTGCCACCTACTGAAACCGGCTGCATAGGAATCGGGCTTACGCTGCTTCGGAAAGGGATTCGCCTTCGAGCTGCACGAGGGCGTTGACGTCGAGGATGAGCCCGACACGGCCGTCGCCGAGAATCGCGGCGCCAGCGAGGGCACTGTTCTTCCGCGCCATCATGTCGTTGAGGCTCTTGATGACGACCTCCTGGATGTGGAGGGTCGCGTCGACGAGCAGACAGCGCTGGGTGGTGCCGTTCTGAACGACAATGACGATGCCGTCGTCCGGGCCGGCCGTGGCGGAGTCGACGCCGAAGAACTCGCGCAGGCGAAGGAGAGGAACGAGCCGGCCGCGGACATTGACGACTTCGGCCTGGCCGTGAACGCGGGACACCATGTCGGCCTGGGGCCGGAAGATGCCGCGGATGGAGAGGGTCGGGATGACGTAGCGTTCCTCGCCGACGCGGACGATGAGGCCGTCGATGATGGCAAGGGTGAGCGGAAGGGTGAGTTTGAACCGAGTGCCGTGGCCGACGGTGGACGAGATGTCGATGCAGCCGCGAAGACGTTCCAGGTTCCGGCGAACGACATCGAGGCCGACACCGCGTCCGGAGAGGTCGGTGACCTTTTCAGCCGTGGAAAAGCCGGCTGCGAAAATGAAGTCGAAGATCTGCTGCTCGGTGTTGACGGTGGTGGCGGTGGTGAGGCCGCGCTCGATCGCCTTGCGCAGGATGCGTTCCTGATTCAGGCCGGCGCCGTCGTCCTCGATTTCGATGACGATGTTGCCGCCCTGATGGAACGACCGGAGGGTGAGAATGCCGACGGGCGGCTTGCTCATGGCCTGGCGGGCTTCTGGAGATTCGATGCCGTGATCCATGGAGTTGCGCACCATGTGCAGCAACGGGTCGGCGAGTTCCTCGACGAGGCTGCGATCGAGTTCGGTGTCTTCGCCCTCGGTGACGAACTGCACCTTTTTGCCGGATTTGGCCGAAATGTCGCGGATCACGCGGGCCATTTTCTGAAAGAGACCCCGGATGGGGACCATGCGGAGCGACATGCTGACCCGTTGGAGTTCGCGGGTGATGCGACCGAGTTGGGCGACGTTGCGGGCGGATTGAGGGTCCAGGCTGGCCAGTTGATTGAGATCGCGACCCACGAGGGATTGAGCGATGACCATTTCGCCCACCAGATCCAACAGCGAATCCAATTTGACGGTGTCGACTTTGATCAGCGCACCTTGGTCGGCGTTTTTGTTCCCCGACCCTTCCGCGCTGGGAGGGGTTCGTGGGGCGGGCGAGGCGTCGGCGGCGGGCGCTTCGGGCCTGGCCGGACGATCTCCGCTCTGGGACGGAGTGGGCGTGGGCGTGGGCGTGGGCGTGGGCAGGGCGAAGAGATCGGCCAGCGGCGTCGCTGAAGACGAAGGTGGTGTCGGAGCCGGAAGGACAGGAGCCGAGGCGCCGCCCGAGGTGGTTTGCTCGATGGTCAAGGCGACCTGGGCCTTCAAGTCGGCGATCGGTATGCCAATGGGGGACCTGGGACGACTGCCGCTAATTTGGCCGTCGATTTCGTCGATGAACTGTTTGAGCACGTCCCGGCCGTGGAGGATGAGTTCGATGACGGGGCCGTCGATGGAGAGCCGGTGCTGGCGGGCGAGGTCGAGCAGAGACTCGAGGACGTGAGCGAGGCGGTTGATCGGGATCAGGTTGAGGAAACCGGCGCCCCCTTTGAACGAGTGAAAGGCGCGAAAGACAGTGTTCAGCGTTTCCGCGTCGTCCGGCTGGTTTTCAAGAACGAGCACGCCCTGCTCGATGTTGTCCAGGTGTTCCCGTGACTCGGTGATGAATTCACGGAGAAGATCCCCGTCATCGGAGAGATTGAGGACGATGGGCAGGCTGTCGGTGTCGATGGCGGGTTCCGAAGGTGGCTGGGGGGGTGGAGGCGCCAAGACGGGCGTGGGACGAGGCGTACCGGGCGGGGAGGCCTGGGCGAGAGCCTGGATCTGGATGAGCAAGCCGTGGAGCCATTCCACATCGGACGCCTGGAATGATCGTCCCGATTCGACGAGCTGGACCATGCGGGACCAGGCCTCACCGCAACAGGTGGCGAGTTCGGTGAACTCAGGTTGGCCGGCGACGACGTCGCGCACATTGCCGAGGAGATCCAGGATTGGGAACTGGCCCTGGGTGGAATCGGCCTGGGCCGAGACGATTTCCATTCCAAGCGCATCCAGAAGTCCTGGGAGGCGATCCGGGTCACTCATAGGAATAATGAGGTCTATCGGCGCGACGGGGTGAAATCTGAAGGTGCGGTATCGGAATGAGACGATGGGAAGGGGTCTAAGGAAATCGAGGAGCAAGACTTCGCAGGCGAGAGCATCGATCCGCAGGGTTGCGTAGCGAGATCAAGGGGCAATTGTAGCGAGACACAAGCGGGCGGATTTTGTAGCGTAGGCTGACATCCGAACAAGACCATGCCACCGATTCGCACGGCTGAGATAATGGGGGAGGATGGGACCCTCGACGGGGATCCCGGAATCGAGGCGGTATCCGAGTTGGCCTCGACGGTGGCAACGGCGTGGCTGGACGGGGGCCAGGCGGTCCTGGACGCGCGAGGGTGGGTTGTGGTGTTGAACCCCGCGATGTCGGCATGGCTGCGGATGGGCGTGGAGGGGGACGAGCCGCGGATTGAGGGAAGTTTCTGGAGTCGCCTGAAGGAACGATGTCCGGCGTGGCAAGCGGACGTGGAGCGTTTGGAGAATGGAACAGAACCCTTCACGACGCAGGAGCTGGGGTGGAAATCGGGGGACGAGGGGAGTTCGTGGTACCGGTTGGAACTGGCCCGGCATGAGGGTGGGAGCCATGTGCGGTTGGGGTCGATTTTACCGCCGGCGTCGGAATTGTCGGAGGCGGGCTGGGGGCTGCATATGGAAGGGGCCTCGGCGGGGCGGGAGATGTTTGTGCGTCTGTTGCGGGCGGAGACCCAACTGGAGAAGGTGTCACAGCACTGGCCCGGGGTGATTTTCAGTCAGCGCCCGGATTTCTCCTTCAGCTATGTGAGCGGGCGGATGGAGGAACTGACGGGATTGTCGCTGGAGGAATGGAAGCATCAGCCGAGGCGTTTTTGGGACGTGGTGCACGAAGCGGACGCGAACGACTTGCAGCATCAATTTGCCCAGGCGGCGCGGGACGGGCAGACCCTGACGACAACCTACCGGGTGAAGAACCTGGTGACGGGCCGGGTGAGCTACGTGTTGGAACATCGGCGGCCGGTGGTGAGCCGTGGGCGGTTGGTATTGGGGTACGAGGGGGTATGGCTTGACGTGACCCGTCAGACGCTGGCGGAGAAGCGGCTGACCTCGGCGGCGTGGAAGGAGACGCTGGCGGTCGTGACGATGGGTTTGGCCCACGATTTCAGCAACGTGATGGCTGGCATCCATTCGCTGAGCGAATCGTTCCACAAGGAGATCGAGGAAACGCATCCGTTCTGGGAAGGGATGGGCCTGATCATGACGAGCGCGCTCCAGGCGAGCCAGTTGGTGCATCGGATCGTGAACCTGCACCTGGGAAAACCAGGTGAGCGCAACTATCACGATCTGAACCAGATCGTGACCGAGTTGCTGGAGTTGGTCCGGAAGGTGATTCCCCGCCGGATCGAGATCCTAAGCGAACCGTCTAAGGATTCGCTGCCGGTGTACGTGGACGCCTTCGAGTTTCGGCAGGTGATCATCAACCTGGCGTTGAACGCCTCGGATGCTATGCCCGAGCGGGGGCGCCTGGTGTTCCGGACCTCCGGGCAGGCGAAGCCCATGGAATCGGCCCGAATGCGAGGGACGGTGGGGCGCTATCCGAGCGCGGTCTTGTCGGTGGAGGACAATGGATGCGGGATTCAGCCGGCGCACCTCGACCTGATTTTCGACCCGTTCTTCACCACGAAATCCGGGAGCAAAGGTTCCGGGCTGGGATTGTACAACGCCTGCCTGTTTGCCGAAAAGCATCAGGGAGCGATCGGGGTGGAGTCGGAGCCGGGCCGGGGATCGATCTTCCACGTTTGCCTTCCGGTGGCGGACTTCTCCGAGAGAGAACGGGAGCCGGTAAAGCGGGTGGGGATTCTCTTGTGCGGGAGTCCGGGGGTTCTTTTGGACGCGGAAGCGGAGCTGTTGCGGACGGAGGGGTATCAGGTGGCGACGGCTGAGGGTGCGAACCGGGTGCTGGAGATCCTGGGATCGAGGGAATACGACTACGAGGGGGTGTTGTTGCTGGTGGATTCGAGCAATCTCCCGATGGAACTGGATGTGGCGGCGTGGCGAAGGGAGCGTCGGGGTTTGAAGGTGATTCTGCGTCCGGTGGGTCGGGACCGGGACGACTTGGACGTTGGGATGGTGAGATTGGCCGACCGAGTGTTGACTCCGGAGTTGTCGCAGGCCGACATGCTGGCGACTCTGCGGCGAACCCTGACCCCTGATACGCATGGCTAATCCGGCAATGAGCGTGGACGAAATGGGATGGCGGCGGCTGCTTGTGGTGGACGATGAAGAGATCGTGCTCGTCGCATTGCGGGAGACGTTGATGCGGGCGGGTTACGAGGTGATGGCGACGAACGACGCGAGGGAAGCCTTGGAGGCGCTGCGGACGACGCGGTTCGCCGTGATCATCACGGATCAGCAGATGCCACGCATGACGGGGCTCGAATTTCTGGCGGAGGCCAAGGTGCTTCGGCCCGAGACGACCCGCATTCTGATCACGGCGGTGTTGAATCTTGGAACGGTGATCGAGGCGATTAACCAGGGGGAAATCTACCGCTTCATCGTGAAGCCCTGGTTGCGCGAGGAATTCCTCGGCGCGATCACCAGTGCGGTCGAACGGTACCGGCTGGTGTCGGGGCACGCGCTTCAGTACGGGAAGGCGCAGGACGCCATCCGTGAGCGGGACGCCCTGCTGCTGAGCTCGAAGGCGTTGATGGAACAGCTCGAGGCGGCCCGCCGTGGCGCAACCGCGGATCGGGACCGAACCCGGGCTTTGGCACAGGCGATGTTGAGTCGCTATGACGTGATCCTGGGGGAACGTACCCGGCGCGTCGCGGCGGTCTGCCGCGCGCTCGGGACGACGGCAGGACTCGCCCCGGCGGAGAAGGACGCCCTCGAGGATGCCGGCTGGTACCATGACCTCGGGTGCCTCGGCATGGAACGGGGGTTGGCCGGGATCGGACCGGAATTGCTGAAGAACCTGGATGCCGGTCAAAGGCGAGAGTGGGAGGCACATCCGCGGCGGTCCGGAGAACTGCTGGCCGAGCTTGGATTTGGCTTGGACGTGCGGGCGGCTGTCGAAGTCCATCACGAGCGCCAGGACGGCTCGGGAACGCCACAGGGCCTGACAGGGGAGTCCATTCCCAGGTTGGGGCGGCTGCTCGCCGTGGCTGTCGCCTACGTCGAAGGAGGAAGCGATCGCCAGGCGGCGCTGGCCCGGATTCGGGAGCGTGCGGGGACGGCATTCGATCTGGAGGCGGTCCGGTGCCTGGAGCAAAGCGTCGCGGGGCAGGACATTGGGGGACGCGTCGGGTTTTGAGGCGACGATCCCGGGCATGGAGTAGGGGAGGCAAGCTCTTAGTGGGCATCACCTGGAGTCATTGATTTCTCTAGGTGCATCGCCGGGGTAGTGAATTCGATGAGACACTTCAGATAGAACGACGCGACAGGTGGGACTGTATAGTCCGTCATTCACCCAGGGAGTCCGGCGCTAGTAGGTTGTGTTTAGCCAACTTAATTGCCCCTTCCGAGTGGATTTGGCCTTTCAAGACACACCCATCTCTGGCACTAGAATGAGTGAAGAAAAGTCGCGTTGATGGTCTGAAGAAATGTGAGTCGAGGTATCGGTGCCGATTCGGCCAAGTTGTATGCCAAACCAAGCGCCCCATAGTGATTTCAAAATGGAGGATCGCCCTCTGATCCTCGCAAGTGGACAGTACGGCGGGTTGGATGGGTGCCTGGAGGCGCGAGGGCGAGAGCCCCGCCTCGTCGGCTCCGCCTCCACGGAATCCCGCGACAGCAAGGAATGGAAGGCGCTGGTTCAACGACTGGAGCCGGTGATCGAGCGGATGCAGGTGGGATGCGTGATTCTGGACGCGGAGTCCCGGATGGTGGCGTGGAACGAGGTGGCACGGGGTCTCTTCTCGCGCGAGTTGGGTGAAGTCCTGGGGCATACCCCTGGAGGCAGTCTGGTTCCACAGGAAGCCTGGAACGATTTTGAGTCCATCTACCGGCAGGCGGGGGTGGCGGGATTGTCGACGTCCGCCGTCCTTGAGCACCACGGTCCCGGAGGTGAGCGGGTAGCGTGCGAATGGCGGGTGGCGACCCTGATGCGGCCGGATGGCGTTGTGGCGGGCTACACGGCGAGGGTGTCGCCGAGCGTTTCCGTCGCGGAGGACGGATCCCCCGCGCCCATTCTTCAACTCGAATGGGAGACAGTTTTCGATCAGACTCCGGTTCCGACCTTTCTTTTGTTGTCGGAAGGGCGGATTTGGCGGGCGAACCAGGCGGCGCGGGCGCTGTTTGACCGCCAGGAAGGGAAGTTGGAAGGGCAGACCCTGGCGGAACTGCTGCCGTGTCCCGAGGGAGACCCGCGAACCGGTCTGTGCGGTGGGAACGTCCGGTGTCACCGGTGCGGGTTGGGAGCGACACTCCTGGAGACGCATGGGGGAGGCGAGACGATGAATCGCCGTGAGGTCCTGCAGATCATGCCCAGGCGGGAGGGCTCCTACGAAGCCCGGCTGCTGGTGTCGGCGACCCCGGTCCAGCGGGAAGGGCGATCGATGCACCTCGTGAGCCTCGAGGACGTGACGGAACGCCGACGGAACGAGGATCGGTTGCGCGAACAGGCGATGCTCCTGGCGGCGGCCGAGGACGCGATCTGTATCGTCGATCTCTCGGGGTGCATCCGGTTTTGGGGTGCAGGAGCGGAACGCCTTTATGGTTGGGTTGCGTCGGAAGCGCTGGATCGTTCGGTATCGGACGTGATTTTCGGTGGTGCAGGCTACATCTGGAGCGGACTTAGGGGGATCCTGTTGGAGAAAGGTAACTGGGAAGGGGATCTGGAGCCGTTCAGCCGGAAGAAGGAGGCACTGAGTGTTCGGGCGCGGGCATGGGTGATGCGGGATGGGGACGCGGGTGCGGCTTCGATCGTGATCGTGGCCACGGATTTGACCGAGAAACGTCAGTTGGAGAAGCAGCTATTGCGGGCCCAGCGACTCGAGAGCGTGGGGACGTTGGCGTGCGGGATTGCCCATGATCTGAACAATGTTTTGACGCCGATCCATATGGCGGCGGAACTCCTGAGGCCCGCGGTGGGGGGAACGGACAGCGAACGATTCCTGAATCTGCTGGTGCGGAGCGCGGTTCGGGGAGGGGAGATCACCCGTCAGCTTCTTCTCTTCGGGCGCGGCAACGAAAGCGGGCATTCGTCCGTGGATCTCAAGAGTCTGCTCAAAGAGACGGTCAAGATTCTGAGCGGAACGCTTCCGAAATCCATCCAGGTGCGGGGAGTGATTCCGGAGGAGCTTCGGCCGGTGATGGGCGACGTCACCCAAGTCCATCAAGTGCTTCTGAATCTTTGTGTGAACGCGCGGGACGCGATGCCGGACGGCGGCGTGATCCTGGTCCGGGCGCAGAACCGGGACCTTGATGAAGCGGACGCGCAGGCCATTGAGGGAGCTCGGCCCGGGAGCTACGTGATGATGTCGGTTCGGGACACCGGGATCGGGATTCCCCAGGAAGTGCTCGAGAAGATGTTCGACCCGTTCTTCACGACCAAGCCGCCGGGAATGGGCAGCGGGCTGGGGTTGTCGACGGTCCAGGGAATCGTGCGAAGCCACCGGGGCTTTATTCAGGTGACGACAGAAGTGGGGCGGGGGACGGTTTTCGCCGTGTACCTGGCGGTGGCTGCCAACCAGCCGCACACCCCGTCGCTCACGGAGGCCGCGCCGGTGCCAACCGGGCAAAACGAATGTGTGCTGGTCATCGAGGACGAGCCCGCGATCCTGGAGCTGATCCAGACGGGATTGGAACGTGCGGGCTACCGTGTCCTGACGGCGACGGATGGCGCTGAGGGGATCTCCGTGTACGGCAAGCATCACGCCAACATTTCGACGGTGGTGATCGACATGATGCTTCCGCTGATTGATGGCGCGACGTCGATCCGGATGTTCCGGAGGCTGGTCCCGGAGATGGAGATCGTGGCGATCAGCGGCCTTCCGTCGTTGCGAACGGCCGCATCGGAGGCGGCGAATCGCCGGGTGACTCTTCTGCCGAAACCGATTCGCTTGGAAGAGATCCTGGTGGCTGTTGGTGCGGCGGTGGCCCGACGCCACGCGCTGGAAAACCGGGGGCCCTGAACCCTTCAGACGAGGCTGTCGAGGATGGAGGCCAGGCGGTCGACTCCGCGGAGCATGTGCGATTGCACCGCCGCGATGTCGGTGCTGGGTCGGCTCCTGGCGATCACCTGCCAACCCGAGGCGTTCTTCCAGTCTTCGAGGCTTACTTCGGCCCGGTTACCGCTCATGCCGATGCGGGAATGGCGGATCAACTGGTCGGCCACCTGAACGGCGGCGACTATTCGCGCGTGACGGGTTGCTCCCTCGGGACGGTGGTGGTGCCGGGCGGTTTCGATGAGCACTTCCGGAAGGCGGTGGTTCCGCAGGTACAGGGCGCCGAGTTCGGTGTGGTCGATGCCGAGAACGGAACGTTCCACCTCGCACAGGTCCTGTTGGGTCTCCTGGTGAATCTGATGGATGATCGCAAAATGATCTGGGAACGCTGCGGCCATGGCGATCCGGCCGACGTCATGCACCAGCCCGGCGACGTAGTCGGAGTCGTCGGTCCCCGCTTGGAACATGCCGGTCACTTCCTGGGTGAGGATCGCGGTGCCGATGCAGTGCTGCCAAAAGCCGCGCCACGCAAACTTGGCCGTTCCGGCCAGCATTTGGAAATCGTCGATGATGGGGGTCATCATCGCCAAGCGGCGGATCTGCCGGATGCCGATGTAGAAGACGGCTTCCTCGATGCTGTTGATGGGCGTGGAGAAGCCGAAGTAGACGGAATTGACGAAGCGCAGTAAGCGGGCCGTCAGGCTGGGGTCACGACGGATGACCTCGGCGATCTGGGAGGTGTACCTGTTGTCCGCGCTTAGAATTTCCCGCAATGCGACATTCACCGTACTCAAAGAAGGCAGGCGAGGACAGCTAGCGACACGGCTCTCGATTTGTGGCATGTCCAACCGTCGAAGGTCGGTCGGAATCGGCGTCAAGACGTCGGTCATGCAGAGGAGATGATCGGCAGGCTGGTGTCGAACTTGAACTGTTCCTTAAGGAATTGCCAGACCGCTGGCTTAAGTCCAGGGGGGTGGTGCCGATGAAAGACGAAGAGACCCAGGCGGGGTCCCCAGCCGCCACAGTGTGCGGTCGGGGCCGGCCGGTTCCATTCGTCGGGGTGGCATGGGTCGTCAGACAACCAACATGAGATGGAAAGCGCGCAGTCGAGGTTGGATCGCCACGGGCCTTTGTGCCGCGGCGGTCGGATCCGCTGCCGGGGGCAGTTACCTCGCCATGGAGGGGCCGCCGCCGCTGCGTTTCATGAGTCGCACCAAGCCCGGAGTCGAAGAGATCATCCTTCCCCGTTTGGAAATGGCGTCGGCGGATACCTCGGACTCCACCGGTGCGACAACGGAAACCGATCCGCTGCCGGCGACGGCCGAGCTCCAGGAGATGGGGCCGATGCCTCCCAGCACCGCGATCTTGCCGCCTTCCGAGCCCATCCTGATACCGCCCGCCGCGCTGATGCCGCCCACCGTTGCGCCGGGGCTGTCGGTGACGCCGCAGACTCTATTGAGCTATTTCGGTTCGCCGGGAACCAACGGGGTCAATCCCGTGGTGCTGGTACCGGTGAGTTTTGTGCCACCGCAGCCCGCGGCGTCCGGTTCGAGTCGGGCAACGTACCGGAAGGTACCCTAGGAAAGTTGATCACTGATGAGCTCTACCACCTACCTTCCCCGAACGAACGCCAGGTCCTCTCGGACCCTGGGGAGGTTTGCCTGGTTCGCCATCGCTGCGGTGGGCTGGGGATTGGCCCACTCCGATCCGGCGTTTGCTGATCCGCCGATCACCCCGTCGGCCATTCCGGTGGTCGAAGCTTCCGCGAAGCCGGTGGTTCCCGCTGAGGAGACCGCAGAGCATGGCGGGACGAAGGACGATCCCGGAACGCGAGGAAGTGGGAAGGCGCCGACCGATGGCGATCCGACGGCGCATGGCGAGCCCGCGGCGGTGACGGGCACGGCAGGGGGCGACGAGGAGGGCGGGCATGAACCGGCTGGTTCGGCCCATGGGGGCAAGGTGGAGGCATCCGGGGCGGCGAAGCCAGCCGCCAAGCCGGATTGGGTCCGGGAACGATTGCTGGACGGCGAGACACCGAATGAAGGCGGCGAGAATCGCTCGGTTTTCGAGAGCCGGCTGGAGGTGGCGCGGCGCCAGCGGAGGAATGGCAGTCAGGAGGGGGCGATCCGCGACCTGATCGGAATTCTGAGGTCCTCGGCTCCGAACGATGTGAAGCGGCCGGCTCTTCTGGAGATGGCGGGGATTGCGGAAGATTCCGGGCAGGCGGGTCGTGCGCAACAGATCCTGGCGCAGTACACGCGGCTGTTCTCGCAGCATCCGAGCGTGGTGGAGGTGTATCTGAGGCAGGGCTTGTTGTATCGGGAGATGGGAGCGACGGAGCTGGCGCTGGCGAAGTTCCACGGCGTGTTTTCCAGTGCGTTGAGTCAGCGTTTTGACCAACTCGACTACTACAGGCGGCTGGTGTTGCAGGCGCAGACGGAGATCGCCGACACCTACTACCTCATTGGTCGATGGGATGAGGCGCGGGAGTATTTTCAGCGGGTGATGCGGTTGGATACGCCGCGCATCACGAAGATGCTAATCCACTACAAGCTCGTGCGGGTGCTGTCCGAGCTGGGGCGGCACGAGCAGACGACCGCCGAGGCGAAACAGTTTGTGGAGACCTACCCCGAGGCCGGCCAGTTGCCGGAAGTGCGGTTCGTGCTCGCCACGGCGCTCAAGAAGCTTGGCCGCAACAGCGAATCGTTGGAGCAGGTGATGCGCCTGCTGGAAGCGGGCAAGATGTCGGCGGCGCAACGCCCCGAAGAGTGGATGTACTGGCAGAAGCGGGCGGGCAACGACATTGCCAATCAGCTGTACCGCGAGGGGGATTACGTGGGGACGCTGGAGATTTATCGGAAGCTGGCTGAGCTGGACTCGTCGGCGGGCTGGCAGCTGCCGGTCTGGTATCAAGTCGGGCTGGTCTACGAACGGCTGGAGCAGTCGTCCCGGGCCACGGAGGCCTACGACAAGATCACCGCGCGCGAGGCCGAAGTGAAGGGGGACGCCGGGGCGGCGAATCTGATGGTGGTGCTGGAGATGGCCCGATGGCGCCGGGGCAACCTGGCCTGGATGCAATCGGCATCGACGAATGTCGCGACGCTTCGACCCCTGGTGATGACGTCGTCGAAGGGAGGAGTTGAATGAGCAATGATCGGGATCTGACGGAAGTACTGCAGAAAAATCTGGCGATGTATGGCGAGCTCTGGCGGATCGTGCAAACGGAACGGGACCATTTGCATGGTGAATCGCCGGGTTCTCGGGCGGGGACGTACGAGGCCAAAAAGGACTTGCTTCCACGATTGGGGGAGTCGCTGGATTGCTTGGTCTCCGCCCGGGAGGTATGGCAGTCGATGGAACCTTCGACTCGGTCAAGCCATCCTGAGATCGGGGTTCTCATGCGCCAGAATCAGGATCTTTTGATGAAGATCCTCGTGCTGGACCGCGAGAACGAGCAGGCGTTGCTGAGGCACGGTTTGGTGCCGGCGCGGGAACTGCCTTCGGTCAACCGACAACGCCCGCATTTCGTCGCCCAGATGTATCGGCGCCAGTCGGGTCATTGACCGAGGACACCCACTCTTCATGCCGATCGAGAAAATCATGGTTCTGGAGGACGATCTGATCCTCCGTAAGAATCTGGAGGCCCAGCTTCGGCAGCGTCGTTACGAGGTGTCCGTGGCGGCGACGTTGGGCGAGGCGCAGGATTTGTTGGGGCGGGACACCTTCGACCTCATCTTCCTCGACGTTCGGCTTCCCGATGGCGAGGGCACCGATCTGCTTCGGGAACTTCAGACGCGACCGCAGCGGCCGATGGTCGTGATCACCACCGGATTCGGGTCGGTTGAGTCCGCGGTGGATTGCATGCGGGGAGGAGCCTTCGACTACCTGATCAAGCCATTCTCCTCCGATCAGATCGAGGTGACCCTGCGGAAGGCGGAGGAGTTCGGGCAGTTGTTGCGGGTGAACCGTTACCTGAGCCACGAGGACACCGAGGACACAGGATTTGAGTTGGTGGGGAAGAGCCCGGCGATGGAGGCGCTGCGCCTGTTGATCCGCAAGGTGGCACCGACCCAGGCGACCGTCATGATCCAGGGGGAAAGCGGCACCGGGAAGGAACTGGTTGCGCGGGCGCTCTATCGGCAGAGCCCCCGGGCCAACGCCCCGTTCATCAAGGTGAACTGCGCCGCGATCCCGGAAAACCTGATCGAGAGCGAGTTTTTCGGCCACGAGAAGGGAGCCTTCACGGGGGCGGTGACCAAGCGCGAAGGCCGGTTCGAACTGGCCCATGGTGGGACGATCCTGCTGGACGAGGTCAGCGAGGTTTCATCCCAGGTGCAGGCTAAACTCCTGCGGGTATTGCAGGAACGGGAGCTGGAACGGGTTGGCGGAAACCGGACCATCAAGGTGGATGTCCGGGTCCTCGCGACGACCAACCGAAACCTGGAACAGAGCGTCCAGCGCAAGGAGTTCCGACAGGACCTGTTTTTTCGGCTGAATGTGGTTCCGATCCAGGTCCCGCCGCTTCGGGAACGCCGGGTCGACATTCCGGAACTGGCCGAACAGTTCATGCATCGCTTCACCCGCAAACACGGTGTTCGGGTGAATGGGATTGCGGATTCATGTCTCGGCGCCCTGAGGGCTCACGACTGGCCGGGCAATGTCCGCGAGCTTCAGAATGTGATCGAACGGGCCGTGATTCTGTGCGGTGACGGCGGTCGTCTTGAAACGGAGCACCTGGGCTTGGTGCCACGGGTGGCAGCGGAGTCTGTGGTGGTCGAGGCGCCCCTTGTATCGGCGGCTCCCGAGGTTCCGGCCCCGGAGAATGGTTCGGTCGTGGAGCCCCACGGGCTGCTGTCGCTGGCGGAGATTGAGAAGGTCCAGATTTTGAAGGCATTGGAGCGCACGGGAGGCAACCGGACCCATGCCGCGAAGCTGCTAGGCATCAGTATTCGGACGCTGCGCAACAAGCTGCACGAGTACGGTCGCGGGGCGCGGGTCGAGAATCCGGAAGAATGCGATGATGCGGATGCCGCATGACGGGACCGGTCCTTCGGCCGGGGCAGGGAAGATGTATGAGAACGTCGAGCGTGAACGCGGGTGATTTGATTCGGGCCGTCAACGATCTTTCACCACCACGCCCCCGGAGCTGGACACGACGCGATCTGCGATCTCACGTACGTGGCGAACCATATCGCCTTGCGAATCGAAGCGGAACTGGATGGCCGGCGGTACGAACCCGACATTGATCCCGAGGTGATTGAGCGGTTGGGACTGACGGAGGATGGGCTTGAGGACCTCTGGATGGTTGCCATCACCCGCTACTCGGAAGTGAAGATGCACTACAACGCAGTGTGAGTCGGTGGGTGGCGTTGGGTGGCGTTGGGCGGTACGGCGGACTTTCTTGCCTAGCGACGAACGGGTTGCCGGCACGATTTATCCCCTGCCAGGGGTTGGTTTCGCGGGATCGGCAGGAAAGACGCGGCTTCTCGGGTGTGGCACATAGGTTGCTTATCGATTCTTTAGGGAGACGTGTCACGCGATGATCGAGTCGTTATTCAACCAAGCGAATTTTGCGGGAGCCAAGAGGCTGCTCGACGTGACGGTCCTTCGTCATGAGGCGATCGCCGGGAATCTGGCGAACCTGGAGACCCCGAACTACAAGCGCCTGGATGTGTCCGGGGATTTCGAGAAGCGGCTGCAGGAATCGATCGGCACCGGGAACACACGCCGACTGAATGGAATGGAACCGCAGATCACCGAGGACAAGACGGCGACGGCCTCCCGACGGGACGGCAACACGGTGGATCTGGAGAAGGAACTGGTTCACCTGAATCGGAACGGTGTGGAACATGCGGTGGAATCCCACCTCATTACGGGCGGGCTTTTGAAGCTGCGGCTCGCGATCACCGGTCGGGCTGGTTGAGGAGACTAACCCATGATCAATGCCCTATCAGGAGTGGACAGCGCCGCGATGGCCATGGCGGCGGAGCGGACGCGGATGGATGTGGTGAGCCAGAACATCGCCCACGCCCATGTGACCCGCGGCGTAGATGGCACGCCCTACAAACGCCAGCAGGTGGTCTTCGAATCGTTCCTCAAGGACGCCAGCCAGATCCACGTGGGCGGGGCGTCGCCACTTGGTGTGCGGGTGTCCCGCATCGACCAGGACCAGCGCGCGCCGCGGATGGTCTACAACCCGGCTCATCCTGACGCGAACCCGACGTCCGGCATGGTCGGGATGCCGAACGTGGATATGCACGCGGAGATGGTGGACATGATCACTTCCTCCCGGGCGTTTGAGGCCAATCTGATGGTGGTGAAGACCGCCCGCACCCTGGCGATGCAGACGCTGTCGATCGGAAGACGTTAATCCATGGATGCACTCTCCTCCATTCCGATGGGACTCGGGGCCTCGTTGAGGGTCGGGGGCATGCTGCCTCCCCTGGCGGATCCCAAGAACCTTCAGCCGTCGCGACTCATCGAGATCGCGCCCTCGAATCCCGAGATCAGTTTGCCGGGAGCCGGCAAGGTCGGCTCCACACGGTCGTTCGACAACGTGCTCGGTGAACTGGTCAGGGACGTCAACGCCAAGCAGTTGGAGGCCGGAAGCCAGGTCCGCGCGATGCTCAGTGGCGAGGAAATCCCACTCCATCGCGTGATGATCGCAACCGAGGAGGCCAGCGTCTCATTTCAGCTGATGGTCGAAGTGCGCAACAAATTGCTGGAAGCGTATCAGGAGCTGATGCGCATGCAGGTCTGATCTTCCAAAGTCGTTATTCATGAACCCAGGCTTGTCACAACTAGGCCGCCAACTAACCGGCATCTGGAAACAGCTTGGCCTGAATCAGCGGATCAGCATCGTCGTCACGGGAGTGGCGGTGCTGGCCGGGATTCTCGCCATCGGCTTCTGGTCGAGCCGCACCGATTACGCCCTCCTCTACGGCGGGCTCGACGCGGGCGAGACCTCCAAGGTGCTGTCCGCCCTCGCCGAATCCAAGGTCCCCTACGAAGTCCGCGGCGATGGAAGCATCGTCGTCCCCCGTAACAAGGTCCACGAGGTCCGGGCCCAACTGGCGGGCAAGGGCGTCCCCCGCGGCGAAGGCATCGGATTCGAACTTCTCGATCAACCCAACTTCGGTCTCTCGGATTTCGTCCAGCGCGCCAATTACACCCGCGCACTCCAAGGTGAACTCGCTAGGACCATCAGCCAGATGGATCAGGTGGATGGCGCGCGGGTCAGCCTGGTGATGCCCGAAAACCGACTGCTCGCCGGAACCCAGCAGAAACCCACCGCTTCCGTCCTCGTCAAAGTCCGCGGCGCCGGACCCGTGCCGCCGTCGACGGTCGCCGCCATACGGCTCGTCGTCGCCAATGCCGTCGAGGGACTTCAGGTCAACAATGTGTCGGTGGTCGACAATCTCGGTAACGTCCTTTCCGACAACCAGGACGATAGCGTCGCCGGTCTCTCGAACAACCAGCTCTCCGCCCGAAAAAATCTCGAACAATACCTCTCGCGAAAGGCGGAGGGCATGCTCGAGCAGGTGCTCGGATCCCGCCAGGCCGTCGTGCGCGTTGCCGCCAATATCAACTGGGACACGGTCACCCGGTTCGAGGAGAAGTTCGACCCCGAAGGCCAGGTCATCCGCCAGTCCACCATCGACGACGAGAACGTCGAGTCGGGGGCGCCTGTCACCGGGGGGTTGCCGGGCATGCAGGCCAATGCGAATTCCGACACCAACGCGGTCGCCGGCGGAATGAATAATTCCAAGACGAAGAAGAAGACCACGACCAGCCAGTACGAAATCAACCGCACGGTGAGCAGTCTCATGCAAAGCGCCGGTGCGGTGGATCGGTTGTCGGCGGCCGTCTTTGTGGCGCAACGCTTCGACGGGGTGGGAACCGCCCGCAAGGTGGTCCAGCGCACACCGGAGGAACTTCAGACGCTGCGCCGGATCGTCCAGAGCGCCCTGGGAATCCAGGAGAACGACACGACCCGGGCCGACCAGATCACGCTTGAGGAGATCGCCTTCAACGAGGAGCCCCTGATGGATATCACACGGCGCCTTGACGAACAGCAGTCGTGGCACCGGTACGCGGATGTCGTGCAGAAGGCGCTTCCGCCGCTGCTCGGGCTCGCGGTGATGTTGCTCTTCTGGCGTTCCTATAAGAAGAGCCAGCCGGAGGAGGCGCTGCTGGGTCTCCCGGTGATGGATGACGAGAAGCTGGAGGGTATGTTGGCCGGTCGGGGTGCGATGGGCGTCGCCGGTCGCGGTGGGCTCGGAAGCTCGAAGGGCGTCAACGGTGCCGCGGGCGACCGTGCTGGAACGGGTGGCCACGGTGAGGAGTCGACCGCCCTCGTGACCGTGGAAGTGTTGAACCAGCTGATCCGTGAGAACCCCGCCAGCATGACGCATGCGGTTCGTTCCTGGATGAACCAAGGGAAGACCACCCAATAACGTCATGCCGGCCGATCTCGATACACCGGAAGTTCCGCAGGACATCGCCTTGATGTCCAAGGTCCAGCGTCTCGCAGTCCTCATGATCGTTCTTGGCGCGGAAAGCGCCTCTCAGCTCCTGCGGCATCTGGACGAACCGGAAGTGGAGGCGGTGACGGCCGAGATGACGCGCATCTCCGTGGTGACCCAGGAGATGCGCCAGGAAATCCTGAAGGAGTTCTCCAGCGTCGCCGTGCAGGCCGGCAGTTGCACTCTGGGCGGAATGGATGTTGCCCGCTCGACCCTCGAGAAATCGTTTGGGCAGTTCCGGGCTTCCAACATTCTGGGCCGGGTCGCGCCGGCACGTTCGACGCCCGGCGCGATGCAGCAGATCCTGGAAATGGACGCCAAGCAGATCTTCAACCTGCTGAAGCACGAGCAGCCACAAACTATCGCCCTCGTGGCCAGCTATCTTTCCCCGGAAAAAACCTCCAAGATGCTGATGTCCCTCCGCCAGGAGGAACGGGACAAGGTCATCGAGCGGCTCGCTACCATGGCGCCCACACCCATCGAAGTGGTGGAACGGGTGGTGGAACTTCTGAACCACAAGGTCGCGGGTCGCCATTCGCGCGGCCTCAGCCAAACCGGTGGGGTGAAGAACGCCGCCGAGGTCCTGAACTCGATGGGAAAGGATATCAGCAAGGCCCTGCTGACGGCGCTCGAGGAGCGGAACCCGGAACTTGGAGCCGCCATCCGCAACAAGATGTTCACCTTCGAGGATCTCGTTCAGCTCGATACGTCGACCTTGCAGAAGATCCTTCGGGAAGTGGACATGCGCGATCTCGCGGTGTCGCTGAAGACCGCGAGCGACAAGGTCAAGGCCGCATTGCTGGCGAGCATTTCAAAACGGGCGGCCGAGACGGTGAACGAGGAAATCGGATTTCTTGGTCCTCTGAAGATGCGCGACATCGAGGCGGCTCAAGGGCGCATCATTGATGCCGTCCGCCGTCTCGAGGCGGAAGGCGAAGTGGACCTTGGAGGTTCGGACAAGTCATCGAATGAAGTCGTGGCGTAAATCCATCTGCCTGGACCGTCCGCTCCGTGGCGTGACGCCCGGAACGGCCGTCGTCGAGGCTGCACCGGTCGTGACCCAGGCGGATGTCGAGGCGGCGCGCAAGGCGGGGCACGAGGCCGGCCGAGCCGAGGCCGAAAAGGCCCTGGGCGAACAGTTGGTGCGACAGAGGACCGAGATGGGGGCCCTCGCCCTCGGAGTCATCGAGGGGTTGAAGCGGGCGGTGCCGCAGGTGGTCCGGGAGACCGAGCAACACCTGGTGGCCCTAACCTTGGATATTGCCCACAAGCTGGTCACCGACATTCCCGTGACGGCCGAGATGGTGCAGGCGGCGGTGGGGGAAGCCCTGGTCGAAGTCGAAGGCGCTTCCGAGGTCCATGTCCGGTTGAACCCCGAAGATCTGGAGCTGCTGAAGAAGATTGAGTCCGCCCTGCTGACGCCGTCCGCCCAGGGAGCGCAGGTGAAGTTTCACGAGGCGCCGGAAGTGAGCCGGGGCGGCTGTCTGGTGCAGACCCGTTTTGGCGTGATCGATGGCCGACGGGAGACCCGCTTCGAGCTTCTGAAGAAATCATTACTGGAATGAAAACTCTGACTGCCATGCCAACCACGGAGGGAGCGCCACGCTGGATGGAGGCGATGCGCCGACGGGTCAAGGACACCCACGTGATTCGCAATCATGGCCGGGTCGTGCAGTTGATCGGACTGGTGATCGAATCCGAAGGCCCCCTGGCGTCGGTGGGCGAGCTCTGCCGCATCGAATCGGCCCGGCACGAGGGGGAAACGCTTGCCGAAGTGGTGGGGTTCCGGGACCAGCACGTGCTCCTGATGCCGCTGGGAGAGACCCACGGAATCCATCCCGGGAGCGAGGTGATCGCCACGGGCACGACCCTGCGCGTTCCGGTGGGCGAGGCGTTGAAGGGCCGGGTCATCGATGGTCTGGGGCGTCCACTGGACGATCTGGGGCCTCTCGGTGCTGAGGCGATGGTTTCGTTGAACCACATGCCGCCTCATCCCTTGAAACGCCAACGGATTCGCGAGGGCTTTCGCACCGGCATCAAGGCCATCGACACGTTCATGCCCTGCGGACGCGGCCAACGGTTGGGCATTTTCGCCGGCAGCGGCGTGGGAAAGTCCACCCTGCTCGGGATGATCGCCAGTCAGGCTGAGGCGGATGTGAATGTCATCGCGCTGATCGGGGAGCGGGGTCGCGAGGTGCGCGAGTTTCTGGAGAAGGATCTCACCGAGGAAGGTCGCCGGAAATCGGTGGTGGTGGTGGCAACCTCGAACGAACCGGCCATCGCGCGTCTGAAAGGCGCCTTCGTGGCGATGGCCATCGCGGAGCATTTCCGGGACACCGGCATGAACGTGCTTCTGATGATGGATTCGGTGACCCGGTTCGCGATGGCTCAACGGGAGATCGGGCTCGCCGTCGGCGAACCACCCGCAACCCGCGGTTACACGCCGTCGGTCTTCTCGCTCTTGCCCCAGCTTCTGGAACGTGCGGGAACCGGGGAACGGGGATCCATCACGGGACTCTTCACGGTGCTGGTGGAACAGGACGACATGAATGATCCGATCGGCGACGCGGTCCGTTCGATTCTCGACGGGCATCTGGTCCTGAGCCGGGACTTGGCGACCCAGAACCACTATCCGGCCATCGACGTTCTCGAAAGCGTCAGCCGTCTCTCCCGGGACCTGACTTCGCCGCAGCAGCAGGCGTTGTCGGGACACGGTCGGGAACTGATGGCGATCCATCGACGGAATCAGGACCTCATCAACATCGGCGCTTACCCGATGGGATCCAATCCGGCGATCGACCAGGCCATCCACCTACATGAACCGCTGAAGGCGTTTCTTCGACAGCCCGTCGATTCGGGATTTGGGATGGATGAAAGCTGGGCCCAACTGGCCCGCACGATGGCGACGCCCAAGGCCACCGGGCGCGCCGCAACACAGGAGACAAGGTCGTGAGACGATTCCGCTCAACACTTCAAGCATTGCTCACCGTTCGGCAGCGCCAGGAACGGCTCGCCATGGAGCGGTACTCCGAGGCGCTCCAAGCCCGGCAACGGGCTGCCACCGCCCTGGCCGCTGCCGACCAGATTCGCGTCCAGGCCGGCGAGATTCTCAAACAACGGCTCTCCGGCGGCATACAGGCCGTCGATGCCATGAAGGAACAGGCGCACTGCAAGCTGCTCGAGACGCGACGCGATGCCGCCCAGCACGCCCTCACCGTCGCCGAGAACGGCATTCCGCTCGCGCTCAAAGCCATGCTGAATGGCCGACAACAGCGGGAAGCGGTCGAGGAATGCATAACCCGTCAACGCGAACGCCATCAGCGCGAACAACAGAACCAGGAACGGAAACTGCTCGATGAACTCGCCCTGAGACGCACCGGGCCCGTCCGAACCTGCGTTGGCACTCTCTAACATCCCATGGCCAAAATCCTCCAGTCACCCTGGATGGTGTCGCTGCTCGCGATGCTGTTGTACGCCGGTTCGACGGTGTTCTTTTGGAGAGACCCGCAACTCCCCAGGATGCAGGCCCCTGCGGATGGTGAGGAACCGGCCATCAAGGCACCGTACGTCAATTACGGGCCGTCCTGGGACTTCAGCAATCCGGAGGTTGACCAGCTAGTCCGCGAGTTGCGCCAGGAACGGGCCGCGATCGCCGCCCGAGCGAAACAACTCGATGACCTCGCCGCTCGCCTCAAAGCCGAACAAGCCGAACTTCAGAACGCCACCCAGGCCGTTCACCAGTTGCAACGCGACTTCGATCTCGGAGTGACCCAGGTCAAGGCGGACGAGTCCACCAACCTGAAACGGCTCGCCCGTGTGTATGCCGCCATGGAACCCGAGGGCGCTTCCCTGATCTTGAAACAATTGGATGAGGTGACCGTCGTGAAAGTCCTTTCGTTTATGAAGGAGGACCAGATCGCCGCCCTGCTCACGTCACTGGCCCGGGCCGGTGAACCTGAAGCCATTAAGGTCGCCATCATTTCTGAGCGCCTGCGACTCCTCCAGTCCCGCCCTGACAACGCAAAGCCAAAGCCATGACCACCTCTCTTTTTTCGGGAACTGGCAACCTCGGAGCCATGCTCGGCGGGACCACCGGTGCCGTCGCGGTCGCTCCCACGCCGGAAGCCGCCGCCGCTGCCCTCCTCCCCGGCACCGTCACCGGTGCTTTCGAGTCGTTGGTCGATCGGGCCATGACCACCGCTTTCCCGGCCACGGTCACGGTCACGGTCGATGATCCCGAGTTCGATCCCGATCTCGATGCGGTGTTCGATGCCGAGGGGTTCGAATCCGCCGGCATGGAGCTGGATGCCGCCGCGCATCAGGAATCCATCCCGCAGGACGAACCTGAGCCATCACAAACCGACTGGCTCGGCTCGAGCGTTGATCGGACTTCAGAAGCCGAACCCGCCGCCACATCCGCGTCCCTCGAAGAGCCCCGGTCGCCGGATTCCCGCCCGATGACCCGGTCCCCGGTGAAAGCCGAGACCAGCCGCGAGTTTCCCCACCGGGAGACGTCCCCACGCATTCCATCCCGCCCTGCGGCCAACCTATCTGAGAGCCGGGAAACGCACGCTCCCGACAGCACCGCCACTCCGCCAGTCAACGATCTCCCGGAAACCGCGGTGCCTCAAACCGCGGTGCCGACCCTTCCCAACGATACCCAGCCGACGCTGGCATCGACGATCCCCCCACAAAAGCCCGCCGAGTCGGGTCCGCTTCCTCCTATCACGTCCCAGGACACTCCGTCCGATGCTACCCTGGCCGCAGCGTCCAGCTCACAGGGGGTTCCGTCCGATGTTTCGCACCGTGAGATCCGCGGCACCCGAACCGAGCCAGCGCCTCAAGGTTCCAAGCCGGCTGCACCTTCAACCTACCCGTCGCATCCGACCCACCTCGCGGAACAACCCGGGAGGGACGTCGATGCCACGGTCGAGGTTCTCGAGGAAGTTGCCCCGGAAGTTCAGCCGGATGGGAACCCGAGTCCGCGCGGCCTTCAGGGAATCAAGGCACCGGCTCCGCGCGCGGTGCCTGTTGCTCCTGCAGCCAAGACGGTGCCCGAAGCGTCGGCGACTCGAACCGCACGCTCCGCGGCCGCAGCAACACCCACGGACCTTGAACCGACCAGGACGGAATCCGAGACCGTCGATGGGTCGGAGAACTCTGGGGAACCTGAAGTGTCCTCCGCGCCTCCGGCTTCCTGGCGATCCCGACTCGCCCGTTCGCGCCATGAAATGACGGACGCCGAGCGACCACCCGGCCGGGACACCGCCGTGGCGGCAGGGGGGCGATCCCAACCGGCCTCCCTTGCGACCCACTTCCCCGGAATGGTGGCCAACGCACGCGAGGCGGCGCTCGTCCCCGTGGCCGAAGGGGAACTCGCGTCCATCGCCGCTCCCAACTTCGTCGCGGCGACCAGGGTCCCGACGTCCGCGCCCGTGCCGGGAATGGATCCGGCACGCGTTGAGGTCCGACAGTTTGGGCGCACTGGGTCGGTTCAAGGGGAGGAAGCTTCGAAGCCGAAGCCCGGAGCGGCGACTCCGCTCGTCCCCATGGAAGACGGTAGAATCGCCGAGGTGGGGAGCGTACTCGAACAGCCTGCCAACGAAGAAAGTCCGAGAACGGAGACTACGAAGCTGAGAGTTCCGCCGTCGACGAATCCGATTCCTCCAGATACGAAGCGTGCCGCTGGCGTTTCGACGGTGAACACCGTGACCCCCCTTCGGGTGGATCCGTCGGAGGAGGTCACCACCGCGCCACGCACCTTGGACCAGGGCCAAGGCGTTTCGACCCAAGCGCCAACGCCGGCCGCGGTCAATTCCCCCCACCGCCCCTCGGCTCCCTCCACGATCGCGGAAGAGGCTTCCGAACCCGCCCGAACGGTTCCTATCGCACCACCTGGCGCCGCGACGAGAACCCCCGCTCCACCTGCTGCTCCCGCAACACCGGTGACGTTCCCTGCACCTTCCGCGTCCACCGCTACGGCCACACCTGCCGCGACGTATTCGTCGACCAATCGGGCTAAGGTCTCGGCTCAACTGACTTCGAATCCATCCGCGGACATTCCGGGAATGGCAGTCCCTCGTGATGAGGGCCGGAACGCCTCGGCCGAAGTCGTCCCACAAGACGCGCCCAAACCACAGGCAACAGGGCCAGGAGCGGCCACGGTTTCCTGGATGAAGCCGAGCGAGACCCAAGGAGGAGTCACCCAACGGATTTCCGTTCCTTCAGGCGGTCCGCAACCGCGAGTGAGCTCCCTGGATGCTAGGGAAATCCCTTTGCCGAGCCCCAAGATCTCGTCCCCTCTCCCGACCGCCATTCCAGCGACGGGATTAGTTACCGACGACGCCCCGCAGCCGAAGGTCGTCGTGGTGGAAGTACCCGGAGGGGCTCGTCCGCTGGCGAAAGCAACGCCCTCATCCCCGACATCTTTTCCGGCTCGAGAAAGCAAACCGCCGACCGAAACGCAGCCGGCCGGGCCCAGTGCAGTCCGCCCTGCGGTCTTAAATCCGTCGCCGTTTGAACCTGCTACCGAACCCTCGACCGGGTCAGCTCCCACCGGATCGGCTGCCCATGGGTTGGCAGCCAACAACGTTCGCCCCATCCGAGCGCCGCAGCCGGCGGTGGTTAACGCCGAACTCGAATCGGCACCGGCACCGGCCGCAACGGCATCCAGCGCATCAGCCCAATCCACGGACTCCGCAGGGGAAATCCCAAAGGAATCCCCAACTCCTGAACTCCGGGAAGCTCGGAAGGTCCGTCCAGAGCGACCCGACGGCGTGAGCACGGTGCCAGATCGGAAGGCGGTTGAATCCTTGGCGACCACCCCGGCCCAGCCTGTCGAAACGAAGGAACCTTCCCCAACTGTGGGCGAGGACCGCTCTCCCAACACGGGCGGAACACGTCACACGTCGCCCTCCCCTGGAATCGTGGCAGCCAACGATCGATCCGCCGGGACGTCGGCTCCGGCTGCCACAGTAGCCAAGGCGGCTTCGGCGGCTCCGATCGGCATGACCCCGGCCCCCGTGGACGCGCCCACACCCGCAGTCACGCCCAAGACTGCGGCTGAGCGAGCGCCCGCGCCGGTGTCCATGCCGGCACCCACGA